>ERZ779626.693-NODE-693-length-18742-cov-5.799379_pt1 | contig 18742 bp, 14 predicted proteins | sample MGYA00514209_ERZ779626 | MGnify/ENA primary metagenome ERZ779626 (study PRJEB29562, sample SAMEA4376713) | mouse gut metagenome | isolation source: Cecum | study: EMG produced TPA metagenomics assembly of the A DSS colitis mouse model was used to assess the...
GCTCGCGAAATACTCCTGCTCGGATGTCTGCATGGAATCTACGGGGAAATACTGATACCTGTATTCAACATCCTTGAAAAGACCTGTTGGGTCACTCTGGCCCACCCCAAGTACACAAAACCACAAAAGGGCAACAAAACTGCCCGCAAGGACGCCAAATGGATCTGCGATCTGTACATGTGCGGCATGGTCAAGCCCAGCTTTATTCCGCCGTCTGACATTCGTCAACTCCGCGACCTGGTGCGATACCGTATGAAGCTCACCAATATGCTGACCGGGGAAAAGAACCGCGCTCAAAACTGCTTGACCGTTTCCAACCTAAAGCTGGACGATGTGTTTTCTGACGTGTTTGGGAGATCATCACGTTCCATCATCCAACACATTTTGGACCATCCCGGACAGCAGTTTGATGTAGCTCCGTTTATTAACTGGCGCTGTAAACACTCTGCTGCGGAAATTCAAGCTGCCATAGACGGGGATGTATCTCGTGAACAGGCCGCCAAGCTCAAGGAATGTCTGCTGCACATCGACCAGCTCAATGAACACCGGGAGCATATCGAAGCCGAGATCCTTCGGCTTGCAGAACCTTACCTGCATCAACTGTAACTAATCCGCACTGTCCCGGGTTTTTCTGCCGCTCCATTGACAGCTGTTGCTCTCATCTCCGAAATCAGCGTGGATATGTCTGTATTCCCGTCCGCGAAGCACCTGGTTTCCTGGGCTGGCTGCTGCCCTCGGAATGACCAAAGTAACAAGAAGATGAAATCCACCCGCATCTCCCGTGCTGGCTGCTACTTGAAACCTCTTCTGGTCCAAATTGCCAATTCTGTAATCAAATCCGACAAATATCCCGAATGCAAAGAACGCTGCCGCAGGATCAAGGCTCGTCGTGGGCACAAGAAAGCGATCATCGCTGTGTGACGGATGCTCCTGACCGCTATCTGGAACGTCCTGTCTAAACTGGAGCCCTATTCTGCAAAGGGGTATCTAGCTGACAAGCTGATGGAACATTCGGTCGTTATTTCTAAAGCCCAAGGTTTGGATCTGCTCCGAAAGCGGGGATATATTTTCACTGATGAGGTAAACATCCCTGCTCTGACTTAGGCCCTCCTTCTTTATTTCTGCCTGCTTTTTGGCGCTCTTATGAGGGCCTGTTTTCTTGTGCTCTTTTCCTATGGTGCTATTCGTTCTGTTTGTTTCAAACTTCTCATACCTCTCTACCCCATCAGTTTCAAATTGGCGGCCATCGTTTTCTCACTGCCGATTCAAATTTCTTGGTCATACGAACATCTTGGGCGTCCAGTGGTTCAACCTGCCTCAACCGAACGCTACAGTGGAAGGATGGCTGACTGTTTAGCAGCCGGACATGGTCAGTCCATCAAAAGTCTCGTCAGGCCAATTTCCCCTTCATTGTAGCTTAAGCGTGAGTACGAGAAAAGCACGCCTGGCTGGCGTGCTTCACCCGGCCTGTTAGCATTGTAGCAAATAAAGTCAACCGCAGATCGATTGCTGTCCAGTATCACCGAAACAATATCCGACGCCAATCACGGTGCGAATATAGTCGGTGTCCCTACTAGGCCGAGTTTACTCCGGAGGGAGGATATCTGGTCCGAAACATTTGTGCTCTTAGGCTCATATTCAGCCCGCCATACAGCACGATAGATTTCCTCTTTTGTCAAGATCGTGCCCGCATGATCTGCGAGAAGGCTGAGAACTTGGTATTCCTTACGCGTCAAGGACACGGGCTCCCCGCGCATGGTCACGGTCACTGTCGGGGAGGATTTATCGATCGTCATATCTTTGTACTTGATCACGTGCGATTGCTTGCTGCGGCGGAGTACGGAGTCTATCACCGCCAATATTTCATGGACGCTTATTGGTGTATCCACACAATGATCCGCTCCACGCCTGAGCATGGCTGCGCGGTCATTTCTGCCAGTGTAGGCTGCAGCAACCATGATGTAGGGCTGTGAAATATACTGGCCAAATGCAATTTCGCTCAGCAGGGAATCTGCCCCTTTTATGTTAAAATCAAGCAATACAAAGGCGGGACTGCGCACTGCCAGTCCCGCCTTTGCTTCATGCTCGTTGTCTATATGTACCACATCGATATGAGAACAATACAATTTACAATTCACTTCCGCAAGGTGCTTTGATTTTTCGGAGATCAACATGAAACTTTTTTCCATCGCTCTTTTATACGTTTGCTTTCCCAATCTCATAGATCTTCGTTAGCAAAAAGCAATTTTGGCTCTTTGCCCTGTGTTCAAAATATCACCGACATTGATTTGATGTTGGCAGGAACACTCCTTTTTTACACCTTATATTTTTTCTGCTTCTCTTCCTTGGGCAATTGCTTGCTCCTCATTTTTTATTTCCCAGTGGATCAAGAATGTCAATACTCCACGCAAAACAATAATGGCACCAAGTATCCCTAACCAGCCCATTCGCGTACGACAACTGTACGCAGCACCTCGCCGCCAAGTTTGAATTCCAGCGCGAGGGCAATGCCCTGAGCCAATGTCAGGCGAATTTCCTGGTCTTTTTTCAGCCATCGAAGAAAGCATTTTATTGCGGTGGAAACCAAAATGCTGACACCAAAAAACTCCATCAGCATGGTGCATAGCTGGACAAGTGTGGTCAAAATGCCCTCAAGCTGTGTGATCGGTGTCATGACGATATCCTCCTTGCTGGGAAGAAGCTGATGATTCGATTTTTTCTGATCATTGCATATACTGCCATGCATTGAAAATGCTGATAAAAATGATTGCTGTCGTGAGAACGATAAAGAGCTTATCGACAGCTTTGTTATCCATGTGTTTGTTCAAAGCGCGGCCTGCCGCACCACCGCTGATGCCTCCGGCCACCATGAGCAGTAATGTTGGCCAGAGAAAATCAGGGACTGTCTTTGTTGCGACCGTCATGATCAGACTGGCGGACTGGCTGAAGAGGATGATGTACAGACTGTTTGCGGCGGCCGTTTTAGTATCCATACTGAAAAAGTAAAATAACACGACCAGATTGATCGGACCACCGCCGATGCCCAAGAAGCTGGAAAAAATGCCGAGCACAAGGCCGATCAAGAGGCACAAAGCTGTGCTGACAACTGTTTTTGTTTTGATGTTATCCTTGAAAAGCGTGTAGATCAGGGTTCCTAATGTGGTCAAAGCAAGGCACCCCGCCTGGACAACGCCCACTCTGTTTTGATCTTCAAACATCGCCTTGATGGCCGAAAAGAGCTGCTTGCCTAAGATCCCGCCCGCCGCCGCGCCGATCGCCAGAGGCGTACCGGTTTTCATGGATACTGCGTGCTCGCCGGCTGAGATTATCTTGACGACCGAATAACAGCTCATGGAGAGCACGGTGCAGCCGGACAGGAAGCTGATCGTGGATACCGTCTCTAATTGGAGCATATCCAAAACAGGTTTGATGATAACGCCGCCGCCGATCCCGCAGATCGCGCCAACGATGCTGGCAAAAAAACTGACAACAAAAAACAGAAGCATTGCGATCGTCCTCCCTTTTTTATTCCTGGGATCATAGGCGGCGAGGACCGGAAAAGCTCTGGCCTTGATCGTGACGCAAAATCCTGCGAGGGGCCATTTCTGCGTTCAGTTCCTCGGCGATCTTCTCCAGGCGTTCCTGGGCGTACTCAAAAAACATTTTGTAGCCTTGGCAGAAATAGTTTAGACCAGCCGGTCCCTCTCGGCCGGTCGATCTGCTGCGATAACAGCCTCCCCTGCACAAAGCCCGCCATGTGCAGGATGCGCATTCCGCAGGATGGTTCCGGGAGCGTGCGCAGAAACCCAGCGAGCGGCGGCGTGCATCGATTTCCGCGATCCGATGCACGTTAAGATCGCCCAGCTTCCACTGATCCAGCACATAAAAATCGCAGGGATATACGCTGCCGTCAGCTTCCACAACATATTGAATGCCACAACGTCCCCGCTGCTCACAGGATTCCGGCACTCCGCCCAAGAGTATGCCGATGTAATTCTCAAACTGTCGTATAAAAGGAGCTCTGCCGCGCCGGTAGTCTGTGTACCACAGATCAAAAAGGTCGATCAGGAACTGTCCATAGCGTTCCGGAAGAAGGGCGTAAGGGCGTTGGCCGCGCAACTCTCCCAGGGGATCGAGGCAGGTGATGAATTGCAGATAGTTCCATCCTTTGTCTTGATAGCTCTGATAGATCTCTCGGATGTTTTCCGCAACATCGCGGGTAACGACAGTCAGGATGTTATATTCTACATGGTTTTGTTCAAGCATTCGGGTGGCTTCCACGACGCGGGCATAGGTCGGCGTCCGGCCCGGCCCGTGCCGGTAGCGGTCATGGATCCATGGGGTCCCATCCACCGACACACCGACCAAAAAATGCTGTTCGGCAAAAAAGCGGCACCAGTCCTCGGTGATCCCCCAGCCATTTGTCTGCAGGGCGAAGTTGATCTGTATGCCTTTGCGGTTAAAATGCCGCGAAAATTCCACCGCCTTTTGAAAAAAAGAGAGGCCGCAGAGCGTGGGCTCGCCGCCCTGAAATGCGATCGTACAGGAGCCCTCGGCGGGGATCACACATTTCCGAATGACATTTTTCAGCGTCTCCTCGGACATAAAGCCATAGGAGGCCCGCTGCCGTTTGACTGCTTCGTCGCAATAAAAGCAGTAGTCGCAGTGCATATCGCACTGTCCGGATGCCGGTTTGATCAGCACGCTTATCGGTGTCATACCGCGCCTCCTCCTGTATGGATGGTCCTGCCGCTGTCCGGCACATCAAAAACGGGTGTCCCAGCCATTACACCAGACGAGCTCGTCATATTTCCCCTGGAAATCGCTTTTTCCCGTCAGCTTGTCCACCACCAGCTGGATGGTCTCCGGCTGATCGTTATAGGCATTGATGAATACGGGGACCCGGGGCACGTCGTGGAGGTGGTGGGTATAGTTGAGGGAGACAAATACCGTGGGCACCTCATGGACGTACCAGGGATACTGGGCGCTCATGGGGCCGGGCCACTCCAGCTGCATATGGTTCATTTGGGCAAAACCGGTCATATCCGCAAAGATGCACACGGCGCTGTAGCGTTCCCGCATGTCTGCTGTAAAGCCGTTCACACCCTTGACCCGCCCGGCGGGTAGCTCCTCAGGCTCAAAGCCCGCCTGGGTCAAGGCCGCCAGGAGGATGTCCCTTACCCCGCCGTCTCCACCCGAGGCCACGCCCTTCCCCAGAAGGGTCATAGAAGAGCCCGACTGCTTTTGCAAAAGGACGTAGCCCAGCTTTTTCCCCGGCTCCGGACGCAGGGGCAGAAGATCTCCCTTGTTTTTGACCAGCGTTATGGCCCTGTCGGCAATATCCCGGGCAATGCTCTTGTGCTCCGGGCAGCCGATGCAGGCCAGGCGCTCTTTTTTTGCTGAGAAGTCCTTGTGTAGCCCCAGCATGGCTTTCCCGCCCAGGATGCGGGCCAACGCGTCGTAGAGGCGCTCCTGGGAGATGTGCCCGTCCTCCACCCCGGCCAGCACGGCCTGGTAGTCCTCCTCCATGTTGTTGATGCCCAGGGTCATGTCGCAGCCCACGGCAATGGTCCGCACCAGTGCGTCGGTGCGGCGCATTCCATAGTAGCCCATCATCATGGTCTGGTCGGTGTCTGGTCGGTGACGACGATCCCGTTATAGCCCAGCTTGCCCCTCAGCAGGCCCTGGATCAGCTCCGGGGAGGTGCAGGCGGGCTGCATGTCCTCGTCCCGCAGGCTGGGATACAGCCGCCGCTGATAAGAGGGGAGGATGAAGTGGGCGGCCATGATCATGGAGATGCCGCCGTCGATGGCATCGGCATAGACCTTTCCGAAGGTGGCGTCCCATTCCTCACAGCTCAGGCCGTTGTAACCGGTGACCAGATGTTGGTCCCGTTCCTCATATCCGTCACCAGGGAAGTGCTTCAGGCAGGGAAGCACGCCGTTGGCCAGGCATCCCCGGCTGAAAGCCGTTACGCATTGGCTGACATACTCTGGGTCCGAGCCGTAGGCCCGGGTGTTGATCAGGGTGTTGCGCCAGTTCAGCAGCACGTCCCCTACGGGGCCCCAGTTGCAGTTATAGCCCACGGCGGCGATCTCTCTGGCTCCGATGCGCCCCACCTGATAGGCGTCCTCCGGGTCGCGCGTAGCGCGGACGGCGGAGCCAGAGGCCACCAAACGTGCCGCCGCGCAAAGTGCCGTTGGCGCCGGCCTCGTTGTTGCCCGCGAAAAACATGGGAACCTTGCTCGCTTGCTGCATTTTGGCGATCAGCTCTTGCCCCAGCTCGTTTCCCACGGGCATCGTGCGGAAGGGAGCGCCCCCCAGGGGATACTTACGCAGAAATTCCAAAAGCAGCCCTTCGTCCATGTTGAGAAGAGGGTCCATAAACAACTGGCAGATCTTTTCCCGGGTGGTCATACCGCTGATGGTGTCCTCCACCCACATGACCGCGTCATCTGCAAGAAAAAAGGGACTTTCTTTGAGAGAAACCATAAGAAATATGCCTCCTTCTCTATTTTATAAATTTATTAAATTAAGAAATGTCTCTGATTCATTCTACACACCGCTTTTGAAAAAGTCAATAAATATTCAGAGGCATCTAGGAAAAACACAGCAAGGGCCAGAGATTTTGTATGAATAGACAAAATTTATGTTAAAAATTTATGAACTTTCCCGTCTTGCAAACGAGTGCAGACATGGTACAATGAAGTCACTTAATTAAAATGAATAAGTCCAAAGCTTGCTTTTTGGAGGTATTCATGAATCACGTAACATTTTCTATGGTGGACCAGTCAGGCTGGCTACAAGAGGAAGAAATTGCCCGGGTGGTTCAGGAAAACGCTCCCATTCTGGAGCGTGTCAAGACGGGAGAAGAGCGGTACCGTCAGAGCCTGGGCTGGCTGGACGTGGACACCTGGGCCGGCTCTGAGTGGCTGGACCGCTATGAGGCCCTGGCAAAAAAGGTGCAGGCGGAAGCCGAGGTGCTGGTGGTCATTGGCATCGGCGGCTCCAACCAGGCGGCGCGGGCCGTTGTGGACGCCATCGGGGAGAAGGGACCGACAAAAGTTGTCTGGGCGGGCAACAGCATCTCCGCCGACAGCGTGCGCAAGGTTTTGGACCAAGTCCGGGGAAAGCGGATCTATGTGGACCTGATCGCCAAAAATTTTGAGACGCTGGAGCCCGGGATCGGGTTCCGGGTGCTGCGGGACCTGCTGCGGGAGCAGTACGGCGCGGATTACGCCAGCCGGGTCATCTGCACCGGCACCCAGGGCAGCTCCCTGGAAGTGTTGTGCAAGTCCCATGGCTTCACCTTCCTCCCCTTCCCCCGGGAGATCGGCGGGCGTTTCACCGCCCTTTCCCCCATCGGGCTATTCCCCATGGCGGTGGCTGGCCTGGATATCCGGGCCATGGCCGCCGGGGCCCGGGAACTGCGCTCCACTCTGTGCGTGCAGAGCGCCCAGGAGAGCGAGGCGCTACGCTACGCGGTCATCCGGAACCTGCTCTATCAAAAGGGCTTCCGTATGGAGATGCTCTCTTTCTTCGAGCCCCGTTGGTTCCGCTTCTCCAAGTGGTGGATGCAGCTATTTGGTGAGAGCGAGGGAAAGGACGGCAAGGGACTGTATCCGCTGACGGGCAGTTTTTCCGAGGACCTGCACTCAGTGGGACAGTTCCTCCAGGACGGCACCAACGTCATTTTTGAGACCTTCCTGGAGGTGGAAAACTCCGGCGCGTCCTATATCCTTCATGGAGATGACGTGAACGACGGCTTCTCCTACCTGGACGGCAAGGACTTTGACGAGATCAACCGCACCGCCTGTGAGGCCACCATCGATGCCCACAGCAAAAAGTATCCCTGCTTCCGCCTGCGGGTGGATGCGCTGGACGAGGCCAGTTTTGGCAGGCTGTTCTATTTCTTCGAGTTTGTGTGCTATCTGTCCGCCCGGATCCTGGGCGTCGATCCCTTTGACCAGCCCGGCGTGGAGTCATACAAGCAGAACATGTTCCACGCTTTGGGCAAGCAAATGTGTTGTTAAGAGGCGACTCTTGATAAAAATCTAAAAAAGCAGGAGGAAACATCAATGAAAAAGAACCTGTCCAAACTGCTGGCGATGTCCCTGGCCCTGGTCACGATCCTGGGCCTCTTCGCCGGCTGCGCCGGCAAGCCCGCCGGGAGCGATGCGTCTAAGGGCCCCGACGGCACCGATCAGCCCTCCGCACCCACCGTTACCGAGAGCACCGACGCCACCGTGGTGGAGGACATGGAGCTGACCGTGGGCTTTCCCACCGGCATCGAGTCCATGACCCCTTTCCGCAACAACATCGCCCAGGACTCCCCCTACTTCCGCCAGCTGTACGAATCCCTGGGCATTCTGGACTTTGACGCCAAGGAAGTGGTGCCCTGGTGCGCCAAGGGCTGGACCACCGAGGACGGCAAGGTCTACGATATCGAGCTGTACGACTACATCACCGACTCTGCGGGCAACAAGATCACCGCCGACGATATCGTCTGGTTCATGCAGACCTCCATGGAGAAGGGTCTGAAGCCCGCCTTCGCCAAGATCGAGTCCGTGGAGAAGACCGGCGACTACACCCTGCGGGTCACCATGAACACCAACATCGTGGGCGCCTTTGAGACCTGCCTCATCAACACCTTCGTGATCTCCCGCGCCGCTTTTGAGGCCAGCAAGGACGAGTTCGCCACCGAGGTGGTGTGCACTTCCCCCTACCAGGTCACCTCCTTCACCCCCAGCTCCGACATCGTGTTCGAGCGCCGGGACGAGGGCTACTGGCAGACGGACGAGTCCCTGATCCCCACCCAGTGCGTGCCCAATGTGAAGAAGCTGACCTATAAGATCATCGTCGAAGCCTCCCAGCAGGGCGTGGCCCTGGAGACCGGCGTGGTGGACATGTTCGTGCGCATGGACTCCACCACCGGAGGCACCTACGTCAACAACCCCAGCTATGTCTGCAATCTGAGCGAAGGCCCCCAGGGCTGGACCCTGTTCTTCTCCGGCGCGGACAGCCGCCCCGTGGCCAACGACCCCAAGCTGTGCCAGGCCATCTGCTACGCCATCGACCTGGAGGGCATGATGAACGCCCTCAGCGGCGGCTTTGCCACCAAGATGTACGACGTGTGCCCCTCCGGCGCCATCGGCTACCTGCCCAAGTGGGACAGCGAGGAGTACTTCCCCTATGACGTGGAGAAGGCCAAGCAGCTACTCAGCGAGTCCAACTACAACGGCGAGACCCTGGTGCTGCTGTGTTCCAGCTCCACCTTCAACCAGCGCATGGCCCAGATGGTCCAGGGCTTCCTCATCAACGTGGGCATCAACTGTGAGCTGCTCACCGGCGACATGGCCTTCATCTCCTCCGTGCGCCTGGACGGCACCCAGTACGACATGTTCATCAACACCATCGGCGCCACCTTCCTGTCCGACCACTGGTCCATCCGCTATGACATGAACGCCTACTCCACCGGCGACGGCACCTCCCGCCACGACGCCGCTCTGGCCGAAATGCTCTACTCCACCTGGACCAAGGACGGCTACACGGAGGAAAACATCGACAAGATCCACAAGTACCTCATGGACAACGGCATCGCCCGCGGCCTGCTCAACCCCCAGAACTTCTGCGTCATCCGCGGCGATCTGAAGATCGTCAAGAAGGTCACCAACCAGTCCGGCGAGCTGGCCATCGTAGCCTGCGAGTACGGGAAATGAGCGGTCTGTAAAGCATCCCCTAGCGATACCGCAGCAAATCCAAGGGCGCGGCTGGTGGCAGCCGGCCGCGCCCACAGAAATTTTCGGAGGTGGATATGCTAAAGTACACATTCAAGCGGCTCTTTTGGATGATCCCGATCGTGCTGGGCGTGGCGGTCCTGGTCTTTACGCTGATGACCTTCTGCCCCGGCGAGCCGGCGGAAATCATCCTTGGGCCCACCGCCACCCAGGAGAGCCTGGACGCCCTGACGGAAGAGCTGGGACTGAACGAACCCTTCCTGGTCCGGCTACTCACCTATCTGCGCGACGTATTTCTCCGCTTCGACATGGGCAAGTCCTGGACCACCAACGTGGAGATCATGCCCACCATCTTTGAGCGCCTCCCACGCACATTCCTGCTGACCATTGTCACCATGCTGATCTCCTTTGGCCTGGGCATCCCCCTGGGCGTCGTCGCCGCCACCCACCAGAACCGGTGGCAGGACAACCTGTGCATGTTGCTGGCCCTGATCGGCGTGTCCATCCCCAACTTCTGGCTGGCCATGCTGCTGGTCGTCCAGTTCTCCGTCAAGCTGGGCTGGCTGCCGCCTCTGTGGTCGGTGGACGGCGGGATCGCGTGCTACATCCTGCCCGCCCTTGCCGGCTGTATGGGCGGCCTGGGCACCTGCGCCCGGCAGACCCGCTCGTCCATGCTGGACGTGATCCGGTCCGACTACATCATCACCGCCCGCTCCAAGGGTGTCCCCGAGACCACCGTGGTGGTCAAGCATGCCCTGAAAAACGGCCTGATCCCCATCATCACCATGATGGGCACCACCTTCGGCCGTCTGCTGGGCGGCATGATGATCATTGAGACCATCTTCGCCATCCCCGGCATGGGCACCTATGTCATCACCGCCGTCAACAACCGCGACTTCCCCATCGTCCAGGGCGGCACCATCTTTCTGGCCATCACCTTCAGCCTGTGCATGCTGGTGGTGGACCTGCTGTACGCCGCGGTGGACCCCCGGATCAAGGCCCAGTATTCGGCCTCCAGCAAAAAGAGAAAGAAGGTGGACGCGAATGGCTAAGACTTCTGTGACCAACGTTCAGCTGGAAGCTCACCCCCACAAGAAGCAGAGCGAGATTGTCCGAATTCTCAAGCAGCTCCGGAAGAACAAGCTGGCCATGGCGGGCCTCTTCATTTTCATTGTGGAGTGCCTGCTGGCGCTGCTCTCCCCACTGATCATCCCCTACTCCGTCACGGAGATGGACTTCACTGCGGTCTATACCGGCCCCTCTTCTGCCCACCTGTTCGGCTGTGACGACATGGGCCGGGACATTTTCAGCCGTATCCTTTACGGCGGACGCTACTCCCTGACCATCGGCCTGGTGGCCGTTGCCTTCGCCGTGTTTTTCGGCATCATCATCGGCGCGGTGGCCGGCTATTACGGCGGCCAGGTGGACAACATCATCATGCGCCTGCTGGATGTCATTCAGGCTATCCCCGGAATGCTGCTGATGATCGTCATCTCCGCCGTGCTGGGCAACGGCTTTTTCCAGACCATCATCGCCATGAGCGTGGGCACGATTCCCGGTATGGCCCGTATGCTCCGGGCGCAGATGCTCAAGGAGCGGGGCAATGAGTACATCGAGGCGTCCATCAGCATCAACTGCAGCCAGCCCCGGATCATCTTCAACCACCTGCTGCCCAACTGCCTGTCCCCCATCATCGTCCAGGCCACCATGGGCGTGGCCCAGACCATCACCCTGGCTGCTGGCCTGAGCTTCATCGGCCTGGGCATCAAGCCGCCCTCCCCGGAGTGGGGCGCCATGCTGTCTGCTTCCCGGGCCTTTATGCGGGACTATCCCCACATGGTCATTTTCCCCGGCCTGGCCATCGCGATCACCGTGCTTTCCCTGAACCTGCTGGGCGACGGCCTGCGGGATGCCCTGGACCCCAAGCTCAAGACCTGAGAGAGGAGGAAGCGATATGTCTGAACAACATACGAAGAAGGATATGCCGTTCCTCCAGGTACAGGATCTGGTGGTGGAGTACGTCTCCGACGGCGAGACCGTCCACGCGGTGAACGGCGTGTCCATCACTCTGGAGAAGGGCCGTACCCTGGGGCTGGTGGGTGAGACCGGCGCCGGTAAGACCACCATCGCCAAGTCTATCCTGCGCATCCTGCCCGACGTGGGCAGCAAGATTGCCGGCGGCAAGATCTATCTGGATGGCCAGGATGTGCTCGCCCTGCCTGAAAAAGAAATGCGGAAGATTCGGGGCAACGTGGCCTCCATGATCTTCCAGGATCCCATGACCGCCCTGAATCCAGTACAGCGGGTGGGTGAGCAGATCGCCGAGGTGGTCCGGCTCCACAGTGACGACCACAACAGCACCCACCACGTCCAGCGGGCCAAGGAGATGCTGGAGATCGTGGGCATCCCTGCCGAACGGTACTACGAGTACCCCCATCAGTTCTCCGGCGGTATGAAGCAGCGCGTGGTCATCGCCATCGCCCTGGCCTGCAACCCGGACCTGCTGCTGGCCGACGAGCCCACCACCGCCCTTGACGTGACCATCCAGGCCCAGGTGATGGACCTGATCGGTGATTTGCAAAAGAAGTATAACACCGCCATGCTGCTCATCACCCACGACATGGGCGTGGTGGCCACCGTCTGCAACGATGTGGCCGTGATCTACGCGGGCAATATCGTGGAGCACGGCAGCAAGGAGCAGATCTTCGACCATCCCACTCATCCCTATACCATTGGCCTGTTCGGCGCCATCCCCGACATGAACGAGGACGAGGAATGGCTGCACCCCATCGACGGCCTGCCCCCCGACCCCACCGACCTGCCCACGGGCTGCGCCTTCAGCCCCCGGTGCAAATACGCCGCCGAGGCGTGCCGTCAAGGTCCCATCCAAATGCAGACGACGCCGGACGGCCACCTGTGCCGCTGCTGCCGTTTGAGCGAGATTGGGAAGGAGCGTGAGTGAAATGGCCCCTGTGATCGAGATCCGCAACCTGAAAAAATACTTTTCCACCCCCCGGGGGATGCTCCACGCTGTGGATGACGTGACCTTCACCATTGAGAAGGGCAAGACCCTGGGCGTAGTGGGTGAGTCCGGCTGCGGCAAATCTACTCTGGGCCGCACCATCATCCACCTGCACGAGAGCACCAGCGGAGAGATCTTCCTGGACGGCCGCGACATCACCAAGCTCAAGGGCAAGGCGCTGAAAGACGTTCGGGAGGAGATGCAGATCATCTTCCAGGACCCTTATTCCTCCCTGGATCCCCGCAAGACCATCGAAAAGACCATCCGGGAGCCGCTGATGATCTCCGGCCGCCACAAACGGGATGAGATCGACGCCAAGGTGGAGGAGATCATGGACCTGGTGGGCATCGACGCCCGCCTGCGCCAGGCATACCCCCACGAGCTGGACGGCGGGCGCCGCCAGCGGGTGGGCATCGCCCGCGCCTTGGCCCTGGAACCCAAGTTCGTGGTGTGCGACGAGCCGGTGTCCGCCCTGGACGTGTCCATCCAGGCCCAGGTGCTCAACCTGCTCAAGAAGCTACAGCAGGACCGGGGGCTCACCTACATGTTCGTCACCCATGACATGTCGGTGGTCCGGCACATCTCGGACGACATCTGCGTGATGTACCTGGGCCAGATGGTGGAAAAGTGTCCCGCCAAGGAGCTGTTCCGCAACCCAATGCACCCCTACACCAAGGCACTGCTCTCTGCCATCCCTTCGGTGGACATCCACAACCCCAACAAGCGGGAGATCCTCCACGGCGAGATCACCTCCCCCATCAATCCTCCTCCCGGCTGCCGCTTCGCCGCCCGCTGTCCCCACGCCACGGACGCCTGCCACCAGCCCCAGAAACAGGAGGAGATCTTCGCCGGGCACTTTGTCACCTGCTGCCGGGTCCACGAGCTGTAAACTGCGACCGCTGTATTTCAAAAAAACGGCCTGTCTGGCGTTTTCCAGGCAGGCCGTTTTTCCTGTGTCCTTTTTATTTACGATCTGCCCTCCCCATAAGCACAAACGGGTAAGCCGCCTGTTGACATATGAGACAATCCGCTCTATCGCAAAATTCCTTCGATGATTGCATGGACGCTTTTTGTTCTGCCATATAATCCTCATATCCTCAGCCTTTTATAAAGAGCCAGGGACCTCGTCTCCCTGGCTCTTTATAAAAGGCGCTTATGAATACAAGCTGTCAAACCTGGAGGCCATTTTGCTGCGTGATGTTATTGACCCATTTGTACTTTTTATAATGGATATAGACCCAAGGGATCTTGACAGCCTCGTCCATGCTTAGAATAAAATAGACCGTGAGCGGGGGGAGGCGCCACCAGAAGGCCGCGGTCATCGCCAAGGGAATGATGATGAGCCACATGGTGACAGCCACGCTGTAGGCGTCGAAACGGGTGTCGCCTCCGGCGTGGAAGATCCCGTTGACCACCACGATGTTCACCGATTGGGTCAGCAGGTAGAACGCACAGATATACAGCATGAAGCGCAGGTCGTGCCGCGCCGCATCGTTCAGAACCATAGACCGGGAGACAGGCGGTCCCACCAGTAGCACCAGCCCACCAGAGCACAGGCCGCACAGCACCGACAGGCGGGACAGCTGCCTGCCGCAGATCCTAGCCGACTCCAGCTCCCCCGCGCCCAGCACGCTGGCCAGGAGGATACCGCCGCCGTTCGCGACGCCTCTGGTGAAGCACAGGATCACGTTTTTGATCACGGCAGCGATGGAGTTGGCGGCCGTGATCTCGCCGCCCAGGTGGCCGATGATGGCGCTGCAACTGGTGGTGCCCAGGCCCCAGACCAGATGGTTGAGCAGGACAGGGAAGCTGTAGCGCCAAAAATCCCGCTCCAGCCCCAGATCCAGGCGGAACAGCTGTGCCCGCTGAAGGGGCACGTCTTTTGCGGCCCGGGCGTCCCACAGCACCAGCAGCAGCTCCACTGCCCGGGAGATCGAGGTGGTCAGCGCTGCGCCCCTGGCCCCCATGGGGGGCACCCCAAACAACCCAAAAATGAAGATAGCGTTGAGCACCGTGTCGAGCCCCATGGCAAAGGAGCTGATGGCGGCGCTCCATTTGGCCCTGCCCGTGGTCTTCATCACACACAGCCAGCATTGGGAGATACCCGTGAGCAGATAAGAAGGGGCGGCCAGGCGGAGATAGGCGCTTCCAATGGAGATGAGCGTCTCTTCATCCGCGAAGATCCCCATCAGCAGCCGGGGGGCCAGCAGGGCCGCGCCAAAAAAGAGCAGGCCGATCCCGGCGGCATAGCGCAGGATGAGATGGAATACCCGCCGGACCATCTGCCGGTCGCCCCTGCCCTGGTACTGCGCCATGATGAGGGTGGCCCCGCTGACCAGGGCTCCGAGAAACAGGTTTTCTACGAATTGGATCTGGGCGGCCAACGACACCGCCGCCAGCGCATCCTGGCTGACAAAGCCCAGCATGGCCGCATCTCCAGCGCTGACGGCGGCCAGCATGAACTGCTGGAAGGCAATGGGAAGGGCCAGCTCTTTGAGGCGTGCGTAAAAGTCCCGGCGGGAGAGGGCCGGATGCTCTGCACCCGTCACGCCTTTGCCCCGCTGTCCGCCCGGCGCAGCTCCCCGAGCCGGGCGGATACCATGGCAAAACCAGCGCCCGCAAAAACCATCTTGCGGATCTCCTCCTCAGCCTCCGGCGGGCACTGACGGCGGACCTTTTCCCACATCAGCTCCGGCGGAATCCGCCGGTCGTACTGCCGGGGCACCACGTCGCAGGTGGTTTGATACCAGTCCAGCATGGCCATGCGGAGCCTGCGGATCTCCGGCTCATGCTCCGGGCGGCCGTAGGCGTTGACCTCCTCCAGGGGGTCCCGCTCCAAGTCGTAGAACTCGTGTTCTCCGGAGGTGCGGTGGACGTATTTATAACGCCGGTCCCGGACCATGGTGCCCTTGGCGTGGGCCAGGGCGTCGGTCTGGGCGGTCTGCCGGGGCCAGTACATGCTGGCCTTGGGGATGGTGCCCCCGTTGCCTGCCGCGGCGTGGTATTCATCGCACTGCTCCTCGTGGGGCAGACGGCCGCCCTCGCAAAACGTGTACTCCCGCAAGCAGGCGCTCCGGTCCGCCAGCACGGGCAGCAGGCTTTTCCCAAAGTGGTCACCGGAGGGGGCCACCCCGGCCAGGTCCATGGCGGTGGCGTAGAAATCCACCAGCTCCGCCAGCGAATCGGAGACGCCGGGGTCCACTGCCGTTCCCTTGGGAGGCTTGATCAGCAGGGGGACCCGGGTGAGGCAGTCCTCAAAGGTGTTCTGCGCCTTCTCCGGGATGCCGTAGTCACCGGTGTAGTCGCCGTGGTCGCTGAAAAAGAAGATCGCGCTGTTGTCATAGATTCCGGCCTCCTTCAACGCCTGGCACAGCCGCCGGAACTGGTCGTCCACCTTCCGGCACATGCCCAGGTAGCAGGCCCGCAGCTCGTCCCAGTCCGCCTCGGTGTAGGCTTCCATCCCCATGTGTTCCCGCAGCCGGGCCTGCATCCGGGACTTGCCCGCTCCGATCCCGGCACGGCGGGGCAGCTTTGCCCGGTCGATCATGGAGAAATAGGGCTCCTCCACAGCGTAGGGCGGATGGGGATACATCGGCCCCAGGAACAGGCACAGGGGCTTGCCGTCCACCGGGTCTTTGATCCGCGCGATGGCCGCGTCCACCGCCGCGTCGTCGGCGCTGTAGTGCCTGCCCTCGCCGTCCAGCCCCAGGCGGCCCTCGTAGTGGGAGTAATAGTTTTTATCTCCAGGCTGTCCCCGCAGGCCGGGATCCTCCGGTCCCGGCGGGGGGGCCATGGCGGCAGCGGTGAACACCTCGTCGGCGTGGCGGGCCATCAGGCCGGGTTCCTGCCCCGCCAACAGGTCGTTGCGGTCATTCATCCACACGTGGTAGCCCGCGTCTTTCAGCTGGCTGAGCAGGGTGGCGTCCCCATCGTGGAGCAGGTGCTGCATGGTGCGGTGGCCGTGGACGTGGGGATAGAGGCCGGTGAAGAAGCTGCACCGGCTGGGCACGCACACCGGATTCTGGCAAAAGGCATTGCGGAAAGACACCGCCTCCTCCCGGGCGAATCCATCCAGAAACGGTGTGGACGAGGCGGGGTTGCCCAGATGGGCCAAGGCGTCGGCCCGCATCTGATCCGGGTTGAAAATGATGTTGGGCTGCATGGTCTCACGCTCCTTTTATCATATGGAAAGGGGCGGCGGCATTGCGCCGCCGCCCCCTGAGAGGTTTTCAGCCTCAGCAGACCTCCACAGGGCAGATATAGGCGCGCCTGCCCATCACATCCACAGTCTTGCCCACCAACTCGATCTTTCGCTGAAGGGGCAGGTCCCTGGAGCTGACGCCCACCTTGACGGTGAGGTCGCCGGGCTCCACCACGAAGTCCATGTTCTCGTTGTAGTAGCCCATCTGGGCGGTGTTCAAGTGGAATTTGACGATCTTTTCCTCGCCGGGGGCCAGGGTGACCCGCTTGAAGCCCCGCAACTCCATCACCGGGCGGATTACGTGGGCGCCAAAGAAGCTGGTGTACAGCTGTACCACCTCGTCGCCCGCCACGCCGCCGGTGTTTTTCACCTTGCAGGACACCTCCACCACACCGTCGGTGGGCACCTCGCCGCAGGGCAGCTCCAGGCCGGAGAGCTGGAAGGTGGTGTAGCTCAGGCCGTGGCCGAAGCAGTACAGGGGGTCGGCGGGCCCATCCACATAGCCGCCGGAGAAGATTGAGCTTCCGGTGCTGTTGTCGCCGCCGCTCTGGTAGCCCGAGCCGGTGCGGTGGTTGTAGGTCAGGGGGATCTGGCCGGGGCTGCGGGGGATGGACATGGTCAGCTTGCCGCCGGGGACGGTGACGCCGTCCAGTACATCCGCCACCGCCTTGCCCGCGAACTGGCCGGGCATGAACGCCTGGAGGATCGCTCCGCAGTGCTCCGCCGCCCAGTTGACGGAGAAGACACCGGGGCCGTAGAGCACCACCACCATGGGCTTGCCCACGGCGGCAACGGCTTCCAGAAGCTGCTGCTGCACGCCGGGCAGGTCCAGGAACTGCCGGTCCTTGCCCTCGCCGCCGGTGACGTTCACCCAGCCGCTGTTGCCGCCCAGGGCCATGACCACCACATCGGCGTCCTTGGCGGCGGCCACGGCCTCGTCAAAGCCGGAGGTGTCCTCCTTGATGATGTCGCAACCCTGGGCGTACACGACCTGATGGCGGTCAGCCAGCGCCTCGCGCAGGCTGCGGGCGCCCATCTCCCGCAGGACGCTGTTCATGTCGCCCAGCTTGGCCCGGTCTTCGCCGGAGAACATGGCGTACATGGCGGCGAAGGGGCCGGGGACCACCTTCTTCTCTCCGCCGTCCTGTTCCTGGTCGGCCTTGGCCTGCTCGTCGGCGATACCGTTGAAGGTGGTGGCCTCGCCGCTGGCCCCGGCCTGGAGCATCTCGATGTATGCGGGATAGGTGTAGCCGCTGACGGGATAGCGCAGGCTGTCGCCATGGGGGCCGATGACGGCCAGCTTCGCCCCGGCGACCAGGGGCAGCACGCCATCGTTTTTCAGCAGCACCAGGGACTTTCCGGCGATCTTCTCGCTCAGGGCGTTTTTCTGCGCGTCGTTCATGGCTTGGAGGACCTTGTCCACATCGCAATAGGGGTTTTCAAACAGCCCCATGTCGAACTTGATGGCCAGTACCCGGCGGACGGATTCGTCCAGCACGGACTCGTCCAGCTCCCCGGCGCGGACATACTCGGGCAGGTGGCGGAAGGCCGCGCCCACGGGGATCTCGGTGTCGCAGCCGCCTTTCTTGGCCAGCAGCCCCGCCTCCTCATAAGTACGGGAGAGCTTGTAGTAGTTGTACAGCTTCAGCACCGCCGCTCCGTCGGAGGTGAGCACGCCCTGGAAGCCCATGGCGTCCCGCAGCAGGGTGCGGGCGATCTTTGGGTTCATGATGACGGGCAGGCCGTCGATCTCCCCGTAGTTGCCCATCACCGCGTCCAGCC
>ERZ779626.695-NODE-695-length-18714-cov-9.746289_pt1 | contig 18714 bp, 12 predicted proteins | sample MGYA00514209_ERZ779626 | MGnify/ENA primary metagenome ERZ779626 (study PRJEB29562, sample SAMEA4376713) | mouse gut metagenome | isolation source: Cecum | study: EMG produced TPA metagenomics assembly of the A DSS colitis mouse model was used to assess the...
GGCGAAAAAATCTCTCACCGTTGGGCATTCCGTCAATTTTCAAACAAGGCCTAATTGCATCCCAAGTCCTCCCCGCCAGAGGCGATGACCCGCTTGTACCAGCCGAAGGACCGCTTCCGGTACCTGGTCAGCGGCCCTCCGCAGCGCTCGCCGGCGTCCACATAGACAAAGCCGTAGCGCTTGCGCATCTCCCCGGAGCTGGCGCTGACCAAATCCACGCAGCCCCAGGCGGTGTAGCCCAGCAGGTCCACGCCGTCCAGCAGCACGGCGTCCTTCATGGCCTCTATGTGGCTTCGCAGATAATCAATGCGGTAGCCGTCCTCCACGGTTCCATCCTTCAGCGTGTCTGCCGCCCCCAGGCCGTTCTCTACAATAAACAGCGGCTTCTGATAGCGGTCATAGAGAGTGTTCAGAGTAATCCTCAGCCCGAGGGGGTCGATGGACCAGCCCCACTCGCTGCATTTCAGATAGGGGTTTTCCACTGTGGCGAAAATGTTGCCCTTCTTTGTGGCCTGGACCGCCGGGTCGCTGCTGGCCACCATGCTGTTGTAATAAGAGAAGGACACAAAGTCCACCGTTCCCCGCCGGAGAATCTCCTCGTCCCCCGCCTGGGCAGGAACGCGGACCTGCTCCCGCTCCAGCTTTTTCAGCGCGTAGGCGGGATAGTACCCCCGGACCTGAACGTCGGTGAAGAAGAAGCTCTCCCGGTCCGCCAGCAGCCCCGCCAGCACGTCCTGGGGGTTACAGGAGTACGGGTAGGTATTCCCCGCCGCCAGCATGCAGCCCACCCGGTTGTCCGGGTCGATCTTGTGGGCCAGCTCCACCGCCAGGGCGCTGGCAAGCAGCTCATGGTGGGCGGCGGCGTAGCAGGCCTGCCCGGGGTCCTCGCCCTCCCGGAAGGTCAGCCCCGCCGCCATATAGGGCAGGTGGAGGATCATGTTGATTTCGTTGAAGGTTAGCCAGTATTTCACCTTTCCCTTGAAGCGGGTAAACAGGGTGCGGCAGAGGTTTTGATAGAACGCAACAAGCTCCCGGCTTCTCCAGGAGCCGTAGGTTTCGATTAAATAGAGCGGCACGTCAAAGTGGTTGATGGTGACCAAGGGCTGGATGCCGTATTTCAGGCACTCGTCCACAATGTCCTCATAGAACCGCAGCCCTTCCTCATTAGGCTCCGCCTCGGTGCCCTTGGGAAAAATCCGGGACCAGCTGATGGAGAAGCGGTAGACCTGGAATCCCATTTCCGCAAACAGGGCGATATCCTCCCGCCAGCGGTGATAGTGGTCGATGGCCTTCCGGGCAGGATAATCCTGCCCGGTGAGGGAAAGGGGGTCCAGCTTCCCGGAGGCCACGGCCATGCGGTTTGGCCCGGAGGGGATCAGGTCCGCGTTGGACAGGCCCCGGCCCCCCTCCTGATACGCTCCCTCGCACTGGTTGGCGGCGGTGGCGCCGCCCCAGAGGAAGCCGTCCGGCATTCTGCTCATACGGCCGCCTCCTTTCAGCGCAGGACGGTGATGAAATCACCGCCGGCGGAGCCCACCACGTCCAGATAATCGTCCGTGTTGGTCACGACCACCGGAGTGACCAGAGAGTACCCGGCGGCCCGGATGCCCTCCATGTCGAACTCCACCAGCTTCTGCCCGGCCGTCACCCGGTCGCCCTCCTGCACGAGGGCGGTGAAGTATTTTCCTTCCAGCTGCACGGTGTCCATGCCGATGTGGATCAGCAGCTCAATGCCGCTGTCGGAGGTCACGCCGATGGCGTGCTTGGTGGGGAACAGCCGCTCCACCACGCCGTCCACCGGGGAGACCGCCACGCCCTTCACGGGCTCCACCGCCATGCCCTTGCCCAGAACCTCCTGGGAGAAGGCGGCGTCGGAGACCTCGGACAGGGGCAGGACCCGGCCCTCGACGGGGGAGGGGACGACTTCCTTTTTTAAGAGCTCCTTTTCCGCGGGAGCGGGCGCGGCCTCCGCCGGGACGGGTGCCTCCTTCCAGAAGAGCATGGTCAGGGCAAACGCGATGACCATGGTCAAGGCGATGCCGCTGAGAGCTACGATGAGGTTGCCCATGCCGCCGCCGGGCTCGATCATGGCGGGGAGCTCGAAGACGCCCATGCCGCCCATGGAGAATTTGCGGAAGTTCAGCGCGCTGTAAAAGCCGCCGCCGATGCCTCCGGCGATACAGCTGAGAACGAAGGGCCGTTTCAGAGGCAGGAGGATGCCGTAAATCGCGGGCTCCGTGACGCCGAAAATGCCGGAGATGAAGTTCGGCAGCGCCATATCCTTGATTTTTTTATCCTTGGTCTTGATCCAGATAGCCAAGACCACGGCGGAGGTGGCGAAGGTGCAGGCGAAGAAGGGCATCATCACGTTGTCAAAGCCGTTGGTCTGGATGTTGTTGATATACACCGGGATGAAGCCCCAGTGGAGGCCGAAAATCACGAGGATCTGCCAGGTCAGGCCCACGATGGCCCCGGCGATCATGGGGCTGACATTCCGCACGGCCATGACAAACCCGGCGATCAGATTGGAGCCGAAAATGGCGAGGGGCCCGATGAGCAGGAAGCCCAGGGGGATGGACACCAGCAGCGTCAGCATGGGCACAAAGAAGAACTTCACCAGGTCCGGGATAAAGCGGCTGAAAAAGCGCTCGCACTTGGCGGCGAAGTACACCACGAAAATCACCGGAATCACGGTGCCGGTGTAATCCATGGACAGCATGGGGACACCGAAGAAGGTGGTGTACACGGCTGATTCGAACATGGTTCCCTCAAAGAGGGTGTACAGCAGCTCGCCTCCGGCGGACAGGGCGCTGCCCTGAATGCCGGGATAGCACAAAATCGCGCCGATTACCAGCCCCAGCATGGGCTTGAGGCCGAACTTCTTCGCCGCCGTGTAGCCCAAAAACAGGGGCAGGAAGTGGAACAGGCCGTCGCCCACGGCGTTGAAGACCATGTATGCGCCGCAGGCCTCGGGGTAGAGTCCCAGGGCCACGAACAGGGCGTTCAGGCCCTTCACCATGCCGCAGGCGGCCATGATGCCCAGAATGGGCTGGAAGATGCCGGAAACGGTGTCGATGAAGGCGTTAAACAGGCTCTTTTTCTGGGCCGGGGCCTCCTGGGCGGAGGGCGCGCCGTCTCCCAGGCCCGCCACGGCGCACACGTCGGCGTAGACCTCCGGCACGTGGTTGCCGATGACCACCTGATACTGTCCGCCGGACTTCATGACGGTCACCACACCGCCCATCTTTTTCAATACCTCGTCGTTTGCCTTTGCCTCGTCCGCAAGCTGGAACCGCAGGCGGGTGATGCAGTGGGTCAGGGAGCGGATGTTTTCGTTTCCGCCCACGTTTTGGACGATGTCCTTTGCCAATTGCTCATACTTTCCCATTTGAGTACCTCCATAAATTCCGGTTTGGAAATGATGAAGGTTTAGCCAACTGAATGTCACTACCCAAATTGTGGTCCGCGCCGGCTCCTCCTTTCTGTAGATTCGCGTTTTATGAGCGCCCCGGTTTCGCGCTTACTGCGATTTTTCGAGGATACGCGCAATGTGAATGGTGAGATACAGCCGCTCCTCATCGGAGAGGGGATAGCTGTGGCACCGCTCCGTAAACTGTCCCACCCGGTCCGTACACTGATATGCCTGGGGATACTGCTTTTTTACCACGGCCAGAAGCTCGCCGCTGTCGTCCCCCCGGTAGGTGGTGTGGGTCAGCATCCGCTGAACGAAGAATTTCAAGTGGGTGACAAAGCGGCAGTAGTGAAAGGACTCCTCGTCCAGGGGCTTTTTGCAGGAGTATTTGATGATGCTCATGATCTCCTGCATAACCTTGGTCAGGCCGTAAAGGTCCCCGGCGCTCTCCTCCATCTGGGCGTTGACAATGTGGAGGGCAATGAAGCCCGCCTCGTCCTCCGGCAGGCGGACGCCGGTTTTTTCCTCAATGACGTCCAGGGCCTTCAGTCCAACCCGGAACTCCTCCTGATAGAAGCGCTTCGTCTCCCAGAGCAGGACGTTTTTGACAAAGATACCGCCCCGGCTCCGCTGAACGGCGGTGTGGATATGGTCCGAAAGGGAGATGACCGCGCCGCCGTTGAGCTCCTTTTTCAGGTTCTCAGAGGCCTCCGCCATGATTTCCGCTACGGCGTCGACAACCTCCGGGGAGATTTCGCTCACAAGGTCCGCCAGGCGCTCCGTCTGTTCCGACGCGGCCAGGCGGAACTCCTTGTCCACCAGGGATTCGTCGAACTCGTCTCCGCTGTGGCGGCGGTAGCCGATGCCCTTTCCCATCAGAATGCGTTCCTGTCCGTTTTCGTCCAAGACGATTACGATGTTGTTGTTGACCGCCCGGTGTATTCGCATGTGAATCCCTTCTTTCCAACAAAAAAGCCTGCACATAAAAGAGGGCGAAACCGTCCCCTTCCATATGCAGGTATAGCTTACCATGACGTAATGACTATCCGCTGAAACCAACTATAGCAGATGAAGCGTGTGTCCGTCAATTGGAGCAAGTGACAATACTTTGAATGAATTCCTGTGCAAAATGCGGGGTGATACGGCTGCCGGCGCGGCGCTGAGCCGCGCCGGCTCCGGTCACAGCGGTCTATGTGTTTGCGCCGCCGCCCCATTCAGGGAGTTTCCTGCGCGTCTCTTATAAAAAGGCTCATAAAGGCCGCTTACCAGGTGCGGGAACCGATCTCGCGGAACTGGGCCACGGTGGGAACATGGGAGTTCAGGCCGCCGTCTACGGTGATCACCTGGCCGCTGACATAGGCGCTTTCATCAGAGCCGAAATAGACACAGGCGTGGCCGATATCCTCGGGACAGCCGTACCGGTTGACCATGATATTGCTCAGGAAAATATCCTTCAATACCTGGGGAATGCGGGGCTCATTGTCGGGGGTGACGATCAGGCCCGGGCGGACGCAGTTGCAGCGGATATTATCCTTGCCGTATTGCAGCGCCACGGATTTTGTCAGCGCGTCAACGCCCGCTTTCGCGCAGGCGTAGGCGGTTGCGCCCAGGTCGCCGCCGCAGGCGGCCATGGAACCGATGTTGACAATGGAGCCGCCCTGGGGATTTTTGCGCATATGGGGCAGCACGCATTTTGTCACATAGAAGGGGCCCCGGATGTCGCTGGCAAAAATATCGTCCCACATCTCCAGCGTGACTTCGTCCATCCGGCCGTCCTTCAGGCCCACATTGGCCGCGTTGTTTACCAGAACATCAATGCGCCCAAAGGTACTGACGGTATCTTCCACCAATTTCTCGATGCTGGACGGGACCGTGATATCCATGGCGTGGAAGCTGGCTTTGCCTCCTTCCGCCGTAATGGCGTCTGCAACGGCCTGGCCTTTTTCCGCCCGGCGTCCGCATACGATTACCTGGGCGCCCTCCGCGGCATAAAGCCGGGCGATGCCTACGCCGATGCCGCCGGTGGAGCCGGTGATAATGGCGACCTTGTCTTTTAATCTGTCCATGATTAAAAACCTCTTTCCTTTGTTTTTGGGAATTTGCCGGCTGATTTAAGGTTATTTGATTCCGGAGCTTTTGTCAAGGGAAATCAGAGGAAAAATGTTCCATATTTCTGAAGGCATCCAAACGAAAGAGGGCCTAGGCCTTGTTTGAAAATTGGCGGAATGCCGGATTGGGGCAGATTTTTTTGCCAGGCAAGGCGATTTGACGCGGGAATCCTGACGGATTTCAAGTCAAATCAACGCAGTCCTGGCGGAAAAAGATGCCCAAAGACGGCGTTTTGCCATTTTTCAAACAAGGCCTAGTCAAAGTGCGGCAATCCGTTTTGATTGCCGCACTTTAGCTATGCTCTGAACAGTATTACTTTTTCTTGCTCTGCCACGTGGAAACGCAGAGGGAGCAGGCAATGTCGCCGGTGACGTTCAGGCAGGTGCGGCCCATGTCGAAAAGCCGGTCCACGGCTACGATAAGGCCGATGTAAGCCACGGGAATGCCCAAGGTCTCCAGCACCATGGCCAGCATAATCATGCCCGCGCCGGAGACGCCGGCGGTGCCGATGGAGGCCAGGGTGGCCGTGAGCACCACGATGACCATTTGACCGATGGTCAGGTGGATGCCCGCGCAGGAGGCGATGAACACCGTGGCCACGCACTGGTAAATGGCCGTACCGTCCATGTTGATGGTGGAGCCCAGGGGCAGGACAAAGGCGGCGATGTCGTCCTTCGCGCCCAGTTCATGGGCGCACTCCTTGGACACCGGCAGGGTGGCGGCGGAGGAGGTGGAGGTAAAGGCAAAGATCATGGCCGCGAAAGCGCCCTTGAAGAACCGGACGGGATTCATCCCCACAAAGATTTGAGCGGACAGGGAGTAGACCAGGACGGCGTGAACCGCGTAGCCGATGTAGGCGCAGAGGATAACCAGGAACAGCGAACCCAGGATGGCCGCGCCCTGGGTGGCGGTGACCCACGCCATGTAGGTGAACACGCCGATGGGGGACAGGGAGATGACGAACTCCATCAGCCGCTCAATCACGGAGTAGAAGGAGCTCACGATGTCCCGGCAGAGCTTGCCCTTCTCTCCCGCCATCATAATGGCTCCGCCGAAGAACAGGGAGACCACAATGACCTGGAGCATGTTGGCATTGACAAACGCGCCCCACATGTTGCTGGGGAAGATGTCTACCAGCACGGACATGAAGCCGTTGAACGCCTTGGGCTCATACTCCGCCGCGCCCAGCTCCGCAGAGAGGTCCGGAAACATCCCCGCGCCCATGAAGATGTTGGCGAACACCAGGCCGATGACGCAGGCGATGGCGGTGGTGCAGAGGAAGTAGGCCACCGTCTTCACGCCTACGGAGCCCACCTGCTTCATGTCGCCCATGGAGAGGATGCCGTCGATCATGCTCAGCAGCACCACGGGTACCACGATGAACTTCAAAAGGTTCACGAAGATGTCGCCGAAGGGCTTCAAATACGTCGCGGTAAAGTCCGCCAGCCCGGCGAAGTAGCAGACCAGACCCACCGCGATACCGGCGACAAGCGCAATCAGTATCTGCACAGGCAGGTTGTTTTTCTTCTTCATACACTCACCTCATAAAATAGAATCTTTGGGACCCGCCGGCGAAGCGTCTGTGTTTTGGACAAATGCCCCGCCCGGAAGCCTCTCCAAATTAGCCACATTATACCAAATTGCCGGAGCCATGTAAAGAGGGAATGAAAAGATTGTGGAAAGATTGTGAAAAAACTATGAAAAAATCGTGAATAGATGCCGGATGTCTGACTATGTGAACAGACATCCGGCATCTATTGTTCATTCTCCTCGTACGGAATAGCCGCAGAAACGGATGGCGGCTTTCGCCAGCTCCTCCGTGGGGTCCACGCAGGGCAGGTCCAGCCCCAGCGCCTGGCACGCCAGGGGCAGCTCCGTGCAGGCCGGGAGGAAACACTCCGCCCCCCGGGCCGCCAGGGCCTCCGTGACGGAGAGGAACGCCGCCCGGTACCGGGACGTCGGGGCCCCGGCCTTCACGCCCTGGTAGATGACCTCCATCAGCGCGTCCCGCTCCGCCTCGTCCGGGACCAGGAAGGGCACGCCCTCCGCCGCCAGGGCGTCCTGATACAGCCCGGCGGCCAGGGTGCCGGTGGTGGCGAGGATGGCCGCCGCCTTCCCGGGGAAGCGCTCCCGGCAGGCCCGCGCCGCCGCCTCGATCATGCTGAGGAAGGGCAGCTTCGTCAGGGGGGCCAGCCGGGGGAGGAAATAGTGGGCGGTGTTGCAGGGCATGACGAGGCAGTCCGCCCCGCAGAGCTCCAGGTGCCGCAGAGCGTCCGCCATGGCGGGAACCGGGTCCTCCCCGCCGCTTAAAATGGCGGCGGTGCGGTCGGGGATGGAGGCGTTGCTGTCGATGTAAACCCGGATATGATCGTTGTCTCCGGCGGCGTCGGTGCAGGCCACGATTTTCCGGAACAGGTCCGCCGTGGCCATGGGGCCCATGCCGCCTAAAATGCCGATGGTCTTTTTCATCCGCTCACCCCCAGAAATCCGGGAAGAGCAGCTCGCTGCCCACCTTCACCGTCAGCAGGATCAAAACAATGATGACTGTGGGGCGGACGATTTTGCTGCCGTTCTTGATGGCAAGCCCCGACCCGATGTAATGCCCGGCGATGGAAGCCACGGCGGCGATGAGCCCCACGCCCCAGTACACATAGCCGGAGACCATCTGGGTCACCAGGCTGCCGATGTTGGAGGAGAGGTTGATGACCTTCACGCCCCCCGCCGCGTGGCGGGTGTCCATCTTTGCCGCCCGGATAAAAATAATCATGAGGAAGGTCCCCGTGCCCGGGCCGTAGTAGCCGTCGTAGCCCCCGATGACGAAGGCCGCGGCCCAGATGATGGCAAGCCGCTTTTTGGGGTCGATTTCCCCCGGCTCGTCGGGCCACTCCCGGCCCCGGAGCGTGAGGAAGGCCACCACCGGAAGCACCAGGAGCAGTAAGTACTTCAGCACCGCGTCCGGCGTCAGGTGCTGGAGCCAGGTGCCGATGGCGGAGCCCGCCAGGGCGAAGGCGATGGACGGGCCGAAAAGCCGCCAGTCGACGTAGCCGTTCTTGATGAACCGGCCGGTGGAAAAGCAGGAGCCGATGGCGGCGGAGACCTTGTTGGTCCCCAGGGCGTAAGGCACGGGGAGGCTGCCGAAGGCGATGAGGTGGGTGGGAACGGAGATGATGCCTCCGCCCCCGGCAATGGCGTCCATAAAGGATGCCAGGAACACGCCTGCGCAGACCAGCAGCACCACCCAGAGGGGGAAGCCGTCGATCCGCAGGGCCGTCAGAGACTGTAGCATGAAAGACCTCCTGATGGTATTGAAGTGTCTTGTTATCATACCGCAGCTGGACGGCAAAATCAACCGCCAGCCTTTTTTTATTAGCATACTTCACCTAGTTTTCTCTCCAACCTTTGAACATTTTGCCGAAGGTATCCAAAAATTATTGTGAATCTTGAAGCAGATTTGGGGGAACCTGCTAAAAGACGGCCGGTTTTTTCGACAGGACCGTCCTTGACGCTATTTTCCAAAAGAAGTATAATATTCTAAATTAGTCTATGATTATGTTGGCAGAGAACGGCCCGCCGCGTTTCGGACGGCGGGCGGGGCGTCCCGGAGGGCCGCCCTGGGAAATCGGCGGGCCGCTCGCCCAAAAGCGGCAGCCGCGGGCTTGGAGAGTACCCGCGGCTATACACGGAGGTTGACTATGGCAAAATACGATCAAGCCGAACGCTTCCACGCCGGAACCCTGACCGACGGCTGGCGCTGGTTTGGCTCCCATCCCGATACGAAGAACGGCGCGGAGGGCTGGACCTTCCGGGTCTGGGCTCCCCACGCCCAGGACGTTTCCGTCGTGGGCGACTTCAACAACTGGACCAACGGCGCCCATCCCCTCACCCGGAACGGCGAGGTCTGGGAGGGCTTCATCCCCGGCCTTCAGGAGTACGCGTCCTACAAATACGCCGTCAAGGGCCCCGACGGGGAGACCCGGCTGAAAACGGACCCCTACGCCTTCCACTGCGAAACCCGCCCCGCCACCGCCGGCAAGCTCTATGACATCGCGGACTTCAAGTGGACCGACGCCGCCTTCCTGGCGAAGCAGGAAAAGCACCAGGCCTACGACTCCCCCCTGAACATTTACGAGGTCCATCTGGGCTCCTGGAAGAAGCGGCCCAACGGCGACTTCTACGACTACAAGGACATGGCCAAGGAGCTGGCCGCCTACGTCAAGGACATGGGCTACACCGCCATCGAGCTGCTGCCCGTGCTGGAGCACCCCTTCGACGGCTCCTGGGGCTACCAGTGTACCGGTTACTTCGCCCCCACCTCCCGGTACGGCACCCCTAAGGACTTCCTCTGGTTCGTGAACCACATGCACAAAAACGGCATCGCCGTCATTTTGGACTGGGTCCCCGCCCACTTCTGCAAGGACGCCCACGGCCTTTATGAGTTTGACGGCGGCTGCTGCTACGAGTACAGCGACCCCAACAAGTGGGAGCACGCCTCCTGGGGCACCCGGGTCTTTGACTACGGACGGCCCGAGGTGAAGAGCTTCCTCTTCTCCTCCGCCCGCTTCTGGCTGGAGGAGTGCCACATCGACGGCCTCCGGGTGGACGCGGTGGCGTCCATGCTGTACCTGGACTACAGCCGCCAGGGCGGCGCCTGGACCCCCAACAAGTACGGCGGGCACGAGAACCTGGAGGCCATCGACTTCCTCCGGGAGCTCAACGCCATGGCCTTCTCCGTGAAGCCCGGCGTCATGATGATCGCCGAGGAGTCCACCGCCTGGCCCATGGTCAGCCGCCCCGCCGACATCGGCGGCCTCGGCTTCAACCTCAAGTGGAACATGGGCTGGATGAACGACATGTGCCACTATTTGAAGCTGGACCCCTGGTTCCGCCAGGACCACCACAAGGATATCACCTTCTCCATGATGTACGCCTTCTCCGAGAACTTCGTGCTGCCCATCTCCCACGACGAGGTGGTCCACATGAAGGGCTCCGTGGTGGGGAAGATGCCCGGCGACTACACGAACCAGCTCCGCTGCACCCGGGGCTTCTATGCCTACCTGCTGGCCCATCCGGGGAAAAAGCTCCTCTTCATGGGCGCGGAGCTGGGCCAGTGGCACGAGTGGAACGACAAGGAGTCCCTGGACTGGTATCTGCTGGAGAACGAGGAGAACCAAAAGATCCACCGCTTCTTCAAGGAGGCCAACGACTTCTACAAGAAGGAGCCCGCCCTGTGGGAGATCGACTTTGACTGGGAGGGCTTCGAATGGCTGGTGGTGGACGACAACCACAACAATGTGGTGGTCTTCCTCCGCAAGGACAAGAAGGGCCGGGACCTCCTCTGCGCCGTCAACTTCTCCCCCAATACTTACGAGGGCTACCGCATGGGCGTCCCCGCCCACAAGCAGTACACCCCCGTCTTCAATACCGACGCGGTGGAATACGGCGGCGACGGCTTCGGCGACACAGAGCCCGTCCCCGTGGAGGCCATCCCCTCCCACGGCAAGGAGCACTCCGCCGCCATCCGCATCCCCGCCTTCGGCGCGGTGTTCCTCCGGGGCGAGGGCACGTTCCCCAAGCCCAAGGAAGCCAAAATATCCAAGGCCCCCAAGGCGGTGAAAGCTGCGGAGCAGACCGCCAAAGCCGTGGGAAAGACGGCGGGAAAGGCCGCCAAGGCCGTGGGGAAAACCGCCAAAGCCTCCGCCAAGACCCTGGTCAAAACCGTCAAGTCCTCCGCCAAGGAGGGGAAAGCCTCCAAGGCGGATTCGGCTGAGAAACCCGACAAAAAGCCCAGAGCGAAAAAACAGGCAAAGGAGCTGAAAGAGACATGAAGAAAGAATGCATTGCCATGCTGCTGGCAGGAGGACAGGGCAGCCGCCTTTATGTCCTCACAGGAGACATGGCAAAGCCCGCCGTTCCCTTCGGCGGCAAGTACCGCATCATCGACTTCCCCCTCTCCAACTGCACAAACTCCGGCATCGACACCGTGGGCGTGCTGACCCAGTACCGCCCCCTGGAGCTGAACAGCTATATCGGCAGCGGCCAGCCCTGGGACCTGGACGGCTCCACCGGCGGCGTCCATATCCTGCCCCCCTACCAGGGCGCCAAGGGCGGCACCTGGTACAAGGGCACCGCCAACGCCATCTATCAGAATCTGGGCTTCATCGATATGCACGACCCCGAGTATGTGGTCATCCTCTCCGGCGACCACATTTATAAGATGGACTATTCCGACATGCTGGCCCGCCACAAGGCCGCGAACGCCGCCTGCACCATCTCCGTCATGGAGGTGCCCTGGGCGGAGGCTCCCCGCTTCGGCATCATGAGCGTGGACGGGGACGACATGATCACCGAGTTCGCCGAGAAACCCAAGGAGCCCAAGAGCAACCTGGCTTCCATGGGCATTTACGTATTCTCCTGGAAGGCCCTGCGGCAGTACCTCATCGACGATGAGAACACCGAAGGCTCCGAGAACGACTTCGGCAAAAACATCATCCCCTCCATGCTGGGCAACCAGGAGCGCATGGCCGCCTACCGCTTCGCCGGCTACTGGAAGGACGTGGGCACCCTGGAATCCCTTTGGGACGCCAATATGGACATGCTGGCCCCCGAGTCCGGCCTGGACCTGCGGGACCGTTCCTGGCCCATCTACGCCCGCTCCGTCAGCGCCCCCCCCGCCTTCCTGGGCGAGAACTCCGCGGTGGCCCACAGCGCCGTGAACCGGGGCAGCGTGCTGGAGGGCGTGGTGGAAAACTCCGTCCTCTCCCAGAACGTCACCGTGGGCGAGGGCGCGGCGGTCCGCTACTCCGTCCTCTTCCCCAATGTCGAGGTGGCCCCCGGCGCGGTGGTGGAATACGCCATCCTGGGCGAGGGCTGCAAGATCGGCCCGGGCTGCCACGTGGGCGGCACGCCGGAAAATACGCCGGAGGGCTGGGGCCTGACGGTACTGGCCCCGGGCTGCCGGCTGCCTGAGGGCAAAGACGCCAAAGCGGGTATCATGCTGAACCGCAGCGGTGAGGAGGTGTCCAAATGAACGGACTGCATGGAATCATTTTCACCTATGAGCGCCGCGGCAACCTCCAGGAGCTGGGCTCCATCCGCTCCTCCGCCTCCATTCCCTTCGGCGGGAGGTTCCGGGCGGTGGACTTCGCCCTCAGCGGCCTGGTGAACGCCGGGGCCACCGACGTGGGCATCATTCTCCACGGCCACTACCAGAGCCTGCTGGACCACCTGGGCACCGGCAAGGACTGGGACCTGAGCCGCAAGCGGGGCGGCCTGCGCCTCCTGCCCCCCTTCAACTATAAGGGCGAGTGGGGCGCCATGCCCTACCGGGGCCATATCGAGGCCCTGACCGCCGTGCGGACTTATCTGGAAGAAATCCGTCAGGACTATGTGGTCATGATGGACGGCGACCTGGTGGCAAACCTGCCCCTGAGCGACGTGTATGAAAACCACCTGAAGTCCGGGGCGGACATCACCGTGGTCTGCGCCAACGACAGCTTCATGACCGAGGACGGCACCTACTTCCAGGTGGGAGAGGGTGGCCGGGTCGCCGAGGTCTTCGTCAGCCCCCACACCCCCCGGGGCCTGCGGGGACTGGGAACCTATGTGGTCTCCAAGAAACTGCTGCTGGAGCTGGTGGACGACTGCGCCGCCAAGGACCAGCTCAGCTGGCGGGGGGACGTGCTCCAGGCCCGGAAGGACCAGCTGAACATCCAGAGCTATATCTGGAAGGGCTACGCCGCCCAGATCCGCTCTGTCCAGGAGTACTACGACCGCAGCATGCAGCTGCTGGACCCCGCCATCCGGGCGGACCTGTTCTGCGCCCAGCGCCCCGTCCGGGCCAAGAATGCGGACCTCAGCTCCACCTACATCGGCCCCGGCGGAAAGTGCGTCAACTCCCTCTTCGGAGACGGCTGCTCCATTGAGGGCGTGGTGGAGAACTCCATCCTCTTCCCCGGCGTCACCGTGGAGGCCGGAGCAGTGGTGCGCAACTGCGTGATTTTTAAGGACTCCATCGTCCGCAAGGACGCGCAGCTGAGCTATATCATCGCCGACAAGGACGTCGAAGTCCTTCCGGGCCGGACGCTGATGGGCCACGTCACCTACCCCATTGTCCTAGCCAAGGGCAGCAAGGTATAAATTTCCATAAAAGGGGGGCGTCTCCGTCCCCCTTTTATGATTGAAAGGCCGGATTGACCCCGGCCCCTCTGTTTGGTATAATAAGGACAGCGCCATTTCGGCGGCTCCCGGAGCCGCCGATCTCCCCCGGCCCCTGGCCCCGCGCCGGGGATGATATGAAAAGGAGTACATGTATGAAAATCTTGTATGTGACCAGCGAAGCGGTCCCCTTCTGCAAAACCGGCGGCCTCGCCGACGTGGCCGGTTCCCTGCCCCCCGCGCTGGCGGAGCAGGGCGCCGAGGTGGCCGTGGTCCTGCCCCTCTATCAGCGGGTCCGGGACCGGTTTGGAAGCCAGCTGAAATTCGAGTGCTACGATTATGTAGACCTGGCGTGGCGGCACAATTACTGCGGCCTGTTCTCCATGGAGAAGGACGGGGTGACCTGGTACTTCCTGGATAACGAGCAGTATTTCAACCGGGGCACCCTCTACGGCCAGTCCGACGACGGCGAGCGCTTCGCCTTCTTCTCCCGGGCCGTGGTGCGGATGCTGGACCACTTCAAGTTCTGGCCCGAGGTGGTCCACTGCAACGACTGGCAGTCCGCCCTGGTGCCCATCTACTTGAAGGACGACGGCGTCCGGGAAGAGCGCTACCGCTCCATCAAGACCGTGGTCACCATCCACAACATCGAATACCAGGGCCGGTACAACCCCTACGTCCTGGGCGAGCTCTTCGGCCTGGACGCCGGCTGGGCCAAGGACGGCACCATCCTCCTGGACGGCGACGCCAACCTGCTCAAGGGCGCCATCCTCTGCGCGGACGCCGTGAACGCCGTCTCCCCCACCTACGCCAACGAGCTGAAAATGCCTTACTTCGCCCACCGGATGGAGGGCGTCATGCGCCAGTGCTCCAACAAGCTCTACGGCGTGCTGAACGGCATCGATATGAAGCTCTACGACCCCCGGACCGACGGGCGCATCCTGACCAGCTTCTCCGCCGAGGATCTGTCCGGCAAGGACGCCTGCAAGGCTGAGCTCCAGCGGATGGTGGGCCTGCGGGAGGAGCCCCACACTCCCATTGTAGCCATGGTGAGCCGCCTGGTTTCCCATAAGGGTCTGGACTTGATTTGTGAAGTGCTTCATGATATGATGGAGCTTCCGATGCAGCTGGTGGTCCTGGGCACCGGCGACCAGCGGTATGAGGACTTCTTCCGCTGGGCCGCCCAGCAGTATCCCGGCCGCGTGTCGGTCCGCCTGGACTACAACGAGGATTTGTCCATGGCCATTTATGCCGGCGCGGACCTGTTCCTCATGCCCTCCAAGAGCGAGCCCTGCGGCCTGAGCCAGATGATCGCCATGCGTTACGGCACGGTACCCATTGTCCGGGAGACCGGCGGCCTGAAGGACACCGTACAGCCCTGCGAGTCCTGGCGGGACGCCGGAAACGGCTTCAGCTTCGCCAACTACTCCAGCGGCGACATGCTCCACGTCATCCGAGAGGCTGTGTACCTGTACAAGGACTATCCCGACGTCTTCAGCCGCCTGCGCCAGCGGGCCATGTCCTGCGATTTCAGCTGGGCCCGCAGCGCCCGGGAGTATCTGCGCATCTACGCCACCATCACCGGCCAGGCCTGGCCCCTCCACAGCAGCACCTGCCGGGCGGCGGAGACCTCCGCGGAGGACGCCGCGCCTGTTGAGGAGACCGCTCCTGTTGTGGAAGCCGCCCCCGCCGAAGAGGCTGCTCCCGCTGAGGAGACCGCTGCTCCTGTCGTGGAAGCCGCTCCCGCCAAGGAGACCGCACCTGCCGTGGAAGCCGCTCCCGCCAAGGAGACCGCACCTGCCGTGGAAGCCGCTCCTGCTGAGGAGGCTACACCTGCCGTGGAAGCGGCTCCCGCTGTGGAGACTGCCCCCGTCGTGGAAGCCGCTCCCGCCGAGGAGACCGCCCCCGTCGTGGAAGCCGCTCCCGCCGAGGAGACTGCCCCCGTCGTGGAAGCGGCTCCCGCTGACGAAAAGCCCGCCAAGAAGACTCGGAAAACCGCCTCGAAATCCACATCCAAAGCCGCCAAGGCTGAAAAAAAATCTGAAAAGAAGACATCCGCTAAGAAAGGAGCCGCCGGCAAGAAGAAGTCTGCGGAGTGAGAACGCTTATGGCATCGATTACGACGAAAGAACTGGAAGAAGCCCTGTCCGCCAAGCTGATGACCAACTTCGGCAAAGCCGCCGATGAGGCCACCGAAGGCGAAATGATGCGCGCCAGCGCCCTGGTCCTCCGGGACATGATGGCCCTCCGGGAGGTGGAAACCCGGAGGAAAACCCGCCAGAACAAGAAAAAGCAGGTCCATTACCTGTCCATGGAGTTCCTCATGGGGCGGAGCCTGATGAAGAACGCCTACAACCTGGGGCTGCTGCCCCAGCTCAAGGAAGCCCTGGAGCACCTGGGCTTCAAGGCCGGGGACATCTTTGAGATGGAGCCCGACGCCGCCCTGGGCAACGGCGGCCTGGGCCGCCTGGCCGCCTGCTATCTGGATTCCATGACCACGCTGGAGATTCCCGCCACCGGCTACTCCATCTGCTACGAGCTGGGCCTGTTCAAGCAGAAGATCGTGGAGGGCCAGCAGGTGGAGCTCCCCGACCACTGGAAGGACCTGGGCGCGGCCTGGCTGCTGCCCAAGCCCGCCGAGGCGCAGACCGTCTCCTTCGGCGGCACCGTCCGGGAGTTCTGGGCCGACGGCTACCTTCACACCGTCAACGAAAACGCTACCACCGTCCAGGCGATTCCCTACGATATGGAAATCGCCGGTTACGGCACCGGCCACGTCAATGTTCTCCGCCTGTGGGACCCCCGCCCCACCAAGGCCATTGACATGAACCTTTTCGGCCAGGGCGAATACCTGAAAGCCTCCGAAGAGGAGACCATGGCCGAAACCATCGCCAAGGTGCTCTACCCGGAGGACAACCACATTGAAGGAAAGTCCCTCCGCCTCAAGCAGCAGTATTTCTTCGTCTCCGCCACCATCCAGTCCATCACCGCGAAGCACCTGGATACTTACGGGACGCTGAAAAACTTCCACGAGAAGAATGTCATCCAGATCAACGATACCCACCCTACTCTGGTGATCCCGGAGCTGATGCGCATTCTGATCGACGACACCGGCATGAATTGGGACGAAGCCTGGTATATCACCACCCACTCTGTGGCCTACACGAACCATACCGTGCTGGCCGAGGCGCTGGAGCGCTGGCCCCAGACCCTGATGGAGCGCCGCCTGCCCCGCGTCTGGCAGATCATTCAGGAGATTTCCAACCGCTGGCAGAAGCGGGTGGAGGATTTCTACCACGACCCCGCCAAGACAAAGAAAATGGCCATCATCTGGGACGGAGAGGTCCGCATGGCGAACCTGTGCATCGCCGGCGGCATGGCTGTCAACGGCGTGTCCGCCCTCCACTCCGACATCCTGCGGAACGACGTCTTTAAGGACGCCTGCGCCATGGAGCCCAAAAAGTTCCAGAACGTCACCAACGGCATCGACCACCGCCGCTGGCTCAGCGAGATCAACCCCGGCCTGGACGGCCTCATCAAGGACCTGACCGGCGGGGACGCGTACCTCTCCGACGCCTCCGTCCTCCAGAAGCTGGACGCCTTTGCCGACGACAAGGCCGTGCTGGACCGGCTGGCGGAAATCAAGCGGAAAAACAAGGAGGCCTTCGCCGTCCACGCCAAGCGGAGCCGGGGCGTCATCCTGAACCCCGACGCCATCTTCGACGTGCAGGTGAAGCGGCTTCACGAGTACAAGCGGCAGCTTTTGAACGTGCTGCATATCATCGCCCTGTACCAGAAGCTGCAGGACGACCCCAACGCCATCGTCCAGCCCCACACCTTCCTCTTCGGCGCGAAGGCGGCCCCGGGCTACGTGGTAGCCAAGCGGATCATCCATCTCATCAACTCCCTGGCGGACCAGATCGGCCACGATCCCATCTGCAAGGATAAGCTCCAGGTGGTCTTCCTGGAGAACTATCGGGTCTCCCTGGCGGAGGTGCTGATGCCCGCCAGCGAGGTGAGCCAGCAGATCTCCACCGCCGGCAAGGAGGCCAGCGGCACCGGAAACATGAAATTCATGATGAACGGCGCCCTGACCGTGGGCACCCTGGACGGCGCCAACGTGGAGATGCACGAGGTGCTGGGAGACGAGAACATGTTCCTCTTCGGCCTCCACGCCGACGAGGTGGAGGCCCTGAAGCGGGAGGGCTACGTGCCCCAGCGCTGGTACAACCGGGACGAGAAGCTCCGCCGGGCCATGGACGCCCTGCGCACCGGCTTCCGGGACGGCGTGTGCTACGACGACCTCTATCAGCGGCTCCTCCTGGGCATGGGCGGTAGCCCCGCCGACGAGTACCTGCTCCTGGCGGACTTCGCGTCCTACCGCGAGGCGGAAAAGCGCATGGTGGAGACCTACGCCGACCCCGTCAAGTGGAACCGCATGAGCCTGCACAACATTGCCCGCAGCGGCATCTTTGCCGCCGACCGGGCCATCGCCCAGTACGCCGACAACATCTGGCACGTACCTCACAAGTAAGCAGATGGTACAAAAAGGGACGTATCCGATTAGGATACGTCCCTTGCTTTTATACAGCGCGTTTATTGAATCGCCTTGGTTTCGACTTCCCCGTTCATCTTCGCGGCAAACGCCTCCAGGCTCATGGCCCCCAGGTCCTCGCCGCTGCGGGTGCGGACGGAGACGGTCTGGTTCTCCACATCCCGATCGCCCACCACCAGCATATAGGGGACCTTCTCCAGGGTAGCCTCCCGGATCTTCTTGCCGATCTTCTCGTTGCGCACGTCGGTCTCCACCCGGAAGCCCTTTTCGTCCAGGGCCTTGGCAAGCTCTGCGGCGTAGCTGTCCGCCCGGTCGGTGACGGTGAGGATTTTCACCTGGACGGGGCTCAGCCACAGGGGGAAGGCCCCGGCGAAGTGCTCGGTAATCACGCCGATGAACCGCTCGATGGAGCCCAGGACCACCCGGTGAATCATGACGGGGCGGTGCTTCTGGCCGTCCTCGCCGGTGTACTCCAGCTCGAAGC
>ERZ779626.700-NODE-700-length-18524-cov-8.761817_pt1 | contig 18524 bp, 19 predicted proteins | sample MGYA00514209_ERZ779626 | MGnify/ENA primary metagenome ERZ779626 (study PRJEB29562, sample SAMEA4376713) | mouse gut metagenome | isolation source: Cecum | study: EMG produced TPA metagenomics assembly of the A DSS colitis mouse model was used to assess the...
ATCAGAATAGCGGCGGCAAAGGACTTGCCCCCGGGAGCGGCGCAGCAGTCCAGCACCCGCTGGCCGGGCTCCGGGCCCGCCGCCAGCACCGCCAGCCGGGAGGCCGCGTCCTGGACGTAAAACTCCCCCCGCTGGAAGGGGGCCAGCCGCTCCAGATCCCCGGTGCCGGTGAGGAGCAGGCAGCCCTCCAGCCAGGGGTGGGGCTGAACCTCCGCCCCTGCCTCCCGCAGCTCCGAGGACAGCCCTCCCGGCGTGGCGCACAGCCCGTTCACCTGGGCGGTGGTGGGAGGCTGCCCGTTGTCCGCCGCTAAAAGCGCCTCTCCGCCTTCCCGCCCCAGCAGGCCGTCAAACTCCTCCACCAGCCAGCGGGGGTGGCTGTACCGAATGGAAAGGGTTTCAAGCTCGTCCTCTCCCTTCACCTCCGGCGCGTCCTCCCGCAAAAGAGCCCGGAGAACGCCGTTCACCAGCCCCGCCGCCCGGGGGTTCCGGCTGTGCCGCTTGGCCAGCTCCACCGCCTCGTTCACCGCCGCGCTGGGCGGAATCTTGTCCAGGAACAGCAGCTGGTACGCCCCCACCCGGAGGGCGCACAGCACCTTCGGCTCCAGCCTTTCCAGCCCCATGGAGCACACCCGCCCCAGCCGCCAGTCCAGCAGCAGCTTGTTTTGCAGCACCCCGTAGCACAGCCGGGCGCACAGCGCCCCGTCCCGGCGGTCCAGGCCCTGTTCCCGGATGGCCCGCTTCAGATGGCCGTCCGACCAGGCCCCCTGCTTCTCACAGGCGGCCAGGGTGAGCACCGCCGTCTCTCTGGCCGAACCCATGCGATCACTCCTGTTTCGTCAGTATGGTCCCCGAGGGAACGGGGTGCCCCAGCAGGAAAGCAGACGCGGCCATGGCCTTCTTGCCGTCGGGCTGGAGCTCCAGCACCTCCAGCACACCCCCGCCGCCGCAGGCAATTTTCAGCCCCTTTTTGTCCCCCTGCAAAACGGCCCCTGGGGCTTTGCCCGTGGCCTCGCCGGACAGGGCGGTCCGCAGGACCTTGCACCGCACACCGTCCAGCAGGGCGGTGGCGGCGGGCCAGGGGTACAGCCCCCGAACCTGGTCGTGAAGCTGCCGGGCGGTCCTGCTCCAGTCCATGGGGGACTGCTCCCGGGACAGCATGGGGGCGTGGGTGGCCAAAGCCTCCTCCTGGGGGACGGGCTTCACCGTCCCCGCCTCCAGGGCCGCCACCGTATCCACCAGCAGATCCGCCCCCATCTCCGCCAGCCGCCCAAAGAGCTGGGAGGCGTTCTCGTTGATGTCAATGGGCGTTTTGGCCTGGGCCAGAATGTCCCCAGTGTCCATCCCCTCCGCCATATACATGATGGTAACGCCCGTCTCCTCTTCCCCATTCAAGATGGCCCAGTTGATGGGGGCCGCCCCCCGGTACCTGGGTAGCAGCGACGAGTGGACGTTGACGCACCCCAGCCGGGGCAGGTTCAGAATGTCCACGGGCAGAATCTTTCCGTAGGCCGCCACTGCGATGAGGTCCGGGTCCAGCCTCTGGAGTATGGCCAGCGCCTCCCTGTCCCGCAGCTTGGCGGGCTGGTATACCTCCAGCCCCAGCTCCAAGGCCCGCTCCTTCACCGGGGACTGCTGGAGCTTCATCCCCCGGTTTTTGGGTTTGTCCGGCTGGGTGAACACGCCGCACACCTCATGGCCCGCCTCCGCCAGGGCGTTCAGGGAGGGCACGGCAAAGTCCGGCGTGCCCATAAAGACAATTCTCATCTTTTTTTACCCCTTTTCCTGGCCTGCTTCCGGGGCTGAGGACGGGCCTTCGGCGGCTCCTGCTCCTCCTCCCCTGCCTCCATCTCGTCGATCTCATCCGGCGTGTACAGCTCGCCGGTATGCTCCACGAAGAGGTGTCCGTCCAGGTGCTCCAGCTCGTGGCAGAAGCACCGGGCCACCATCTCCTCCCCGGCCGCCTCGAAAAATTTCCCCTCCCGGTCCTGGGCCCGGACGGTGACCAGGTTGGGCCGGGTCACCCAGCCGTACTGGTTGGGCACGCTGAGACAGCCCTCCCAGCCCCCCAGCTGACGATCACCGGGTTGACCAGCTCGAGCAGCTCCCCGTTCTCGTCGTCCACCACCACTACCCGGCGGAGTATGCCGATCTGGGGGGCGGCAAGGCCCACCCCCCCGGCGTTTTCCAGGGTCTCCTTCAGGTCGTCCAGCAGCCAGTGGAGCTTCTGGTCGAACTTCTCCACCGGGCGGCAGGTCTTTTCCAGGGTCGGGTCGCCCTGGGTCAAAATTTTCCTCAGCGACATAGTCTGACTTCCTCCTCAATCCAGCGGGTTCAGGTCGGCGAACAGCGCCACCCCCCGGTTCTGCTTATCGGCCTGGGCCTGGCGGAGCAGATGCGCCGTCAGCAGCCGCATGGCCTTAGTGTTCTCCGTATTCAAAATCAGCCGGTAGCGGTACCGCTCGTTGATCTTGGCCACCGCCGCCGGGGCGGGCCCCAGCAGGCGGTGCGCCGTCCCGGCGTAGGGCGGCTGAGACAGCGCGGCGCTCATGCCCTCCCGCAGCCGCAGCAGGGCGCGGAGCACCGCCGTCTCCTCCAGCCCCGAGGCCCCCAGCACGAACAGGTCCCCGCAGGGGGGCAGGCCCCGCACCTCCCGGCCCCGGATCTCCTGCTCATAGAAGCTGTCGTAATCCTGAGCGGCGGCAAAGCGGATCACGTCGTTATCCGGGGTGAAGGTCTGAATGACCGCCTCCCCCTTCTTCTCCCCCCGGCCCGCCCGGCCCACCACCTGGGTGAGCAGGGAAAAGGCCCGCTCGGCGGCGTGGATGTCGCCGGTGTACAGTAGCTGGTCCGCCGACACCGCCCCCACCAGGGTGACGTTCTCGAAATCCAGACCCTTGGCCACCATCTGGGTGCCCAGCAGGATTGGAATCCGCTCCCGGCGGAATTTTTCCAAAATGCTCTCGTGGCTGTGGACGGCGGACACGGTATCCGCGTCCATCCGCAACACCCCCACCCCGGGAAACAGGGCGTGGAGCTCCTCCTCCACCTTCTGCGTTCCCGTCCCGATGAAATTCAGCAGCCCGCCGCAGGCGGGGCAGCGGTCCGGCAGGGGCTGGGACCAGCCGCAGTAATGGCACATCAGCCGCCGGTTGGCAGAGTGGTAGGTCAGGTGGACGGAGCACCGGGGACAGGCGGGGGTCTCGCCGCACTCGCCGCAGGCGGCCATCCGGCTGGCCCCCCGGCGGTTGAGGAACAAAATGGCCTGCTCCCCTCTCTCCACGGTCTCCCACAGCTTTTGGGCCAGGGGGGCGCTGACGGCCCCGCCGTTGCCGCCGCGCAGCTCCGCCTTCATGTCCGCCACCGTCACCCGGGGCAGCACCCGCTGGTTGTAGCGCTGTCTCAGGGTGAACAGCCGGTAGTCCCCCCGCCGGGCCCGGTACATGGACTCCACCGACGGCGTGGCCGACCCCAGCAGCAGCAGCGCCCCCGCCTTATAGCAGCGGTAGCGGGCCGCGTCCCGGGCATGATACCGGGGATTCTGCTCGGATTTGTAGGAGGGCTCCTGCTCCTCGTCCAAAATGACGACGCCCAAATCGGGCAGGGGGGCGAACACGGCGGAGCGGGTGCCCACCACCACCCGGGCCTCCCCCCGCTTGGCCCGCTTCCACTCGTCACACCGCTCCCCGGCGGACAGGGAGCTGTGGAGTATGGCCACCTCATGGCCGAAATGGGAGGTAAATATCCGCATGAGCTGAGGGGTGAGGGCGATCTCCGGCACCATCACCAGGGCCGTCCTGCCCCGCTCCAGCAGGGTGTGGATCAGCTTCAAATACACCTGGGTCTTGCCGCTTCCCGTGACCCCGTAGAGCAGGGCGGCCCCGCCCCCCTGCTCCGCCATGGCCAGCAGGCCCTGGTATGCCTCCTCCTGCTCCCCGTTCAACGTGACGGGAGCGGGCTCCTCATAGGCCGGGACCTGGGGACGGCGGTACACCTCCCGTTTGGACAGGGTGAGCACCCCCTGCCTCTCCAGGGCCCGCAGGGTGGTCATGGACGCGCCGGTGAAGTAGCACAGCTCCTTGGCGGAGGTCTCCCCCACCGCGCAGATGGCCTCCCCGGCGGCGTATTGCAGGGGGGCCCGCCGCCGCTTGGGGGCCAGCAGGGCCAGGGCGTCGCTGGGGTCCATGGCCAGGGCGGCCACCAACTCCAGCTTGTCGTTCACACCCCGCTGGGCGCTGGCTTCCCGGAAAATAATGTTTTTCTTCTCCAGGGCCCGCAGGGCAGGCCCTGGGTCGGACACCCCGAACGCCGTCCGAATCCTGCCCTCCTCCGCCCAGCCCCCGCTGGCGAACAGCAGCTCCACCAGCTTTTGGGCCCGCTTGGATTCCCCCGCCGCCTCATAGGCCCCCTCCCGGTCCACGCCGGGGGCCAGCTTCCAGCAGTCCTTCAGGGAAAACCACAGCCCCGCCGGGAGCATGGCCCGAAGGGCGTCGTACACGGTACAGAAACAGTGCTCCCGCATCCACAGGGCCAGCTGGACCGCGGACTCGTCCAAGAGAGGCTCCTCGTCCAGCAAGGCCAGGATGGGCTTCAGCTTCGCCTCATCCTCCCGCCGGCCCAGCGCCAGCACAATGCCGTCGCAGGTCCTATTGCCCCGGCCGAAGGGCGCCGCGCACCGCATACCGGGCCGGACCGCCCCCTCCAGCTCCGCCGGAATCAGGTAGTCGTAGGGCCGGTCGATGGCGTAGGCGGCTGCGGACACGGCGATTTTGGCTATGCTGGCCACTCACTCATCTCTCCTCAAGTCCAAAGGGCAAGCAGTACCCCCGCTTGCCCTTTCCGGGTCATATCTCTTGGCCTGCGTCCTCCTGGACAGGCTCCTCTTCTGTCTCTTCCACGGCCTCCAGCGCCGCTTCCGCCTCCTCCACGGTGAGGGTGCCGTCGGCCACCTCCCGGATGGCCAGGGACACGGCCTTTTCCTCTAAGGGCTCGCCGGAGGCCTCCGACTCGCTGGACAGCTTCCGGGCCCGGCTGGCCACCAGATTCACCAGCATATAGCGGCTGGGCACCTGGCCCAGCAGATCTTTGATTGGGGGATAGAGCAGCATAGATATCCTTCCTTTCCTTTTTTGGAACTTTTATTCACGCGTCGTCCTGGCCGGTGATGCTCTGGAGCAGGCCGAGCCGCTTCTGGGCGCGGCACTGTTCCGCCTGGAGGATGGATTGAATCTCCTGGGCGGCGTTCATCACCGTGTCGTTCACCACCAGATAGTCGTAGTGGACGCACTCCCGGCACTCCTGCCGGGCCTTCTCCAGCCTGCGCTGGATGGTCTCCTCCTCGTCGGTGTTGCGCCGGTGGAGGCGGCGGGACAGCTCCTCGATGGAGGGGGGGATGAGGAAGATGAGCACCGCCTCGGGACAGCGCTCCCGCACCTTGGCCGCCCCCTGGACCTCGATGTCCAGCAGCACGTCCACCCCCTGGTCCAGCTTCTCCCGGATGACCTTCAGGGACGTGCCGTAGTAGTTGCCCACGTACTCGGCGTGCTCCAGCAGCTCGCCAGCGGCGATCATCCGCTCAAACTCCTCCCGGGAGACAAAATTGTAGTTCACCCCGTCCTCCTCGCCGGTGCGGGGCAGGCGGGTGGTGAAGGACACGGAGAAGTGGATGTCCCGCCGGGAGCCCAGCAGCTCGGCGATGACGGTGCTCTTCCCCACCCCGGAGGGCCCGGACAGCACAATCAGCTCCCCCCGTGTTTTTTTCTGCGATACGCTCATGGCGTCTCCTCCTCTGTCTCCGGGTCCTCCTGGAACCGGGCGGATATCTGCTCCGGCGGCAGGGACGACCAGATCACGTGGCCGCTGTCCGTCACCAGCACCGACTGGGTCTTGCGCCCGAAGCTGGCGTCGATGAGCACCCCCCGCTCCCGGGCCTCCTGGCCCAGGCGCTTCACCGGGGCCGAGTCCGGGCTGACGATGGCCACCACCCGCCGGGCGGACACCATATTGCCAAATCCGATGTTGACCAGCTTCATATCCGTCACTCCAGATTCTGGACCTGCTCGCGGATCTTCTCGATCTCCGCCTTCATGTCCACCACCCGCCGGGTGATCTCCATGTCGCTGCACTTGGAGCCGATGGTATTGGCCTCCCGGTTGAACTCCTGGATGAGGAAGTCCAGCTTGCGCCCCACGGCGCCCCCGGCCCCCAGCAGCTCCCGCAGCTGGCCCAGATGGCTGTGGAGGCGGACGGTCTCCTCGTCCACCGCCACCTTGTCCGCGAAGATGGCCGCCTCGGTGAGCAGGCGGGCCTCGTCGATCTGGGTGTTCTGGAGCACCTCTCTCATCTTGGCCTCCAGCCGGGCCCGGTAGTCGTTCACCGTCTGGGGCGACCGCTCCTCAATCTGGCCCAGCAAATCCTCAATGGTCCCCGCCCGGCCCAGAATGTCCTCCACCAGCCGCCGGCCCTCGGTCTCCCGCATGGCGTTGAAGTCGTCCAGGGCCAGGTCCAGGGAAGCCAGCAGCCGCTCCTTCATCTCCTCCAGGTCCTCCGCCTTTTTCTCCACCGTCAGCACATCGGGGAAGCGGGCCAGATCGGTGGGGTAATACTCCCGCCGGGCCTTCCCGCCGCTCAGGCCGTGGAGCTGATGCAGCGCGTCGATATAGCTTTTCGCCAGGGCCTCGTTGACGGTGACCACCATGTCGTCCCCGGCGGACCGGGTGATGGTGACGAACATATCCACCTTGCCCCGGCCCACGGCCTTCTGCACCCGGCCCTTCAGGGCCTCTTCCGCGAAGATGTAGGTCCGGGGCAGCTTCACCGTGCAGTCCAGGTAACGGTTGTTCACCGACCGCAGCTCCACGGTGACCTGTACGCCGTCCTCAAAGGACCGCTCCCCCCGGCCGTAGCCGGTCATACTTTTTACCAAGTCAACTCCCAGCCTTTCAGCGGACCGCCCGCTGGACACGGCTGATATACACCGCGATCAGCTGGCTGAATCCATAGTCATACAGCACAAACACCACATTGGCCGCCGGGTACAGCGCCCACAAGGAGTCCCCCAGCGCCGCCGGCAGGGAGGCCGCCAGGGCCTCCATCATAGTCAGGTACAGCCCGGTGAACGCCCCGTTGAAAAAGAGCAGCTTCACCGCATATTCCAGAAACCGCTTCCGGGGCTTCTCCGCCAGGGACTTCACCATGGGGTACAGCCCGAACAGCGCCGCAAACAGCAGGGCGCAGAACTTGTCCGGCACCAGCAGCAGGGACAGGATAGACGCCCCCGCCCAGCACAGGAACCCCGCCGTCCGCCCCCCCGAGCTCCCCGCCGCCCCCGGCCGCCGCCCGGCCAGCGCCACGCCCCCCCAGCGGCCGGGGGGGGCGCTGGAGGCCAGGTACACAAGGATCACCGCCAGGGCCCCCAGGATGGCCGGATAGGCCACCTTTGCCGCCGTGTTTTTCCGTCTCATCTCAGCGGCAGCCTCCGCACAGGCAGTTCATGCACATCATGGCGGTGCAGCAGTCCATGCCGTCGCACTGGGCCCCCGCCATGTCCGGCTGGTAGCCATAGCCGCCCCGCTGCATCATATTGAAGGCCTGACGGTACTCCATGTTGCCCGGGTCCATCTGGACGGCGATCTGGTAGTTCTGTCTGGCCTCGTCCAGCCAGCCCCGGCGGTAGGCGATGGAGCCCATGAGGAAGTACCATTCCCCGTTCCGGCCCGCCCCCTGGAGGAGCTGCTCCGCCCCGTCCAAGTCGTTGCTGCTGATGGCTTGCCGGACCCGGTAAAACACCTGGCTGGCCGACCCCTGGCTTTGCTGCTGATAGCCGGAACCGGCGCCGTAGCCATAGCCGCTTTGGCTCTGTGCCCCGCCGCCCCCGTAGGAGGAGGAGCCGCCTCCAGACCGGGTGCGGGTGATGGCGTCGTAGGCCTCGTTGATCTCCTTCATCTTCTCCTCGGCCAGATCGGCCAGGGGGTTGTTCTGGAAATTGTCCGGATGGTATTTCCGGGCCAGCTCCCGGTAGGCCCGCTTGATCTCGCCGTCGTCTGCGTTAGGGCTCACGCCCAGCACCTCGTAGGGATCTCTCATGTGGTTTTCTCCTTATATCTCTCATATCGTGCCACCGCCCGTCCAGCACAGCGGACTGTACCGCAGGCAGGCCGGTGTAGAGTACGTTTTCCACCACGGGGGTCCATTCCCCCAGCTCCAGCAGCCCCGCCGCCGACCCCGCCAGCCGCAGAGAGTGGGTGGCGGTGGTGTCCAGGTAGTCCCGGTTTTCCCGAATCTGTCCCTGGAACCGGGCCGCCAGCGGGTTGTAGCGCCCCCGCTTTTTGTCCTCCTCCCAGTCGTCCCAGCCGTCCATCAGGTAGATCCACCGCCCCACATGGTAGAGCAGCTGGCCCATAGCCCGCCGCTCCCCCTCCCGGGGGACGGCCTGGGCGGAACAGGCCAGAATCTGGGCGAAGGCGTCCGCCGCCCGGTCCAGCTGGGGGGATTGAGCCTCCTCCAGCGCCCCCAGCCGGGCCAGCCCCTCCCGCACCTGGGCGTCAAAGGCAGGCTGGGCCCCCGCCGCCCGGCGATAGGCCCGCCGGAACAGCAGCCGCAGGAACCGGTAGGGCAGGCCGCTGAAAAGGCCGTGGTCGGCCACGTCGTCGGACAGCTTGTGCCAGGTGAGGATCACGCTCTGGTCGGCGGCGGCGTCCAGCCGCCCCCCCGCCAAACAGGTCCTGGGCCTTCGGAAGGGATGGACCGGGCACCGTTTGCAGATACGCTCCCCGCTCCCCTCCCCCGCCGTCAGCAGGATGGCCAGGAAGGTGAAGTCATATTGCAGGGTGAGCCGGGCCAGAAACCCGTGCCGCCTGCCCAGGGCGTGGCACAGCCCGCAGTAGGCGCTCTGGTAGCCGTCCCGCCCTTCCTGGCTCAGCCGCTCCAGGGCGGGGCGCACATAGCCGAACATCTCAGCCGTCCCGGCTCAGCGAGACCACAATAGAGTAGGAATTGGGATTCACCACCCCCATGTCGGTCACGGTGCCGGGCCCGTTCAGGTAAATGCTGGCCGCCACGGTGTACTGCCCCGCCGTCTGGCTCACGTCCCGCAGGTCGGCCACCACGAGGATGCTCTCCTCGGTGAGCTCGTCCAGCAGGGCGCGGGTTCCCCGCACCTGGACGGGCAGCATTTTGGTCACCACGGCGGGCGTCCAGCCCTCCGGGGCGTTGATGGTGCTGATGCGGCTGGTCACCTCGAAGGTCCGGGTCTCCACCCGCTTGTTCACCTTCATCGTCACCTTCACTTCGGTGATGCCGCTGACGTTCTCCAGCCGGTCGTCCAGGGGGATGGCAATGGTCCGCTCGCTGCCGCTCTCCACCGTCTCGTCGTCCAGCTCCGCCAGGTCGATGGTAGTCAGGATGATATCGCCCTGGCTCACCAGGGCATCCACCGCCTCCCGGCTGCCCGCCACCACGATGGAGTCCACGCTCTTGTTGATAGACACGTCCCGCTCCTTCAGGCCGCCGCCCTCAATCACCTTGATGGTCAGCGGGATCTCCGCCGTGGCCTTGATGGGGAATACAGTGTATATGGCGTCCACGTCGCAGGTCACGTCCAAGCCCTCCAGCGGGTCGCCGCTGGCCCCGATGAGCTGGAAGGGCAGGCTCTCGCTCACCGACTCCGTCAGCTCCTCCCTGGTGATGGTCACCTTGGCGTGGGACACCTGATTGACCAGATCCACCCGGCCGCTGACCGTGACCTCCACCGGGTCAAAGCGGAAGTCGTCCTTGTCCCCGGCCAGATAACCCTCTGCCGCCGAGCCCTTGAACTCGCCCTCGATGCGCACCTTCCGGCTCAGGGCCCGGGCCACCTCCACCATCACCGCGCTGCCGCCGCTGCCGTAGTCGATCTCCACGTTGTCGAAGCTGACGCCGCTGGGCAGCTCCACAGTGTAGTTCACCGTGTGCCGGCCCTCCATGTTGATGTTGGACACGCTGGCGTTGAGCTTGGGCGGCGTCTCGTTCAGGGTGGCCAGGATCAGCGGGGTGGCCCGCACCCTGATGCTGGCGGTGACGTTCGGGTTGACAATCATCAGCTCCCGGTCCTCCAGCATCTCCACCCCGGAGAAGTTGATGGGCAGGTTGGTAAACTGCCGGGTATCCCGGTTCTCGTCTCCGGATGTGACGAACAGCCACGCGGCCAGGGAAAGCAAAATGGAGAGGGCCACATAGAGTATTTTGCTGTCAAGAATCTTCTTTCCCATTGGAATTATCTCCCTTGATGCCCTTGAATACGCTGGACAGCCGGGCGGCGGCGGTGGGCCTGCCCTCCTCCTCCGCCCCGGGCATGAGCTCCAGGCGCAGCATCCGCTCCAGGGTCTCCGGCGACAGGTGCCGCTTGAGCATCCCGTTCACCGCCACCGAGATGGACCCCGTCTCCTCGGATACGATGGCCACCACCGCGTCCGAATTCTCGCTGATGCCGATGCCCGCCCGGTGGCGCATCCCCAGGTCCCGGCTCAGATTCACGTTGCCCGACAGGGGGAGCATGCAGCCCGCTCCCACAATGCGCCCGCCCCGGACGATCACCGCCCCATCGTGGAGGGGGGCCTTGTTCCAGAACAGGTTTTTCAGCAGCTGGGCGGACGCCTCACAGTCCAAGGTGGTGCCGGTTTTCAGCACGTCGTCCAGCAGGGTGCGCCGCTCGAACACCATCAGCGCCCCCACCTTGTCCTTGGACAGGGAACCGTAGGCGTCCACCGTCTCCCGGATGGCGTTCTCCAGATCGTTGCTGTAGCTCTCCGCCACGAACAGCTCCTTGATCTTGCCGCTGCCCATCTGCTCCAGGAACCGGCGGACCTCCGGCTGGAAGATGACCACCAAGGCGATGACCCCCAGCTCCACCGCGTTGTTCAGCACCGTGCGGATGACCCGGAGATTGTACACGTTCGCCAACGCCATAGCCGCCACGATGAACACGATGGCCTTCACCACCTGACCGGAACGGCTCCGGCGGACAAAGCGGAACAGGTGATAGATCCCGAAGGCGATGATGGCCATGTCCAGAATATCCTTCAGTTCGATGAGCCTGAGGTATTTTGGCGCCTGCTGCAGCGTCTGTAAAATCGTTTCCATGCGCGCCCGCTCCCTTCCCACCGAAAAAAGCGCGTGACGAATCCACGCCGCTCCGCGGCATTTGGGGATATTATAGCTTATCCGGCGGTGGTTGGCAAGAGAATCGGGGAGAATTAAGAGAAAATTCACGGGACCCGGCAGAAGAAATTTCCAGCGGCCTCGCCGGCGCGGGCCACCCTCACGCCCCGGCCGCCCCACTTACCGGCCGGGGCCCGGGGTACGCAAAGACGCGCCCCGCCCGGGTTTTCCCCGGACAGGGCGCGTTTTTTCAGCTCTGCCGCTCCCGGGCGGCCCGCCGGGACCCGCCCAGCTTCCGCCTGCCCAGGGAGGCCAGCAGCTCCACAAGCTCCAGCCCCCGTTCAAATACAAAGATCACCGACGGGGTGAGCATGAGGAACACCACAATCACCAGCCCCGCCTGAAAGTCCAGGGCAGTCAGCTCAAACATGCCGCCGAAGGCCAGCACCGCCGCCACAAAGGCCGCCGACATGGCTCCCAGCAGGGTCCCCCGCTTCCAGTCCAGCGGCTTGGAGATGTAGTACAGCACCAGCAGGCCCACCTCGCCCATGATGACGGTGGCCAGGGTGGACAGGGTGACCCGCTCGAAATCGAAGGCCACGGTGAACAGCTCGATGAAGATCATCAGCACGATGTTGGCCAGCCCTCCGGGCAGGGCCCGGCGGAGCACGTTGGCCATGAACCGGCCCTTCACCAGCTCGTGGTTGGGCTCCAGGGCCAGCACAAAGGAGGGAGCCCCGATGGTAAGGGCGCTGATGAGGGTGAGCTGAATGGGCACGAAGGGATAGGGGAACCCGGCGAACAGGGTGACCAGGGACAGGAACAGGGACATGATGTTCTTCACCAGGTACAGGGCCGCCGAGCGCTGGATGTTGTTGATGACCCGCCGCCCCTCCTCCACCACCTGGGGCATGGAGGCGAAGTTGGAGTCCAGCAGCACCACCTGGGCCACCTGGCAGGCCGCCTCCGCCCCGGAGGCCATGGCGATGCCGCAGTCCGCGTCCTTCAGGGCCAGCACGTCGTTGACGCCGTCCCCCGTCATGGCCACGGTGTGGCCCGCCTTTTGCAGCGCCTTCACCAGCTTGCGCTTCTGGTCCGGGGTCACCCGGCCAAATACGGTGTACTCCCGCACCGCCCGGGCGTAGTCGCCGGGCTCCTTCAGCGTGGCGGCGTCCACAAAGCGGTCGCCCCCCCTGATCCCCGCCTCTATGGCCACGGCGGACACGGTGGACGGGTTGTCCCCCGAAATCACCTTCACCTCCACCCCCTGCTGGGCAAAGTAGCGGAAGGTATCCGGGGCCTCCGCCCGCACCGGGTTGCTGATCACCGCCAGGGCCAGCGGCTCCACACCCCCCACGATCCCCCCCTCCATGGTGGGGGCGTTGGCGCATTTCGCCAGCAGCAGCACCCGGCAGCCCTGCTCCTGATAGGGGGTGACCATGTGCTCCAGGTCGGCGTACCGGGCCTTCATGATAAACTCCGGCGCGCCCACCACATAGGAACCGTATCCCCGGAACACCACCGCCGACCACTTGTTGGCCGAGGTGAAGGGTACGGTGCGCTCCACCTGCCAGATGGAGGACTTATGGAAGCGCTGGGCCATGGCCCGGGCGGTGTCGTTGTCCGCGTCGATGGCCTGGTAATAGGCGTTGAGGATCTCCTCCACCCTGGTCCCGGGGCAGCGGTCCTCATCCAGCGCCACCACCTCCCGCACCGACATCTCCGGCTGGGTGATGGTGCCCGTCTTGTCCACACACAAAACATCCACGTGGGCCAGCGTCTCCACCGCGCTCATCTCATGCACCAGCGTCTGCCGCTGGCCCAGGCGCATCACGGACACCGCCAGCGCCACGCTGGTGAGCAGGTACAGCCCCTCCGGGATCATGCCGATGAGGGCGGCCACCACAGCCGGGACCGCCTGGGTGAACGCGTTCTCCTGTACCACCAGCTCGTTATAAAACAGGGCCGCCCCGATGGGGATCAGGGCAAAGCCGATGAACCGGATCAGCTTGTCCAGCGACTTCATCATCTCCGACCGGCCCACCCCCTGATCGGCCTTGGCCTCCAGGGACAGCCGGGCGGCGTAGCTGGACCTGCCCACCCGGTCCAGCCGGGCCCGGCACTTGCCGGACACCACAAAGCTGCCGCTCAAAAGCTCGTCGCCGGGGTCTTTGGTGATGGGGTCGGCCTCGCCGGTGATAAGGGCCTCGTTTACCGTCACCTGCCCCGACATCACCGGGCCGTCGGCGGGAATCTGGTCCCCCGCCCCCAGCTCCACGATGTCCTCCCGCACCAGCTTGTGGACGGGAACAGTGCCCAGCTGGCCGTCCCGCACCACCTTCACCCTGGCCTCGCTGATGAGGGACAGCTTTTCCAGGGTAGCCCGGGAGCGCAGCTGCTGGATGATGCCGATGACCGAATTGACGGCGGCGATGCCCAGGAACATCATGTCCTTGAAGTCCCCGGCCAGCACCAGCAGGGCGGCCAGCACCACAAACACCAGGTTGAAAAACGTCAGGGTATTTTCCCGGATGATCTGCCCGGTGGTCTTGGCGTTGGACTCCACCGCCTCGTTGCCCATGCCCTGCTCCATCAGCTGGGCCGCCTGGGCGGCGGTAAGGCCCAGCTTGGGGTCCGGGAAAATGCGCTCCGGCTCCCTGGGCGAGCGGGCCGCCCGCTCCTCCCGGCGGCGGGCGCGCCGCTTTTCCTCCCGCCCGCGCTTGGGGGGCGGAGCCTGTTGAAATTGGGCCGACTGTTGAGCCATTGTATGAGCTCCTTTGCGTCATAATTTGGAGAATCCTGGGTTATCATACCACGAGAAAGGGTTGGCGTAAAGCGCCAACCCTTTAACAATGTGTTAAATTCGACAAATCCCCGCAGGCAGGGCCCCGCGAAGCCTTCCTTCAGGCGCTCCACCGCACCTCGATGGTGAACACCCCGTCCTCCCAGCGGGCGCAGACGGCATGGCCCATCCGCTCCGCCAGGGCCTTGACGATGGCCAGCCCCAGGCCGGTGGACTGCCCCGTGCGCATCTTGTCGGCGGTGTAGTACCGCTCGAACACGTGGGCTGCGTCCTCGGCCGTGAGGTCCGGCGCCCGGTTGGAGAAGGCCGATACGACGGCGTTCCCCTCCCGGTACAGCCGGACGGACAGGGCGTCCTCCCCGTGGCGCAGGGCGTTGGTGAGCAGGTTGGAAAAAATGCGGGTCACCGCCCCGCTGTCCGCCCACACCGGGGGCAGTCCGGGGGCAATGTCCACCTCCACCGCCAGCCCCGCCTCCTCGATCTGCTCGTAGGCCGACGCCAGCTGGTCGGACAGCGCCCGGCCCAGGTCCACCTTCTCCCGCTCCAAGGGCAGCTCGCCCCCCTCGATGCGGGACAGGTCGTAAAACGCGGCGATAAACACCTGGAGCGTCTTTGCCCGCCCCTCGATCACCGCCAGATACTCCGCCTTTTTCGACTGGGACAGCTCCTCCCCCTCCAGCAGCTGCAAATAGCCCAGGATGGAGGTCAGCGGCGTGCGCAGGTCGTGGGACACGTTGGCGATCTGCCGCCGCAGGGCCTGTTCCTTCCGGCGGTAGGCCGCCCGCTCCTCCTGGCGCAGCTCCAGCAGGTCGTTGAGGCAGACCAGCAGCTCTTCCGCCCCGGCGCTGGGGCAGGGCAGGGCCAGCCGGGCGGTGGTCTGGCCGGCCATCTGCTCCCGCATCCGGCGGGCCGCCCGGCGCAGCCCCCGCTCCATTGTGAACTGCCGTCCCACGAGGACCGCGCATACCAGCAGCAATACCACAATGAGGATGTTTTTCACCGCAGGGGCCCCCTTTCATCCGTCATATATAGCCAAACATGATAAGAAACAGCACTGTAAGCAAACCTAGGAGGGCCGCCTTGACATACCAGGGGGAGCGGTCCCCCCTGCCCAGCCACAGTCCCATTAAAATCAGCAGGATGGGGCCCAGGATGCCCAGCGGGCCCCCCGCGAAAATCAAAAACCATTCCATCCGAATATAACTATGTAGAGCAGCATCAGGAACACGATCACAGGAATTTTCATAGGCTCCCCCTCGTCCAAAGCCGTCCAGCCGGACCAGATGGTCCGGCTGAATTCGGCTTATTTTTTTGGTTTCTGAAGGATCAGGCTGATCCCGCCTGCCATTGCCGCCGCAAGGACGGCCCAAAGCACCCATTCCATGCGTTTTCTCCGTTTCATGGTTATTTAATCTCCTTCTTTTTAAATCCGTACAGGCCGACGGCGGTGCAGACGGCCACCCAGAAGGCCCCTACCAGCCACGCCTGCCCCAGATAGACCGGGTCGCCCACTACAGCTTTAGCCTCGCTCAGCATACGCACGGGGAAGTATTGGACCACCTCCAGCAGCAGTCGCCCAACCCCGCCCCCAATGAGCAGGCCCGCCACATCCAAAATGGTCTCCAGTACAAACATGATGCCCACATAGAGGAAGGAAGACGCCATCTCCCCGTTCACCAGAAACAGACACATGCACAGCGCCGCCTGGGCGCCGATCCACAGGGGCAGCCCCGCCGCCAGGAAGTAGCCCACAATGGTCATGCCGTTCGCGGCAGAGTAAAATCCCGCAGAGGATTCCATGGGCAGGCAAACGGCGCACAGCCCCAGGAAAAAGGCCATCATGACCACCAGATACACAATAGACAGCAGAGTTTGAGCCAGGAATTTGCCAAGGTAAATCTGAGTGCGGCTCAGGCCGAAGGACACCTCGTTTTTCAGGGTGGAGTTTTTGTACTGCCCGGCGAACACGATGTCCCCGGTGAGCAGGCAGATGCAGAAACCGATGGTTCCCATCTCCACGAGGGTAACGACAGCCGCGCCGAAGGGGGTGACCAAGGAATGGCTGTTGTGGAAGGCGAACATGGAGGCGTACAGCGCCTCCAACGCCAACAGGACGCCTAGGGCAATATAAGTGTAGGGCCGGTGAAGCAGCTTATAGGCCTCGGCACGGATGTAGTTAAGCATGGCGTCCACCTCCGATCAGGTTGAGGAAGTACGCTTCCAGATCCGCGCCCTTCTGCTCCATAGCCAGCAGGGCCACCCCGTTTTGCGCCAGGGCGTAGGACGCCCGCTTGGGGTCGTCCAGGCAGTCATAAAGCTGGATTGCATTGCCGGGCAGCACCTCGAATTTATCCGTGCCCAGCTGGGTCTGGAGGATGGCGGCGGCCTTCGCCGCGTCGTCCACCTCCATGCGCAGGCAGGTGCGGCATTTGTCATGGAGGGCCTCCGCCGAGATCTCCTCCAAAATCTTGCCCTGCTCCATAAAGCCGTACCGGGTGGCCACGTTGGCCAGCTCGGACAGGATGTGGCTGGATATGAGGATGGTGGTCTGCCGCTCCCGGTTGAGGGTGCGCAAAATCTGCCGGAACTCCGCCACCCCCTTCGGATCCAGGCCGTTGATGGGCTCGTCCAGGATGAGGAAGTCCGGATGGTTCATCAGGGCCAGGGCCAGCCCCAGCCGCTGCTTCATGCCCAGGGAGAATGCCTTGAACTTCTTTTTCCCCGTGTCCGTCAGATCCACCTGCTCCAGCACCTCGTCCACCACATGCTTCCCGGGGATGCCCCGCTGCAGGCGGTAATACTCCAGGTTTTCCCGCGCGGTGAGGAAGGGGGAGAAGGAGGGGATTTCAATCATGACCCCGGTGCGGGAGCGCTGCTCCCGCATGTTCTTCCCCGATGCGCCGAACAGCTCCATCTCGCCCCCGCTGGGCTCGGACTGGCCCGTGACCATCCGCATCAGGGTGGTCTTGCCTGCCCCGTTGCGGCCCACCAGGCCATAGACATCCCCCCGGCGCACCTGCATGTTCACCCCGTCCAGGGCCCTGCACGCGCCATAGGCCTTCTGGAGGCCGTAGGCCGCCATCACAGCCGTATTGTCGTTCATAGCGTTTCCGCCTTTCTGTTTGGATTGATCACATCATAACGCGGAAAGGCCAAAACTCCTCAAAGGAAGTCTAAAGAAATTCTAAATATCAGAAGCTGTACCAATCGCCAAAGTATTCAGATTGGCAAGTCAAAATTGCCGACGGCAAGGCGAAAAACCGCAGGAATACTTTGCGTATTTCAAGATTTTTCAACGCGGCCGGCGGCAATTTTGGCCGCAAAGCTGGGTGCTGAGGCTATTGGTGCAGCTTCTCAATTGGGGGCAGCGCCCTCGCCCAGCTTGAACCCGATCCCCCAGACGGTCTTAATATAGCTTTTGTCCGGGTCGGCCTTGGCCAGCTTGGAGCGCAGGTTGCTCACATGGACGTTCACCGTGTTCTCGTCCCCCAAAAAGTCCTCCCCCCACACCGCCTCATAGATCTGGGCCCGGGAAAAGGCCCGCCGGGGATTTTCCATCAGCAGGGCCAGAATGTCAAACTCCCGCCCGGTCAGGGTCAGCTCCTCCCCATTCAGGCTGACGGCATGGCTGTCCCGGTCAAGGGTGAGGGAACCCGCGGTGAGCACGTCCGCCCTGGGGGCGGAAAACTCCCGGCTGCGGCGCAGCTGTGCCTCTACCCTGGCCACCACCTCCGCATTATCAAAGGGCTTGGGGATGAAGTCGTCCGCCCCCAGCTTGAGCACGTTCACCCGGTCCGGCACCCCCACCTTGGCGGAGGCCACGATGATGGGCATGGTCTTGCCCCGGCGGATGCGGGCGATGAGCTCCTCTCCCGTCAAGCCGGGAAGCATCAAGTCCAGCACAATCAGGTCATAGTCATATTTCTCCGCCCACAGCAGGGCCTCGCTGCCGGAAAAAGCCGCGCGGCAGCTGTAGCCCGCCCCCTCCAAAATGGTGCACAGCAGGCGGTTGATGTCGGCGTCGTCCTCCACCACCAGGATATTGGCGCTGTCCATGGTAATGCCCCCTCATTATCGTTTCAGCTTTGTAATAAAGCGCCCAAAAGGACCTTATATCCGCCGGCGTTCCTCGCGGCTCGCCGCGCGTCTCCCCCGGCCACGGCCAGTATAGCATACTGCCCCCGGCGTTTCCAGACGCCGGGGGCAGACTTTAGGAATTTTTAAGCTTTTGCCGGCTTTTCCTTTTTCAGCTTCAAAACATCCTTGTAAAAGGCCTCCAGCTCCTTTTTGGTTTTAAAGGTGGCCATGTACATCTGGTTGCCCATGGCGTCCGCCAGCACGTCGGGGATGCGGTCCACCATCTTCAGGTTTTTGCTGTACTTGACCAGCACGTCCACATGGCCCATGGCGAAGGGCTTGCCGTCCCGGCGGCCCGCGTAGGCGCAGAAGAAATGCTCCCCGGATTCCAGGGTGGAGTGGTCAAAGGCGATCATATCCGCCCAGATCTTGTACACGTTGGTGGAATTGGCGTAGTTCATCATGTCCGGGCTGAACCCGCCGCAGGGACGCATATTCACCTCCAGCGCCA
>ERZ779626.702-NODE-702-length-18512-cov-6.887956_pt1 | contig 18512 bp, 23 predicted proteins | sample MGYA00514209_ERZ779626 | MGnify/ENA primary metagenome ERZ779626 (study PRJEB29562, sample SAMEA4376713) | mouse gut metagenome | isolation source: Cecum | study: EMG produced TPA metagenomics assembly of the A DSS colitis mouse model was used to assess the...
GGAGGCTGTCTTGAGAACCGGCGACAAGTATTCCCCCTTCCCGGAGTAGATGAATCGTTCCATGGTAGGACGGCTTGCGGACCTCCATTTCTGCCCCACCGAGTCCAACCGCCGCAATCTGGCGGCGGAGGGCATCGCCCGGGGAGTGTTTGTCACCGGCAATACGGTGATTGACGCGCTCCAAACCACGGTGGTTAAGGAGTTCTCCTTCGGCGAGGACAGCTTGAACCGGCTGGATTATGAGGGCAGAAAAGTGATTCTGGTCACCTGCCACCGCCGGGAGAACTACGGTCAGCCCATGGAGGACATCATGTCCGCTCTGGCCCATATCGCCAAAACCCACCCGGAGACGGAATTGGTCTACCCGGTGCATCTCAGCCCGGCGGTGCAGGAGTGCGCCCACCGGCACCTGGACGGCATCGGAAACGTACATCTCACCGCCCCGCTGGATGTGGAGGAGATGCACAATCTGATGGCCCGCAGCTATCTGGTGATGACCGACTCCGGCGGCTTGCAGGAGGAAGCTCCCGCCCTGGGAAAGCCGGTGCTTGTCCTGCGCAGGGAAACCGAGCGTCCCGAGGCTGTGGAGGCGGGAACGGTGAAGCTGGCCGGGGTGGATTACGACAGGATCATCCAGCTGGCCGATGAGCTGCTGGACGAACCCGCCGCCTATCAGCAGATGGCCCGCGCCGTCAACCCCTATGGGGACGGCAGGGCCTGCCGCCGCATTGCGGACGGGATTTTGTACCACTTTGGCCGGAGGCCCCAGCAGCCCGAGCCCTTCCAAAGCTGACGGTCCGGGCGCTGTTTGATGGATTTTTGCCTGGAGCGCAGGCGGCGTATTATATCAGGTTTTGATTTTGGGGAGAGGGGGTCCGCGTTTTGGAGGATAAAAAGCGTACGGTGATGGCCGTCATTATCATTGTAGTGGTGCTGGCGGCGGTGCTGTACAGCTTTTTCCTCAACCTGTTCAGCCCTACCCCCCATCTGGAGCTGCCCGACCCGAACGCTTCCCAGAGCATGGACCCGGTCGGGGAGGAGAGCGGCTGGCCGGAGGGGGTGGCGGTGGAGGTCACCCCTCAGACGGTGCAGAGCCTTATCGCTTCCCTGGAGCGGTACGAGAGCTACCGCCGGACGGTTGCGGTGGAGTATTTCTCCATGGGGCAGTCTGTGGGAACGGTGACCGCCCAGGTGTGGGCGGACGGCGGGTGGACCCGCACCTCCGCCACCCTCAGCTCCGGCGCGGTGGAGCACTCCATCGTGGGCGATAACACCCTGTGGCTGTGGTATGAGGGCGACGGGAGCCGGGTATACGCCGGTCCGGCGGTGGAGCGCGCCGCCGACCTGTCCCAGCGCCTGCCCACCTATGAGGATGTGCTGGCGCTGGAAAAGCAGTCTATCACCGCCGCCGGGTATGAGGAGCGGGACGGCCAGCCCTGCGTCTACGTGGAGGGGACGGCCGCCCCGAATTGTACGGAGCGGTATTGGGTATCGGTGCACAGCGGCCTGCTGGTGGCGGCGGAGATGGAGCAGGAGGGGGCCATGGCCTATTCCATGACCGCACGGGATGTAGTCAGCCCTCTGGATGAGACCCAGGGGGTGTTTACGCTGCCGGACGGCACGGTGTTGTACCAGCCGGGGCGGTAATCACTCCGTTTTTTCCTGCTTTTCCCCATCGCCCAGGCCCAAGAGGAGCAGCAAGCCCAGGGTGATGACCAGTTCCAGGTTGTCCCCATCCTCCAGGTAGAGAAAGAGGATAATGAGCACCAGCAGGATGTCGCCGGTATCGAACTTTTCCAGGGAAAAGTGCTGCTTTACCCCGTCCAGCAGCTGTCCCAGCCCCCGGACCACCTCCCCCGCCAGGTCGTTTTTGGAGTGGACCGGCTGAGGGGGGCGCTGCCAATTGCCGGGGCGCTGGCCCTGGGGCTGGCTGAAGCCGTGATGAGGCTGGCTCTGCCGGGGCTGGCTGGGACCGGCCTGGGGCTCGGGGTCCAGCAGGACAAAGCTGTTGTCATCTAAATAGCGGTTATACATGGCCGGCCTCCTTGCGGGCGCGGAACAGGTCCAGCCCTGAGCGGATCAGCCGGGACAGCTTGGCGATTTGGATCGCCTTGTCCAGCTTGGCGTACCGCTCCTCCCGCACGAATGGCCGCAGGGCGTTGAGCAGGGCGGTCCGCTTGTCGTCGCCCCCGTCGGCGAACTGGCCGATGAGTCCGGCGGCGGCGGACAGGGTGTTCATGTCCAGCCCCCCCAGCGCCCCCAGCATGCCCTCCAGCCCGCCCATAGACAGGGCGGGGGCCGCCGGGGGAGGGGTGTCCGCAGCCTGCGGCCCGCTCCCATCCTGGGGAGACGGCTCGTTTTGGGGCGGGTCCTGAGGCGGGGTTTGCTCCGGGGCCGCCTGATTTGAGCCGCCCCCGTTCAGGGACTGGGCCAGGGACATGATCTGCGCCATGGCCTGGGGGTTGCCCAGGATATTTTCCAGTTTTTCCTCCAGCTCGCTCATGGCTTCACCTCCCGGCCGGCATGTTCAAAGGTCAATGCGGCTGCTTACTTCAAATTTTCCTTCATTTTCTGGATGAGCCGGACCCCCTCGGGGTCCCGCATCAGCTGGCGGATGGCGTCGGTCAGCTGGGCGGCGTCGCCCCGGGCGGCCCGTTCCGCCGCCGACTCCAGGTCTCCGGCGCTCTGGCTGAGCATGGAAAATATTTTTTGCGTCTCCGGCGCGTCCCGCAGCTTTTCCAGCTTGGACGGGTCCTTCATGAGGCGGCTGGCCTCTTTTCCCTTGAGCACTTCGTCAAAATTCGGCATAGGTAATCCCTCCGTTCACTGACAGTATATGTGCGCGGGAAGGAATGGTGACCAATATGAAGATTTTAGTGTTTTCCGATTCCCACGGGCGGCTTGGGACCATGCTGGACGCCCTGGAGCAGGAGCGGCCCCAGCGGGTTTTTTTCCTGGGGGACAACTACCGGGACGGCCAGGCCCTGATGGACGCCTGCCCTGACCTGCCTATGGAGCTGGTGAAGGGCAACTGCGATTGGGACAGCGCCCCGGACGAGCTCATTGTGGAGGCCGGAGGGGTAAAGTTCCTGCTCACCCACGGCCACCGCTACGGGGTGAAGAGCGGTACGGACCGGCTGGCCCAGGCCGCCAGAGAGAAGGGGGTAAATGTGGCCTGCTTTGGCCATACCCACGAGGGGCTGAATATGCCGGACCGCGGGGTATGGCTGTTCAATCCCGGCACCGCCGGGGGAATCCACAACCGGGCGGGCTACGGGGTGGTCATAGTGTCCGATGGAAAGTTCCGCACGGAGCTGAAATAAAAATTCCCGGCGCTGTCAGCGCCGGGAATTTTTACGTCTTGTCAGGCGTGGCTGTGCCGGAAATGGCTGTCCTCTGTGCGGAAGAGCAGGGTCAGACACCACAGGGCCGCCAAGCCCACCAGGGTGTAGATAATCCTGGCCAGCCAGGTGCCGGGGCCGCCGGAGATAAAGGCCACCAGGTCAAAATTGAACAGCCCGACGGACCCCCAGTTCAGCCCGCCGATGATGGCCAGCGTCAGGGCGATCTTATCCAGGAACACGGTAAGAACCTCCTTTGGACGGGGAAGAACGTCTCTACTCCGTCCGTTTTTTCTCACGGAGGTAGTTTGCGCACGGAAAAAAGCGCTATGCTGGAAATTTTTTTGACAAATATGGGGCTTACTCCACCGAGATGGACCGGCTGGTGGGGATGACGCACACGTAGCTCTTCCCCTGGCCCAGGGCCAGCGGGGCGCCGTCCTCGGTGAAGTAGCGGAACTGATCGTTGGAACCGCCCTTCTCCCACTTGATGGGGATGATCCGCCCGCAGCAGGCAAACCAGCCGTTTCCGGCGCTCAGGTCCACCTTGACCCGTCCCGCGTTGTCCTGGACCACGTAGGTGGTCTGGAGTACCAGCAGGTTGGTCACCGCCACCTGGCTTCCGTCGTTGCCGTCTATGTAGGGCTCGCCGTACTCCTCCACATTGTAGAGGCCGCTGAGAACGTCGTAGCGGAACACCCCGGTTTTGTAGCTGGAGAAGGGGACGGTGATGGTGTCGGCGCTTTCACCCACGGCGGGGGCGTATCCATCGACAAAGGCCATCTCATAGGCGTAGCCCCGGCTGTGCTCCTCCAGCTCCCGCGCGGCCATCATGTCCGTAATGGCCTGGCCGGAGGTGAGCAGGGAGTGCTCAAAATCGTAGTGGTGGCCGGCGACCCGGTCCCGGTCCCGCCAGAACATTCCGGCGTCCTGGCTGGAGTAGTAGCCGTTGACCCCGTCCACGGTAAAAAATCCCTGGCTGTTTTTGTTATTGTAAAACTCCGGGCTGCCTCCGGCATGGATGAACACCGCGTCATGGCCCTGGGCGATCTCCCAGTAGTACTGCCGCGCGGAGCGCACCGAGCCGATGAGGCCCAGCTGAGAGGGGTCTTGGTACACTGCCAGCATCCGGGTGATGCCGCCCTCCGCCAGCAGCTCGTAAATGATATCCGCCTGGCTGTTGCCCTGCTGAGGCAGGGCGGTTTTCAGATTGTTGAGCATCACCGCCGCCGGCTTTTTGCCCGACAGGTCCTCCCGGCAGGGAACGCCGGTGAGGGGGTGGTAAAAGGCGGGGGCTGGGCTGGGCGTGGGGAGGGGGGCCCTGCTCTCCGGCGGGGCGGCGGTGGGAGTGGGCGTCGCTGGCGGCACGGAGGGCGCGGGCTCCTCGCTGTGACACCCGGCGAGAAACAGAAGGGACAGGGCAAAAAACAGACAGATTGTACGCTTCATGGCGTTTCCTCCTCCAATCGCTCCCGCAGGCAGGCGGGTGGGTACAGGCATATTATAACAATTGCGTCGAAGTTTGTAAAGGAAATTGGCAGGAGGGATTTGCGGGAAGGACAATGTACTTGCCATTTTTCCCGGCGTCTGTTATAATATCGCCATCCTGAGGTACATCATTTTTTGAAAAGGAGCTGTGAAGCTGTATCATGGACGCTTCTGTGCCCATATTCCGGCAGGTGCTGGAGCCCCTGGGGCTGGACGTGGCCCCGGCGGGGGAGTGCGGCTTTGAGGAGCTGGCGGCGGCCTACCGGGTCCGGCTTGAGCCTGGGGAGGGTCCCGTCTTGATCCGGGGCATGACCACCATGGCCGAGTGCCGCGCCGCTCTTCTGGCGGCAAAAAAACTGAACTGCGGCGGACCCTGGGTGAGCTGGGTGTGCGATGAGGACGGCTGTTCTCCCACCAGGGTGGACATGCTGGCCGCCCTGTTTGTGTGCGAGGGGATGGGGGCCGCAGCCTTCGGGGTGGAGTGTCCCCAGGAGGCCGCCGGAGAGGTGCTGGCCGGCCTGGCCGCCTACGCCCGTGCGCCCCTGTTCCAGGTGCGGGGAAAGGAGCTGGTCCCCTGGCCCTATGAGCCGGTCCCCCGGGACCCGGACGCCATCCCCTGCGCCACCGTCACCGATCCATGCTTCATCCGCCGCACCATCGACGTGGGGGAGGAGCTGGAGTGCGGCCCCGACCTGCTGGAGGACATCATTGCCGCCGAGGACGACCCGGTGGGGGCGGTAAAAATTGCCATACAGAGCCAGGACGACGTGGACATATTCGCTCAGCACCAGTATGCCGTCCGCAAAGCGCTTTGCCTGCGGTCGGACGTGCCGGAGCTGCTGGAATGTGCCCTGCGGGTGTACCAGGGCCGGGCGTTTTACGACGGCACGGGGGAGATCGGTCAGGCGGAGCTGGACCGAATGTCCGAGATGTACGGACTCATTATTTTATAGAAAGGGGAAGATACCATTGGAAACCATCAAATACAGCCCCAAAGGGGTGTGCTCCCGAGGCATGGAGATTGACGTGGAGGACGGTGTGATCCAGGCCGTCCGGATAATGGGTGGCTGCTCCGGTAATTTACAGGGCATCAGCTCCCTGCTGAGGGGGATGGCCGTGGAGGACGCCATTGCCCGGATGGAAGGCATCCGCTGCGGCATGAAGCCCACCTCCTGCCCGGACCAGCTGGCCCAGGCGCTGAAGTCCACCCGCGCCTGATGGCTTATGGATAGCTGCTCGAAGGCGGCAAAGTCTATTAAATGAAAGACCTGTAGAAAGCCGTCCGTCTCCTGTTTGGAGGCGGGCGGCCTTTTTTTGGAATATCCCCCCTGGGCTTCCAGCTATTGTGCCTTGCCGGACAGTTACAAAATGGTTACAATATGCTTACAAACCACCTTAAGGAGTGACAGAATATGAAAATGAAACAGACCCTTTTGGGCATGGCCCTGACCGCGTCGCTGATGGCTCCCGCGGCGGCGCTGGCGGTCCCCGCCTCAGCGGCGGACGTGCTGTCTGTCAACGGGCAGAATCTGTGGAGCCAGTCTCATGCTCATTTGGTGGAGGGGGGCACTACCTATGTGTCCCTGCGCACGGTGGCCCAGGCCCTGGCTCCCAATGCGGAGGTCACCTGGGAGGACGGTACCGCCTGGGTCAGGGGGAATGGCCTCACCCTGTCCGCCCGGCCCGGGGAACAATGGCTGATGGTAAATGACCGGGCGCTGTACATCCCCCACCAGGTGCGCCTGGAAAACGGCAGGACCATGGTTCCTGTCCGGGTGCTGGCCCAGGCGCTGGGCGGGACGGTGGACTGGAGCTGGCAGGCGGGAGTGACCCTCACCCCAGGCAGCGGAAAACCGGCCCCTGCAAGCTATACGGAGGAGGATTTGTATTGGATGAGCCGCATCATATCCGCCGAGAGCAGGGGGGAGCCTATGCTGGGCAAGCTGGCGGTGGGCACTGTGGTGCTCAACCGGGTGGCCAGTGATGAGTTCCCCGATACCATCCACGACGTGATCTTCGACCGCAAGTGGGGGGTGCAGTTCACCCCGGTGGCCAACGGAAGCGTCTACATGGAGCCCACGGAGGAGAGCGTGCTGGCCGCCAAGCTGGTTCTGGACGGGGCCAGGGCGGCGGAGGGCAGCCTGTATTTTCTGGCCCCTGAACTGACCGATAACCACTGGGTTATGGAGAACCAGAGCTATGTCACCACAATCGGTTGTCATTGGTTCTATAAGTAAAAAACTAAAATTTTCCAGACCGATTTGGCCGAAAACTGTCAGAACTGTATAATATGCACAATAGCTGAGCCTGACTTATAGTTAGGTTCAGCTATTTTGCTGACCTCAAAAGGTTGCAAAATGGTTTTGAATAAGTTACAATGTGGTTACAATTTGAGAACAAATTGTAATAAGGAGAGATTTCATGAAAACACGAGCTACCAGCTTCCTGCTGGCTGCCCTCGCTGTCGTGAGCTTTGTCCTGCCTGCGCTGGCCGCTGATTTCGACGAATTGCCGGAAGAGGCCCCAGCTGAGACCGAAGAGATTGAGGAGGTGCGCAATGCCGTCATGCTGGACGGCGAGCCCGCTGAATCCGTAGAATTCGAGATACTGGACGGCGTGTGCTACGTCACCGTGAGCTCCTTTGTGTCCATGATGGACACGGAGGCCATGGTGGAAGAGGAGAACGGGGTCGTTTCCGTCAACACCACCACCGTCGTCGAGGTTGTGCCGATGGAGTCCCTGGCTGGGGAATCCGAGGCCGCCGCTGAGGCGGAGGAGGGGGCTGAACCTGAGCAGGCCGTTGAGGCTGAGGAGAGCGCCGAGACTGAGCAGGCCGTTGAGGCCGCCGGGAACACCGCCAATGTGGTGACGGATGATCTGAGCCTCACCGCTGCCGCCGGAGGCGACTATGTGGTTGCCAACGGCCGGTATCTCTACGCCCAGGACGGGCTGCCCCAGCTCAATGGCCGGGTGGCGGCGCCTGTGCGTCTGCTGGCCCGGGTGTATAACCTGAACGTGGCCTACAACGCGGAAAACGATCTGGTGCTGCTCAGCCGCCAGGAGGGCGGAGAGCCTTACTTGGCTGACGCCAGCACGGTGTATGATGGGGATACCCTTTATTGGCTGTCCCGCATCATCAACGCCGAGAGCGGCAACCAGCCCCTGGAGGGCAAGATCGCCGTGGGTAATGTGGTGATGAACCGGGTGAGAGATCCCAAGTTCCCCAACACGATCTACGATGTGCTGTTCCAGAAGAATCAGTTCAGCCCTGCCGCCAGCGGTTCCATTTACCGCGAGCCCAACGAGGAGTCGGTGGTGGCCGCGATGCTGGTGATGGACGGGGCCCAGGTGATGCCTAACGCGCTGTTTTTCAACGCGGCAGGGGCCACCAGGAGCTACGCAGCCCGGAACCGCGCCTATGTATCCACCATCGGCGACCACGCGTTTTACAAGTAAGCAGGACAGGCAAACGACAAGCAAGCAGCGAGGACAACCCGCCGCGGCGCCCGCAAGGGCGGCCGCGGTATTTTTTTGCTCTGGAGGGCCGGGGGGAGAGCGGGGGACATAGAAATTGACAAAATTGGGTCTCTTTGGTATAAATCGGTCCGGAAAAGACAAAAACAGACGGATTTTTTGTGAAAGTTTTCAGAGAAAATGGTTGATTTGATTTGAAAAAACGGGTATAATATTTGTGGAAAGATATACATATTCTGGGGGTGAAAGGTTTGTTTCAGATCGGAGATAAGGTGGTGCACCCCATGCACGGGGCGGGAGTCATTGATTCCATCGTGCAGCGCAGGGTGGCGGGCCAGGTTCAAGAGTATTATCAGCTCAAGCTGTCGGTGGGAAATATGGTGGTCATGGTGCCCACCGACAACACCGGGGAGGTCGGTATGCGTCCCGTGGTGTCCGGCGCTAAGGCGGAGGAGCTCATGTCGGAGATGGAGGGCATCGAGGTGGACATGACCTCCAATTGGAACCGCCGCTACCGGGAAAACCTTGTGCGGCTGAAGAGCGGCGACCTGCTGGAGGTGGCCCGGGTGGTGAAGGGCCTGCGCCGACGGGAGAGTCAGCGGGGGCTGTCCAACGGGGAGCGGAAAATGCTCCACACCGCGAAACAGATCCTCATCTCCGAGCTGGTGCTGGCCCAAAGCCTGCCTTATGAGACAGTGGAGAGCAGCATTGACACGGTTCTGAGCAACTGACGATGGACTGAGCTGAAAGCGAGAGGGGCCGTAAGGCTCCTTTTTGCGCAGTATTGGGAGGATGTTTCCATGGGATTTTTCCGCAAACGAAAAAAAGAGGCCGGACCCAGCTGCTCCGTGGTGGTGGTGGCGGCGGGGTCGTCATCCCGGATGGGCTTTGACAAAGTGCTGGCCGACGTGGGCGGCCTGCCCGTCATTGTGCGCTGTCTGAAAAGCTTTGAGAAAGCGCCCAGCGTCAGCGAAGTGGTGGTGGTCACGCGGACAGACTTGGTACCGGAGGTGGCCCGGCTGTGCCAGGACTTCGGCCTGTCCAAGGTGGTGAAGGTGATCCGGGGCGGGGAGGACCGCACCCAGTCCGCCCGCCTGGGGACGCTGGAATGTGCCTCCAAGGCAAAGCTCATCGCCATCCATGACGGGGCCCGGCCTTTCGTCACCGTCCAGGTGATTGAGGATGCGGTGGCCCAGGCGGCGGTAAACGGCGCGGCGGCCCCCGCCGTGCCGGTGAAGGATACCATCAAGGCTGCCCACGATGGGCTGGTGGAGCGGACCCTGGACCGCACGGAGCTGTACGCGGTGCAGACCCCCCAGGTGTTCGACGGAGACCTGATCCGGGCGGCGCTGCAAAAGGCGGTGGACGACGGGGTTTCGCTCACCGACGACTGCGCCGCCGTGGAGCGGCTGGGGATGAGGGTGGCCCTCACCCCCGGAGATGAGCGGAATATCAAGCTCACCACCCCCGCCGACCTGCTCATCGGCGAGATTCTGTCCGAGGAGGTGCCGGCGCTGTGAGGATTGGGCACGGCTACGACGTTCACCGGCTGGTAGAGGGCCGGAGGCTGGTTCTGGGCGGGGTGGAAATCCCCTTTGAAAAGGGCCTGCTGGGCCATTCCGACGCTGACGTGCTGGCCCACGCGGTGATGGATGCTCTGCTGGGGGCGGCGGCGCTGGGGGATATCGGCCAGCTGTTCCCAGACAGCGACCCCGCTTATAAAGGGGCGGACAGCCTGGCGCTGCTGCGACGGGTGACGGCGGTGCTGAGAGAAGAGGGGTACAGAGTGGGTAACGTGGACGCCACGGTGCTGGCCCAGCGCCCTAAGCTGGCCCCACACGTGCCGCTGATGCGGGAACGGCTGGCGTCCGCCATGGAAATTGACCCGGGCCGGGTGAGCGTCAAGGCCACTACCGAGGAGGGACTTGGCTTTACCGGGACGGGGGAGGGAATCGCCGTCCACGCGGTGGTGCTCATCGAAGAACAATAAAGTTATCCGCAAAGTTCCTTTTTCGTTATAAAAAAGAAGGCTCCCCTTTTCACCAACGCTCCCCTCAGGGCATATGATGCCTTTGAGAGGAGCGTTTTGACGTTCCTCAAGAAGTATGGGGAAAGGAATGGTGGGCCGATGGTCTATTATCTTATCATTTGCCGCTCGCTCACCTATGCCCAGCGCACCGCCCAGGTGCTGGAGCGGGTGGGTATTCCCGGCTGGGTCCAGCGCGCGCCCAAGCTCATCTCCAAGGAGGGCTGCGGCTACTGCGTGCGCATCCCGGAGCGGCGGCTCACCGACGCGCTGACGGTGCTGCGGCGGGAGGGTATGTCCCCCAAGCAGGTGTTCCTCCAGACGGCGGAAGGGGAGTACAGTGAGGTGAAGTCATGATTTATCTGGACAGCGCGGCCACCACGCTGGAAAAGCCTGGGGCGGTGCCCCGGGCCGCCGCTTGGGCCATGACCCACCTGGCCAGCCCCGGCCGGGGCGGCCATGCCCCGGGAATGGCGGCGGCGGACCTGATGTATCGGATGAGGGAGCAGGCGGCGCGGCTGTTCCATATGGAGGAGCCGGAGGGGGTGGTGCTCACCTCCAACGCCACCCATGGGCTGAACATCGCCATCCGATCCCTGGTAAAGCCGGGGGGAACAGCCGTTATCTCCGGCTATGAGCACAACGCGGTCACCCGGCCCCTCTACGCCATCCCGGGGGTGAAAATCCGGGTGGCCTCCGGGCCGTTGTTCGACCCGGATGGGGTCTACGAGGCGTTTGAGCGGGAGGTCAGCTCCGAGGTGGACGCGGTGATCTGCAACCACGTGTCCAATGTGTTTGGCTTCATCCAGCCGTTGGACCGCATCGCCCAGCTGTGCCGGGAGAGGGGCGTCCCCCTCATCGTGGACGCCTCCCAGTCCGCAGGGACGCTCCATGTGGACATGGCGGGCTGGGGGGCGGCGTTTGTGGCCATGCCGGGCCATAAGGGGCTGTACGGCCCCCAGGGTACCGGCCTGCTGCTGTGCGGCGCCCAGGCCCAGCCCCTGCTTTTCGGCGGCACGGGGAGCCTATCCTCCCGACAGGAGATGCCCAGCTTCCTGCCGGACCGGCTGGAGGCGGGCACCCACAACGTGTGCGGGGCGGTGGGCCTGCTTGAGGGAATGAGGTTTGTCAGCCGGATGGGTACTGCCCGCATCCACCGCCACGAGCAGAAGCTGACACGCCGCCTGATGGACCGGCTGGAACGGGTCCCCGGCGTGACAGTGTTCCGGGGAAACGAGAGCTGCCAAAGCGGGCTGTGTTCCATTGTGATGAAGGGCATGGACTGCGAGGAGGTGGGGGAGGCGCTGGCCAAGCAGGGCATCGCGGTGCGGGCGGGCCTGCACTGTGCCCCGCTGGCCCACCGCTCGGCGGGCACCCAGGACATCGGGACGGTTCGGTTCAGCTTTTCCGCCTTCAACCGCCCGGACCAGGCGGACAGGGCGGCGGCGGCCCTTCAGACGCTGGCAAAACGGGAAAAATACTGAGCGAGAGGGCGCGGCCAATGCCGCGCCCTCTCGCTTGAGCTGGTCCAAAGGCTATTTGTCGTGGGCCAGATCCCCGGTGGCAGGGTTGTCCAGCAGAGCCCCGTCGTCGTCAAACCGGGAGCCGTGGCAGGGACAGTCCCAGCTGTGCTCCTGGGGGTTGTACTTCAGGGCACAGCCCATATGAGGGCACCGGGGTCGGGTGGGGGTGAGCAGATGGAGGGCGCTCTCCCCGGCGTTGACGGCCAGCTGGGGGTGAAGGATGGAGCGGGAGGGAGAGAACACCTGGCGGCAGGGGCTGTCCCGGTCCAAAATCAGGTCGGCAATCAAGGAGGCGGCGGCCATGGAGGAGGTCATCCCCCACTTGTTGAAGCCGGCGACGGCATACAGCCGGGGAAGCCTGGGGGAGTACAGGCCCACATAGGGCGCACCGTCCAGGGTCATGCAGTCCTGGGCGGCCCAGCGGGCCGCAGGCTTGGCATCCGGGTAGTGGCGAAGGGCGAAGTCCTCCAGACCGGCCCAGCCCTCACCCGGCTTGCCGGTGCGGCGCCCGCCGCCCCCCAGCAGCAGCGTATTGCCGTAATTGCGGAAGGACAGGCCCTTGCCGCTGGCGTCCACATACATCCCGCCCAGATCCGGCCCGCCCTCCAGGGCCAGCACATAGGACCGGCTCTGGTACAGCTTCAGCCAGTAGGCGCCGAACTTGTTCAGAAAGGGGAAGTGGGTGGCCACCACGATGTGGTCCGCCCGGATGGCTCCGCCCTCCGTCACTGCCTGGCCGGTTTTGATTTCCAGCACCCGGGTGTGCTCAAAAATGGGCAGGGGCTCCGCCAGGGCGGCGGCAAATTTCAGCGGGTGAAATTGCGCCTGGTGATCGAACCGAACCGCGCCCGCCACAGGAACTGGAAGGGGAATCTCGTTTACAAGAGAGGCGGGGTGTCCTATCTTCTCCAGGGCGGACAGCTCCAGCTCCAGTTCCCTCCGGCTGTTCAGAGAGTAGACGAAATTGGAGGTTTCCTCAAAGTCACAGGGGATGTCCTGGCAGAGGGCCCGGAGCTTGTCCAGCGCGGTCAAGTTGGCTTCCAGATAGGCCCTGGCCCGTTCCGCGCCCAGCCGCTTCAGCAGCTTCTGGTACGCCAAGCCGTGTTGGGCTGTGAGCTTGGCGGTGGTGTTTTTGGTGGTCCCGCCGCAGATCCGCCCAGCCTCCGCCACCACGCACCGCAGGCCGGCCTGGGTCAGCTCATGGGCGCACAGCAGACCCGCCAGACCTCCGCCGACCACCAGCGCGTCGGCGCGGATATCCTTTCGGAGGGGCTCGAATTCCGGCAGCTGTGCGGTTCTCTCCCAAATGGACGGCATAACGCATCACCTCTTTGGAGTAGTATGCGTGATTTCGAGGGGGAATATGAGCAAAAGCGGGCCGCAAATGCGGCCCGCCTGGCTTCAATCTGCTTTTTTTCTGAAAATGATGAATTTGCTCAGAACGTAGTTGACAACCACTACTGCCACGTTGGCGCATAGCTTGACAATGGCGTCGTTGTAGTGGAGCTTGTCCACAAACAGCCACAGAATACCCATCTCCAGCCCCAGGGAGAAGAGCCGGGAGGCCACCATCTGCCACAGCTCCCGCAGGGCCACCCGCCAGGCCCAGTCCCTGGACTGGAACACGAACAGCTTGTTGACGAAGTAGGCGAACAGCACGCTTACCGTCCAGGCGATGACGTTGCTGGTGAGGTAGTAGACGTGGAACCCTTTGGTGAGCAGGAGGTAGGTCACATAGTTGACGGCGGTGGTCATGACGCCCCAGAACACATAGCTGATCAGCTCCCGGTGCTTTCGGAGCAGGGCGCGAATGGCGTCCGTCATAGGGACATGCGGTAGACGGCGGCCATGTCCGCCTCATACATCACCTTGGCGGCGCCTTTTTTGCCCCCGGCCGCCTTGGCGCAGGAGGCGGCCATGGCCAGAATCTGTTCCTCGGTGGGCTCCACCCCCAGCTCCTTCAGGGTGACGGGCATGTGGATGGAGCGGAAGAAGTCCTCCAGGGCGGCGATGCCCTGGAGGGCGGTCTCCTCATCGGACGCCCCCGGTTCCACGCCCATCACATCGCGGGCAAATTTGACAAAGCGGGGCAGGCAGTCCCTGTAAACGTACCGTGCCCAGCTGGGCCAGACGGCGGACAGCCCCGCGCCGTGGGTCACGTCGAACATGCCGCCCAGCTCATGCTCCAGGCCGTGGGACGCGAAATCCATCCCGTTGGCGCCCAGGCCGGTGAGGTCGTTGTGGGACAGGGAGCTGGCCCACATCACCTCCGCCCGGGCGTCGTAGTTGGCGGGGTCGTCCCGGAGGATAAGGGCGCTTTTCAGCACCGTGCGCATGAGGCCCTCGGCGATCTGGTCGGTGAGCTCCATATTGCCCCCCTGGGTGAAGTAGCGCTCCAGCGTGTGCATGAGGATGTCGGTACATCCCGCCGCCGTCTGATAGGGGGGCAGGGAGGTGGTGAGCTCAGGGTTCATGATGGCCAGCTTGAGGCGGCACAGGTTGTTGCGGTAACCCCGCTTCTCTCCGGTCTCCTCGTTGGTGATAACGCTGCTGTTGCTCATCTCGCTGCCCGCCGCGGCGATGGTGAGCACGCAGGCCACGGGCAGGCAGGCCTTGGGGGTGCGCTTGCGGTCGTAAATCTCCCACACGTCGTGGTCCGGTTCCGCCACGGCGTAACCGACGGCCTTGGAGGAGTCGATCACCGAGCCGCCGCCCTCCGCCAGGATCAGTTCCGGGCCGAACTCCCTGGCCAGCTTGGCCCCCTCCCGGACCTTGGACAGCCGGGGGTTGGGCACCACGCCCCCCAGGGAGGTGTGGGCAATGCCCACTTCGTCCAGGGAGGCGGCCACCCGGTCCAGCAGGCCGGATTTCACCGCGCTCCCTCCGCCGTAATGGATGAGCACCCGGCTGACGCCCAATTCCTTGAGAAGCCGGCCGGTGCGGGCCTCCGTCCCCCGGCCAAAGACCACCCGCGTGGGCGCATAGAATTCAAAGTTAAACATAAAACCCCTCCTGTGGGGCAGCGCGCCCCTAATTTGGTATGAACAACATTATAAACGATTTCCTGCCGTTGGCAAGTCCTTTTTGCGGGCGGGGGAGCGCGGGAGCCGATTTTCAGCGCGGAGCATTTTTGACGTGACTTTTTCAGCCGTCTGTGGTATATTTGGAAAAAGAGGACAGAGAGGTGGTGTGTGCTGTGAAGATCCTGGTCATTGACGCCCAGGGGGGCGGCGTGGGAAAGCAGCTGGTGGCCGCCATCAAAAAGGCATTTCCCGAGGATCTGGTGACGGCGGTGGGCACAAACAGCCTGGCCACCTCCGCCATGCTGAAGGCGGGAGCGGACCGGGCGGCCACTGGGGAGAACGCGGCGGTGGTGAACTGCCGGGCGGCGGACGTGATCGTGGCCCCCATCGGCGCGGTCATCGCCGACGCCATGCTGGGGGAGATCACACCGGCCATGGCCCTGGCGGCGGGGCAGAGCCCGGCCAAGCGCATCCTCCTGCCCATCGCCCACTGTGACAATATCGTGGCGGGGGTGAAGGAGCTGGGCATGGGCCAGCTGGTCCAGGAGGCCGTGGAGCGCCTTCGGGAGATAAGGGAAGGCTGCAAACAATAAGGCAGAATAACTTTACATATACTGAGACAAAAGGAGAGATGAGCAATGAGCAAGCCTGTTCTGGTCATCATGGCCGCGGGCATGGGCAGCCGGTACGGCGGCCTGAAGCAGCTGGACCCGGTGGGGGGGTACGATCAGGTGATTCTGGATTACTCCATGTTCGACGCCCGCCGGGCCGGATTTGAGACGGTGGTATTCGTCATCAAAAAGGAGATCGAGGAGGAGTTCAAGGCCAGGGTGGGCCGCCGGGTGGAGAGACACATGGACGTGAAGTACGTCTTTCAGGCCATGGACGACCTGCCGGAGGGCTACGCAGTCCCCGAGGGGCGGGCCAAGCCCTGGGGCACCGCCCAGGCGGCGCTGGCGGCCCGGCATGTGGTGGACGGCCCCTTTGCCATCATCAACGCCGACGACTACTATGGACCGGCGGCCTACCGGGAGATCTACGAGTTCCTCTCCAGCCACCAGGACGGCGCGCGCTACGCCTACGCCATGGTGGGCTACCGGGTGAAGAACACCGTGACGGAGCACGGTTCCGTGGCCCGGGGCGTGTGCGACGTGGACCAGGAGGGTACCCTTAGGGACATCCACGAGCGCACTACCATTGAGAAGGACGGGGACAACGCCCGCTACACCGAGGACGGCGGGCAGAGCTGGACCGCCCTGCCCGGGGACACTCTGGTGTCCATGAACATGTGGGGCTTCACCCGCAGCTTTTTGGACGAGGCGGAGGCCCGGTTCCCGGCCTTTCTGGACAAGGCGCTGGCGGAAAACCCGCTGAAGGGGGAATACTTCCTGCCTAGCGTGGTGGACCAGCTCATCCGCGAGGGCCGGGCGGAGGTCCAGGTGCTGCCCAGCGAGGACAAGTGGTACGGCGTCACCTACCGGGAGGACAAGCCCGCTGTCACCGCCGCCATCGCGGCCATGACGGAAGGGGGGCTGTACCCGGAGGAGCTGTGGCCGGCGGGCTGAGAGGAGCGGACCATGAGAGTTGAACTGAGACGGGGAGAATATACCGCCGCTGCGGACACTCTGGGCGGCGAGCTGGTGTCCTTCCGGGACGGCCAGGGCGTGGAGTACATCTGGCAGGGGGACGCCAAGTCCTGGCCGGGGCAGAATCCCAACCTGTTCCCCATTGTGGGTGCGCTGAAGGACGGTGCGGTGCTGGTGGAGGGCAAGCCCTTCCACATGGACCGCCACGGCTTTGCCCGCCGGAGTGAGTTCACTGTGGCGGAGCGGGGGGAGGATTACGCCGTGCTGGAGCTGCGGCAGTCCCGGGAGACGCTGGAGCGCTACCCCTTTGACTTTGTGCTTCGGGTCCGGCACCAGCTGGTGGACGACGGGTTTTTGACCGAGTTTGAGGTGCGCAACCCCGGGGACCGGGACCTGCTGTTCTGTGTGGGCGGGCACACCGGGATCAACTGCCCCCTGGAGGCTGGAAAGCGGTTTGAGGATTACCGCCTGGTGTTTGACGAGGCGGAAAGCTGCAAGGCCCTGATCCCCACCAGCCAGGGCTTGCTGCGGGCCGGACGGTTTGGTCCGGGGCTGGAGGATACGGATACCATCGCCCTGGACCACGGGGTCTTTGACCAGGTGGATACCCTGATCTTTGAGGGCCTGCGCTCCAAAGGGGTTGCTCTCCGCCACAAGGACGGAGGGCGGGAGGTCTATATGGACTTTGGGGCGTTCCCCATGGTTGCGTTCTGGACCATGCCCCGTGCCGCCGCCCCCTATATCTGCCTTGAGCCCTGGCAGGGCTGCGCCGCCTGGGAGGGGGACAGCGGCGAGTTTGCTGAAAAGCGCCACGTCATCCGGCTGGCTCCCGGCGGGGAAAAGAGGCTGGCCTACACGGTGACCCTTCGGTAAACAAGCGTCCTTTGAGACTGCGGGCTCTCCGGCGGAGCCCCCTGAAGCAGCCTCCATCTTGCCTGGGGCAATTCTTTTTGAGAACGGCAAGTTGTGCGGCGTTCCGACCCGGAAGGGGAGGGGGCGCCGCTCAATTATATTCAGCTGTCCATGCACACTGTATTTCGGCCTGTTCCAGCGGTGCGTCATACTGACGGCGGCCCGGGCGAAAGCGCTGCTGGCGGAACGGGACGGCATGGAGAAAGGAATAAATGGGATAGGGCCGTTCCCCGCCCTGCCGGGTGGGTTCCTGTTCTTCCGGGGGGAATATTACAACCTGCGCCTCTGGCAATATGTGCATAATTTTCTTGTGTTTTGCCGGAATTTGCTTTATAATGTAAAAAGAGCCCGGGATCAGGGCTTTCACTTTATGAAGGAGGAGGCGAGAGGAGAGAAATGGCAGCGGAAAATGTCATTGAGATGCTCCATATCACCAAGGAGTTTCCCGGTATCATTGCCAACGATGATATCACCCTCCAGCTCCGCCGGGGGGAGATTCACGCCCTTCTGGGGGAGAACGGGGCTGGAAAGTCTACGCTGATGAGTGTCCTTTTCGGCCTGTACCAGCCGGAAAAGGGGATCATCAAGAAGAACGGCCAGGAGGTCAAAATTCACGACCCCAACGACGCCACCGCCTTGGGCATTGGTATGGTCCACCAGCACTTCAAGCTCATTGAGGTGTTCACGGTGCTGGACAACATCATTTTGGGGGCGGAAACGACCAAAATGGGCTTCCTCCAGAAGCGGGAGGCCCGGGCTAAGGTGGAGGCGCTGTCCCAGCGTTACGGCTTGAAGGTGGACCTGGACGCCAGGGTGGAGGACATCACCGTGGGGATGCAGCAGCGGGTGGAGATCCTCAAGATGCTCTACCGGGACAATGAGATCCTCATCTTCGACGAGCCCACCGCCGTGCTGACCCCCCAGGAAATCGACGAGCTGATGGCCACCATGAAGGAATTCGCCAAGGAGGGCAAGTCCATCCTGTTCATTTCCCACAAGCTCAACGAGATCATGGCGGTGTCCGACCGGGTGACGGTGCTGCGCAAGGGCAAGTACGTGGGCACCGTGGACGCCAAGGATACGGACAAGCAGTCCCTGTCCAACATGATGGTGGGCCGCCCGGTGCAGCTGGAGGTGAC
>ERZ779626.703-NODE-703-length-18493-cov-29.734516_pt1 | contig 18493 bp, 17 predicted proteins | sample MGYA00514209_ERZ779626 | MGnify/ENA primary metagenome ERZ779626 (study PRJEB29562, sample SAMEA4376713) | mouse gut metagenome | isolation source: Cecum | study: EMG produced TPA metagenomics assembly of the A DSS colitis mouse model was used to assess the...
GAACGCCAGCCTGTCACGCTGGAGGTCGACGGTTCGAGCCCGTTCTGGGTCGCCATTTTTTCCAACCGGGTACGGAATGTACCCGATATGCCTCTGTAGCTCAGTTGGTAGAGCAGCGGACTGAAAATCCGCGTGTCGTTGGTTCAATTCCGACCGGAGGCACCAGCTCATTCGCTGAAGTGCGAATTATGATGTGCAGTTGGTATACCGGTGGACCGTGCGCAGCACCGTTTGTTACACTGGAGATTGCACATCCATGCGGGCGTAGCTCATCTGGTAGAGCGCCACCTTGCCAAGGTGGAGGTAGCGGGTTCGAGCCCCGTCGCCCGCTCCAAAACGAAAGCACCTGCCCAGCAGATGCTTTCGTTTTGGATTACCCATAAGGCTCCGGCATATTGCGGGAGGCCTGTGCATAGAATATTTCATACGGCGACATAGCCAAGTGGTAAGGCATGGGTCTGCAAAACCCTGATTCCCCGGTTCAAATCCGGGTGTCGCCTCCAAAAGAGATGCACCGCTCTGCGGTGCATCTCTTTTTCTGCTTTCCTCCCCTCTCCGCCGAAAAAGGACTGTACACTTGCCGAAATTTGTGGTATCATCACAAGTATTACGCTGGGTAGTTGTCACTTTCCGTTCTTCTGCCCAATTCCTACCATGAACAGACAGGAGGCTGATGTCCTATGAGCAGAGAAGTTGGCCAGAGCAAGCTCCGCGTGGACGCCTTTGACAAGGCGGCGGGCCGGGCCAAATATACCGACGACCTGTGCGACCGCTCCGCCCTGGTCACCCGGATCGTCCACGCCCCGGTTGCCCACGGCATCGTCCGGTCCGTGGACACGGCGGAGGCGGAGCGGATCCCCGGTGTGGTGAAGATTTTCACCTGCTTCGACGTGCCGGAGCACTATTTCCCCACCGCCGGCCACCCCTGGTCCACGGACCCCCGCCACCAGGATGTGGCCGACCGGCTGCTGCTGACCCGCCACGTCCGCTTCTACGGCGACGACGTGGCCGTGGTGGTGGCGGAGGACGAGGTGGCCGCCGCCCAGGCCGCCGCCCTGGTGCGCCTGGAATACGAGACCCTGCCCTTTGTGCTGGACGTGCAGGAGGCCATGGCCCCGGAGGCCCCCCAGCTCCACGAGCGCTGCCCCGGCAATCTTCTGGCCCACACCTCCATCCGGAGCGGCGACTACCAGGCCGCCAGCCGGGAACCGGGCCTCATCAGGGTGGAGGGCTGGTACGACACCCCCACCGTGCAGCACTGCCACATTGAAAACCACGTGTGCACCGCCTATATGGAGGGGGACCGGATCACCGTCACCTCCTCCACCCAGATTCCCCACATTGTCCGCCGGGTGTGCGGCCAGGCCCTGGGCATCCCCTGGGGGAGGATCCGGATCATCAAGCCCTATATCGGCGGCGGCTTCGGCAACAAGCAGGACGCGCTGTATGAGCCCCTGTGCGCCTGGCTGACCCTCCAGCTGGGGGGCCGGCTGGTAAAGATCGACTGCCAGCGGGAGGAGACCTTTGTCAACAACCGGGTCCGCCACGCCATCCGCACCCACATCGTCTCCTGGGTCCGGCCCGACGGCTCCTTCGCCGCCCGGAAGATTGAGTGCTTCTCCAACCAGGGGGCCTACGCCTCCCACGGCCACGGCATCGCGGCCAAGGGCATGGGGGCCTTCCCTCAGATCTACCCCTGCCCCAACGTGGAGGGGGACGCCTACACCGTGTTCACCAACCGCCCCGCCGCCGGGGCTATGCGGGGCTACGGCATCCCCCAGGCCATGTGGGCCGGGGAGAGCCATCTGGACGACGTGGCCCGGGCCCTGGGCCGGGACCCGGTGGAGTACCGCCGCCAGGTGGCCATGCCCCAGGGCTACGTGGACGCCTTCAGCAAAAACGAAAATTACTTCGACACCTTCCGCCAGGTCATGGACCGGGGGATGGCCGCCATCGACTACCAGCGGAAGCGGCGGGCGTACGCAGAGCAGACCGGCCCGGTGCGCCGGGGGGTGGGCATGGCCCTGTTCTGGTACAACACGGCGGTGTGGCCCATCTCCCTGGAGTCCTGCTCCTGCCGGATGGTCCTCAACCAGGACGGCTCCGTCCAGGTCCAGACCGGGGAGACGGAGATCGGCCAGGGCTGTGACACGGCCTTCGCCCAGATGGCCGCCGACGCCATCGGCATTCCCTTTGAGCAGGTGCACATAGTTTCCGCCCAGGACACCGACGTCACCCCCTTCGGCACGGGGGCCTACGCCTCCCGGCAGACCTACGTGGGCGGCTTCGCCCTGCGGCAGACCGGCGGGCTGCTCAAGGAGCGGATTCTCACCTGTGCCGCGGAGCTGACCCGGCAGATGCGGGAGAATCTGGATCTGGCGGAGGGGCGTATTGTCCGCGTCTCCGACGGCCGGGTGCTGATGGGCCTGGACGAGCTGGCCACCGAGGTTCTCTACAGCCTGGAGCACTCCCAGCACATCACGGCGGAGAGTACATACCAGATCAAGAACAACGCCTACTCCTTCGGCTGCACCTTTGCGGAGGTGGAGGTTGACATCCCCCTGTGCCAGGTAAAGCTTCTGGACATTGTAAATGTCCACGACTGCGGGACGCTCATCAACCCCGCCCTGGCGGAGGCCCAGGTCCACGGCGGCATGTCCATGGGCATCGGCTATGGCCTGAGCGAGCAGCTGCTTTTCGACGAAAAGACCGGCAGGCCCCTCAACAACAACCTCCTTGACTACAAGCTCTCCACCTTCATGGACCACCCCCATCTCCGGGCCCTCTTCGTGGAGAACCCCGAGCCCACCAGCCCCTACGGCACCAAGGCCCTGGGGGAGCCCCCGGCGTGCTCCCCGGCGCCGGCCATCCGCAACGCGGTGCTCAACGCCACGGGAGTGGCGGTCAACAACGCCCCCATGACGCCACATGTTTTGTTCTCTGCCTTCAAGGAGGCGGGACTGCTGTAGGCAATAGGCAGCTGCCAAGCTGCCCTACAGTCCCGGGGCCTACGCGGCCCCGGACCCTGCGGTCCGCTTTTGGACGCCCAAAAGCGGACGGAAAAACCGCTGGAACCGGGGGTTCCAGACCTCCCACTCGGGGCCTCCCTTCGGTCGCGCCGCCTCGGCGGGGGATTTGCGGGGGATTGGGCGGAATCTTTGATAGATTGGGTGCCACGTGAATGAGAGGTCCTTCGGGCATCTGATCTAGAAGCTTGGCAATCAACCAACTCCGCCTGCCGGCCTTTCAAAGGGGTAGAGCCATCAACGGGGAACGCCCTATTATAGATTCGCCTAAACTCCCAAAAAGGAGCCCGTACCCTTTCCTGCGGCGCATGTCAGAGAGGCTGTGCAGTCTGTTCCTCCAGGTATTGGCACCACCGTAAGAACACTCCCAAACAGACGCAGAAGTCCAAGTAAGCGGCCAGCACCAATTTAGACACCCCAGACCCAGCCTCAAGCGCAAAACAAATCAAAAAATAGGAATCCAAAACCCTTGGTTTTGGCAACTTTTTGGTTACTTTTTGTTTGCACAAAAAGTAACCGCGGGGCGTGGGGGCGCGCAGCCCCCGCATCCCCCGTCCCGGCAGGGACTACCCCTCGCCGCCGGTCGGGCGGCGAAGAAGGAGGAGCATTCCCATGTATGATATAAAAGCACTCTATGAGGCCGCCAGCGTCGCCGACGCTGTCCGCCTCCGTCTGGAGCATCCGGAGGCCCAGATTCTCGCCGGGGGGACCGACGTCCTCGTCCAGGTCCGGGAGGGCAAACGGGCCGGGAAGGAGCTGATCTCCATCTACGGCATCGACGCGCTCCGGGGCGTGGCCCTGGAGGAAGACGGAACCATCCGCATCGGGTCGCTGACCAGCTTCAGCCGCATTACCAAGGACCCCATTATCCAGAAATATATCAACGTCCTGGGCGAGGCCGTGGACATGGTGGGCGGCCCCCAGATCCGCAACGCCGGCACCATCGGCGGCAACACCTGCAACGGCGTCACCAGCGCCGACTCCGCCTCCACCCTCTTCGCCTGGGACGCCGTTGTGGAGCTGACCGGCGAGAAGGGCGTGCGGCGGCTGCCCATCGGGGACTTTTACCTCTCCGCCGGGAAGGTGGACCTCCGGCCCGACGAGATACAGACCGCCATCCTCATCCCCGAGATCAGCTACGAAAACTGCTTCGGCCACTACATCAAGTACGCCATGCGCAGCGCCATGGACATCGCCACCACCGGCTGTTCGGTGAACGTGGTGCTCAGCGGGGACAAGCGCTCCATCCTCCGGGCCCGGATCGCCTACGGCGTGGCGGGGCCCATCCCCATGCGCGCCCCCGCCGCCGAGGCCGCCGCCCAGGGCCGGCCCCTCACCCAGGAGACGGCGGACGCCTTCGCCCAGGCGGTGCTGGAGGACATCCACCCCAGAGACAGCTGGCGGGCCAGCAAGGCCTTCCGGGAGCATATCGCCGTGGAGATGGCCCGGCGGGGCCTCATCGAATCATGGAAGCTGGCGGGAGGTGTGATGGCATGAGCAGACAGTACAAATTGATTCACTGCACCATCAACGGCCGGGAGGTGGAGCAGATGGTGGACGTGCGCGCGTCCCTGACGGACCTGCTGCGCGGCGACTTCCGCCTCACCAGCGTGAAAAAGGGCTGTGAGGTGGGGGAGTGCGGGGCCTGCAACGTCCTCATCGACGGTGCGTGCTTCAACTCCTGCCTCTACCTGGCAGCCTGGGCTGACGGGAAGGAGATCCGCACCTTGGAGGGCCTCCTGGGCCCCGGCGGCGCGCTCAGCGACATCCAGCAGGCTTTCATTGACGAGGCCGCCATCCAGTGCGGGTTCTGCACGCCCGGCTTCATCATGACCGCCGTGGAGATTCTGGAGAGCGGCAGGGAGTATACCGACGACGAGCTGCGCAAGCTCCTCTCCGGCCACCTCTGCCGCTGCACCGGGTATGAGAACATCCTCCGGGCGGTGAAAAAGACCATGCTGCAACGGCTGGGAAAAGAGGCATAGAAAACGGGACCGGCGTCCGCCAGCCAAGGGGACGCCGGCCCTCCTATGTTCCGCTCCGCCTGTCATCTCACTCCTCCATGTACTCCCGGTAGTCGCTCTCGCTGGCGAACAGGACCCAGCGTCCCTCCACATAGCCCATGTACCCGGCGCCGTTGTAGTATCCCTTCATCACTGCCGCTCCTTTCTGCTTCGTGTGCTGATCTTTGCTTCTTCCTATAGTATACAGCACAAATAGTCCGAAAATCCGGACAGTAACTCTGCCGGACACCCCCTGCGCTTCTCCGCCCCGTTTCCCCCACTTTCCCCGCGGATAAGCCCTTGAAAAGCGCCGCGATCTGTGGTAAGATAAAGCCGTATTCCATGGATTTCCGAAAAAGCGGCGCACAGCGCCGCGCACCGGCGGAGGGGTGATGGCGATCATGGAGCAGACGGTCTCAATCAAACAGCCGCGGAGCGTCCGGGCCCTGCTCCTGCTCTGCCCGCTCTTTGCGTCCCTGGCCTGCGCCATCCTGCTGTGGGGCTGGGCCCCGGCGCAGCCGGAGGCGGCGGAGCCTGCCCCTGCCATAGAGGCGACGGAGCCCGCTCCTCTGGTCACGGCGGCGCAGCTGGAGGCCATGGCCTACACCGACAGCGTCATGGGGGAGATGAGCTGGGCCCTGACAGAGGCCTCTGTGGAGGAGCTCAACCGGGTGCTGCGCGCCTACGGGATTCTCTCCGCGGAGGAGATCAGCCAGTTTCTGGCCCAGGCCATGGTGGAGACCGTGGGGGGGCGGTGGCTTCTGGAAATCGGGGACGACCCCTACTTCCAGGATCACGGCTACACCGCCGGCACCCGCGGGGCCGGCTATTTCCACCTCACTTTCGCCTACGGCCAGATGGCCTTTGCCACCTGGATGATGAAGCGCCACGTGCCGGAGCTGGCGGAGATCGAGTACGTCAACCCCACCTTCCACGGCCGTGAGACCATCCGGGAGGGCTACTACAGGGCCCTGGGCCTGGCGGCCAACCTGGGGCTGGACGTGTCCGCCTACTCCCGGATCGTCTACGACGCCCACAGTCCGGTGGCCACCGGCGCGGAGTATATCGCCGCTTCCTTCGCCTGGGAGAGCGCCGGCTACTACTGGCACATCACCGGCATCAGCGCCGCCCTGGACAGCGAGCCGGGGACGCACAACACAGACGCCGTCTCCCAGCTGGTGGGGGGCGGAAACTGGCAGTCCCGCCGGGAGGCCTATCTGGCCATCAGCCCGGTGCTGTATGAACAATCTTGAAAAGGAGACGATCACAATGGGCTTGTTTGGCAGACAATCGAAGATGGACAGCGACGTGGAGACGGTGGAGGCCGTTCTGCCGGAGCAGTACGAAGAGGTCCCCGAGCTCCCCACCCCCCTGAGCACCACCACCATCGCCAAGGGCGTCACCGTCACCGGCACCCTGCACGGCGAGGGCATCATCCAGATCGAGGGTACCGTGGAGGGGGAGATCGATCTGACAGGCGCGGTGGTTGTGAAGGAGACCGGCCTGGTCAAGGGCCCCGTTACGGCGGACACCATCCGCGTGGCGGGTTGCATCAGCGGCGACGTGGTGGCCCGGGACCACATGTTCCTGGAGAAGACGGGCAGTCTGGACGGCGACGTGACCACCATCTCCCTGGTGGTGGAGGACGGCGGCCGCTTCAACGGGCGCAGCAATATGCTCCGCCAGGAGAAGGGCGTGCCCACCTGGAAGGAGAAAAAGTCCGACACGGCGGAGAGCAAGGACGTCTGAGGCGCGCCATGTACATAAGGAGAGGGGACAGCCGGCGGCTGTCCCCTCTCCTTATGTCTATGTACGTTTTCAAAGCGCCTCGGGCCGGATGCCCGCCATATCCAGGATGGCGGGGACGTTTTTCTCCGCGCCGATGGCCATGATGTGGACGCCGGGGCAGATACCGCCGTCCTTGATGGCGGCGATCATCTCCGCCGCCATCTCCATGCCCAGCCTGGCGGGCAGGCCCTTGACGCCCTTGGCCTTGCCCTCCTCGGCGGCGGCGGCCAGGCGGTCGATCATCCCCTGGGGCACCGCGATGCCGGGGACGTTCTCGTTCATAAACCGGGCCATCCCGGCGGCCTTCAGGGGGATGATCCCGGCCATGATGGGCACGTCGATGCCCGCCGCCCTCACCGCGTCCATAAACCGGCGGAGGTCGTCCGGGTCGAACACCCCCTGGGTCTGGATGTACCGGGCCCCGGCCTCCACCTTCTGGCGCAGCTTGTTGATCTGCAAAATCCTGGGCTCGTACACCGGCGTCACCGCCGCCCCCTTGAAGAAGCGGGGCGCGCCGCCGGCCAGGGGGTTCCCCCCGCAGTCCGCGCCGCTCTCCTCCATCTCCGAGAGCATCCGCAGGATGCCCACCGAATCCAGGTCGTACACCGGCTTGGACTGGCGGCAGTCCCCCACCACCGGGTGGTCCCCGGTGAGGGCCAGCATGGTGTCGATGCCGAAGGAGGCGGCCGAGAGGACGTCGCCCATAAGGGCCATCCGGTTCCGGTCCCGGCCGGTCATCTGCAAAATGGGCTCCGCCCCCGCCCGCTTCAGGTGGACGCACAGGCCCAGGGAGGAGGCCTTCAGACAGGCAGACTGCATGTCTGTGACGTTGATGCCGTGGACCCGGTCCTTGATCAGGGCGGCGGCCTCCAGCTGCTCGGTAAAGTCAAACCCCTTGGGGGGCGCCATCTCCGCCGTGACGGCGAAGCGGCCGGCCTCCAGGGCGCTCTGCAACACACTCATGCTTTTTTCTCCCTCAAATTGATGTGCCGGGGGTAGGACACGTCGGCGTAGCCCTTGTCCCGGCGGGTTTCGCCCAGCTTGTGCTCCTGGCCGATGGCCACCAGGCGGTTGTAAATGAGAATCCAGGCGCAGTCGTTGTCCGGATTGACCTCGCACTTGCCGTTTTTCTGGCCGCCGCAGGGCCCGTTGACCAGGCTTTTAGCGCACTTGGTGATGGGGCAGACGCCGCCGGTGGACCCCAGCACGCAGTCGCCGCACATTTTGCAGTACTCGTTGAACATGCCGACCCGCTCCACCTGTCCCAGGAACATGGTGTTGTTGGCGGGGTAGACCGGCAGCTGGATGTTGTCCGCCACGGTCTGAACGCCGTCGCCGCAGCTCATGCCCACGACGGCCTGGGCCCCGGCGTCCCGCAGGGCCTTCAGGTCCCGCTTCACCAGCAGCTTGTGGCAGCACTCGTCCGGCAGGACGGCGCCCACCACCTCCATGCCGTGCTCCTCCAGGAGGGCCTTCATCTCCTGGACCTCCTTCTCTCCGCCGGTCTGGCAGGCGGCGGCGCACTGGGCGCAGCCGACGATGGCCACTTTTGTGACCCCCTCCAGCATGGCCAGCAGCTCCTCCACCGGCTTTTTCTGGGTGATAATCATGGTAAACCTCCTCGCTTCTTCTCCCCTGCGCGGGCGGGGCGGCGCGCGCCCCTGTGGCACTATCATAATATATTTCAGGCGAAAAAGCAATACGATTTGCAGACGGAGCGCGTCCCCCGCAGGGCGCAGGATATGGAGCGGTAACGAACAGGGCGGCGGGATGGTCAACACCTCTGCCCCGCCGCCCTGTTTTAGATTTTCGTTTGCACGACAAATCTGTTTTTTGCTTTTTTCTTATATGTTCCTATTTTCACAATTCCAAATATCTATCAAATAGTTATCCTCATCTCGTGAATCAAAAGATGCTTCCATAATCTGAGTTAGGTTATTGTTTACAAGAATAAACCCCAAGCCACCGTGTTCCCATAACGATTTAATTCCATCATGCAAATTCAAAAATTTTATTTTGACCCATGTGCCATGACAATCAAAAAAATAGCATATATCTTCTTTCAATTCCATACTTGCAGCAATCCAGGAAATTACCTGTTCCTCAGATGATTTATATGCGATCCTACTATATGGCACAGTCGTATTGGAACACATGGCCGGTTCATAAGTTGACCATATTTCACCTAACATACGATTGTCGTTGTCATCCACAATCCCCATAATCTCTATTCCGGAAAGTTTCTTTAATGCCTGTTTTACAGACAAGATTTGTAATTTCTGAGCGATTAATTGTTGCCGTTCTGTCATTGTATCACCTGCCTGCTGTTCCTTTTTTATGTCAATTTGAACGTGTAAAAATCCCGATTGGTTGATTATAAGTATAACGCATTTTCCCGCCGAAAACAACCGGCCTTTTATGTCCGTTCTTCCTATCCAGACTGTCGAGGGCCGAGATAAATTTCCGCCGGGCAAGGGCGGCAGCAAAACCTAGTGGAACTTCAGCCGGCTCGAATTGAATATGTCAGTCGAGTATTCGATCAAAATCTACGCCGCAAAAAAACGCAGCGGACCGGGATGCTGTCATCCCGGTCCGCTGCGTTCCGGCGGTTTGCTCTGACCCTGTCGTCACCGCTGAAAATATTGACCAGCCGCTTTATCCTCCCGCCGGTCAGAGTCCCTGGGCCATCATGGCCTGGGCGATCTTCTGGAAGGCGGCGATGTCGTTGCCGGCAATGAGGTCGTAGCCCAGGCCGTAGGCCTCGGCGGCGGCGGCAGAGGCGTCATAGATGGAGCTCATGATGGCCCGCAGCTTCTCGTCCACCTCCCGGCGGGACCAGCTGTACCGCACGGCGTTCTGCGCCATCTCCAAGGCGGAGACCGCCACGCCGCCGCTGCCGGCGGCTTTGGCCCCGGCGGTGAGGACCTTGGGGCTCAGCCGCAGCAGCCGCAGGGCGTCGGCGGTGGCGGGCATGTTGGCCGCCTCCACGTAGTAGCGCACCCCGTTGGCCAGGATGAGCACCGCGTCGTCCACGGTGATCTCGTTCTCCGCGGCGCAGGGAACGGCCACGTCGCCGGGAACCTCCCAGGGCTTTTTCCCGGGGAAAAACGCCGCGCCGAATTTTTCCGCGTAGGGCTCCACCCGGTCCTGGCCCATGTGGTAGCGCATCTGGACCATGAAGTCGTACTTCTCCTGGGTGTTCACGCCGTCGGGGTCGTAGACGTATCCGTCGGGACCGGAGAGGGTCACCACCCGGCCCCCCAGCTCGGCGGCCTTGCGGCACACGCCCCAGCTCATGTTGCCGAAGCCGGAGACGATGAGCCGCTTGCCCTCCAGGGTCTCCCCCTGGTGCTCCAGCATCCGGGCCAGGAAGTACACCGTGCCGAAGCCCGCCGCCTCCTGGCGGATCTTGCTGCCGCCATAGGTGAGTCCCTTGCCGGTGAGAGCGGAGCTCTCCGCCCGGCCGGTGACCTTCTTATAGGCTCCGTAGAGATAGCCGATCTCCCGGCTCCCCACGCCGATGTCCCCGGCGGGCACGTCGGTGTCCGCGCCGATATAGCGGTAGAGGCTGTACATGAAGCTCTGGCAGAAGCGCATGATCTCCCGGTTGGACCGGCCCTTGGGGTCGAAGTCCGCGCCGCCGGCGGCCCCGCCGATGGGCAGGCCCGTAAGGGCGTTCTTATAGGTCTGCTCGAAGCCCAGAAACTTCACCACCGAGGACGTCACGCCGGGGTGAAACCGCAGCCCCCCCTTGTAGGGACCGATGGCGGAGTTGAACTGCACCCGGTAGCCCCGGTTGGTGTGGGTCACGCCCCGATCGTCCACCCAGGGGATGAGGAAGGTGAACATCCGCTCCGGCTCCACCATACGGGTGATGAGATCCAGCTTCTCATACCGGGGGTCCTCCGCCGCGGGGGCGATCATGTCCAGCCAGGCGGTGACGGACTGGAGATATTCCGGCTCGTGGACGTACCGCCGGCGCAGATCCTCCAGAACGCGGCCAATATACTCGTTCATAGCGCCCCTCCTCAGACGATGCCGTAGGCCAGCATGGAATCGGCCACCTTCAGGAAGCCGGCGATGTTGGCCCCTGCCGCCAGGTTCCCCGCCGCGCCGTACTGGGCGGCGGCCTGGGAGGCGTTGCGGTACAGGTCCGTCATAATCTTCCGCAGGTGGTCGTCCACCTCCTCAAAGGTCCAGGAGAAGCGCATGGAGTTCTGACTCATCTCCAGAGCAGAGGTGGCTACGCCGCCGGCGTTGGCCGCCTTGGCCGGGGCGAAGAGAACGCCGGCGGCCTGGAGAACGTCCACCGCCTCCGGAGTACAGGGCATGTTGGCCCCCTCGGCCACGGCAAAGCAGCCGTTGGCGGCCAGGGTTCTGGCGGCCGCGCCGTCCAGCTCGTTCTGGGTGGCGCAGGGCAGGGCGATGTGACAGGGGATGGACCAGACGTCCCGGCAGCCGGGGTGGTACTCCGCCTGGGGATGGGCATCCACGTAGGCGGAGATGCGCTGGCGGCGGACCTCTTTGATGTCCTTGACGAGGGGCAGGTCGATGCCGTTTTTGTCGTAGATATAGCCGCCGGAGTCGCTCATGGCCACCACCCGCGCGCCGAACTGGCTGGCCTTCTCGCAGGCGTAGATGGCCACGTTGCCGGAGCCGGAGATGACCACGTCCGCCCCCTGGAAGCTCCTGCCCGCGTCCCGCAGCATGCAGTCGGTGAAGTAGCACAGGCCGTAGCCCGTGGCCTCGGTCCGGGCCAGGGAGCCGCCGTAGGTCAGGCCCTTGCCGGTGAGAACTCCGGTGAACTCGTTGCGCAGACGCTTGTACTGGCCGAAGAGATAGCCGATCTCCCGGCTGCCCACGCCGATGTCCCCGGCGGGCACGTCGGTGTCCGGGCCGATATACTTGAACAGCTCCGTCATAAAGCTCTGGCAGAAGCGCATGACCTCCAGGTCCGTCTTGCCCTTGGGGTCAAAGTCGCTGCCCCCCTTGCCGCCGCCGATGGGCAGGCCGGTGAGGCTGTTTTTGAAGATCTGCTCAAAGCCCAAAAACTTGATGATGCCCTCGTAGACACTGGGGTGAAACCGCAGCCCCCCCTTGTAGGGGCCGATGGCGGAGTTGAACTGCACCCGGAAGCCGCGGTTGACGTGGATATGCCCCTGCTCGTCCTCCCAGGGCACACGGAACTTGATGATCCGCTCCGGCTCCACCAGGCAGTCCATGACGCCCTCGGTGATATACGCCGGCCTGGCCTCCACCACGGGGACCAGGGAGGAGAGCACCTCCCCCACCGCCTGGTGGAACTCCGGCTCCGCCGGGTTGCGGGCGACGACCCGCTCCATCAGGCCGCTCAGATAGGCGTTTTGAATTCGCATCCTGTATACCTCCAAACTTGATACCAAACCGGGCGGCGGTCCAAAGGGACTGCCCGGCCGGGACTTTTATGGGTTAAATCGTAACACAATCCTTTCGCCCCCGTCAACGGTTTTTTCGCCGGGAAACAAAGTTTTGTGTGCGTGCACAAAACATTTGTCTTCACAAGACGCTCTTTTGGTGGTCTTGCGCCGCCGGCGGGGGGATTTTTCGCCTGTATAGTCGACACACTTGAGAAGCGGTAAAAAGGAGGGGAGGAAAAATGGCGCGGGGCAAGGCGGAGGATGCAGGCGGGCTGACGCCCGCCAAAGACGACAACGCCGCCCCGTACCATTTTGCACCCCGAACTCTACCGATTTTCAAGTGTGTCGACTATATGCACGATGCAGTTGTCAAGGTGCGCTCTGTGCGGTCTTCTTGACCCCGCCGCACGCGGCCTGGTACCCGGCCTGGTCGCACTTACTTCCGGACTTGGTTACCGCGGTGGTGGTGCTCCCTACAAACTGTAGGGCGGAAACGGGGGAAGTTGTACGCCGGCGTGCATCCGGCGAAAAATTTTGTGAGACGGCCTATCCCCGTCACCGGGCGGAAATCCGGGACGCGCAGTGACTTCAGTCCCGAAGCAAAGCTCTTTTTGATCCTTTTTCTCTCGAGAAAAAGGATGTCTGCCGTCCCGGCTATTTTGGGCGGGACGCTTCCATCTTATCCCCGCTTATGGTACAATGCAAAAGAGAAGAGCCGCTTCGGGCGGCCACTACGAAAAAGGGGGATGTGTCCTATGAAAATTGTCGTGTTGGACGGGTACGCCGAGAACCCAGGCGATCTGAGCTGGGGGGCGCTGGAGGCGCTGGGGGAGCTGACGGTCTACGACCGCACCGGCGGCGGCGGGGAGGCGGAGACCATCGCGCGCATCGGGGAGGCAGAGGTGGTCGTTACCAACAAGACCCCCATCTCCCGGCGCGTCATAGACGCCTGCCCCGGCATGCGGTTCATCGCGCTGCTGGCCACCGGCTACAACGTGGTGGACGCGGCCTACGCCGGGGAGCGGGGCATCCCCGTCTCCAACGTCCCCGCCTACGGCACCGCCTCCGTCAGCCAGTTCTCCATCGCCCTGCTGCTGGAGATCTGCCACCACATCGGCCACCACGACGCCTCCGTCCACGCCGGCCGGTGGGCGGCGTGCGCGGACTGGTGCTATTGGGACTACCCCCTCATCGAGCTGGAGGGGAAGACCATGGGCGTCATCGGCTTCGGCCGCATCGGCCGGGCCGAGGGCCGGGTGGCCAGGGCCCTGGGCATGCGGGTGCTGGCCTGCGACCTCCACCCCTGCCAGGCCGGGCGGGAGATCGCGGCGTATGTGGACTTGGACACCCTGCTGGCCCGGTCCGACGTCGTCACCCTCCACTGCAACCTGACGGAGGAGAACGCGGGATTCATCAACCGGGAGACCATCGGGAAAATGAAGGACGGCGTGATCCTCATCAACAACGCCAGGGGCCAGCTCATCAACGAGCAGGACGTGGCCGACGCCCTCAACAGCGGGAAAATGGCCGCCGCAGGGCTGGACGTGACGGCTACCGAGCCCATCCGGGAGGACAACCCCCTGCTCAAGGCCAAAAACTGCATCATCACCCCCCACATCTCCTGGGCGCCCAGGGAGAGCCGCCAGCGGATCATGGACTGCACCGCAGAAAACGTCAGGGCCTATCTGGCGGGCGCGCCCGTCAACGTGGTGAACGGGTAGATGAACAAATGCATTGTGGTCTCCGACTCCTTCAAGGGGACCCTGTCCAGCCTGGAGATCTGCGCCATCGCCAGGGAGGCGGCGGGGCGGGCGTGCCCGGCCTGCGAGCTGGTGTGCATCCCCGTGGCCGACGGCGGGGAGGGGACGGTGGACTGCTTCCTCCAGGCCCTGGAGGGACGGCGGGTGGTGTGCGAGGCCACCGGCCCCTGGGGGGAGCCGGTCCGGGCGGCCTACTGCCGTGCGGGGGACCGGGCGGTGATCGAGATGGCCGCCGCCGCCGGTTTGCCCCTGGCCGGGGAGCGGCTGAACCCGGAGCGGACCACCACCTTCGGCGTGGGCCAGCTCATCCGCCACGCGGTGGAGAGGGGCTGCCGGGAGGTGCTGCTGGGCCTGGGGGGCAGCTGCACCAACGACGGGGGCTGCGGCTGCGCCGCCGCCCTGGGGGCCGCCTTCTACCGGGCGGACGGCAGTACGTTCGTCCCCGTGGGGGCGGATCTCGATCAGATCTGCCGGATCGATCTGACGGACTGCCGGCGGCGGCTGGAGGGGGTGACGGTCACCGCCATGTGCGACGTGGACAGCCCCCTCTGGGGGCCCGGCGGCGCCGCCCGGGTCTTCGCCCCCCAGAAGGGGGCGGACCCCGCCATGGTGGAGCGGCTGGACCGCCGGCTGCGGTGCTTTGACGAGATTCTCCGCCGGGAGCTGGGCTCCGACGCGGGCCGGATGCCGGGGGGCGGCGCCGCCGGCGGCATGGGGGCGGGATGCGCGGCCCTGCTGGGGGCCCGGCTGCGGCCCGGCATCGAGGCGGTGCTGGATATGGTGGACTTCGACCGGCTGCTGGAGGGGGCGGACCTGGTCGTCACCGGGGAGGGCCGGGCCGACGGCCAGAGCGCACGGGGCAAGGTGGTCTCCGGCGTGGCCCGGCGGGCCGGCCCCAGGGGCGTCCCCCTGGCGGTGATCGCCGGGAGCGCCGCCCCGGAGGCCGACGCCCTCTACGAGCTGGGGGTGACGGCCTTGTTTGTCACCGACCGGGAGGGCGAGGGCTTCCCCCGGTGCGCGGACAGGGCCGGGGAGAACTACCGGCGGACCCTGGAGGACGTGCTGCGCCTGGCGGAGGCCATGGGACGGCGGTGAGGGCTCCGGAAGGAAGAAAAACCGGGGCGGCGGCGGATTTTGTGGGCTTTTGCACCAAATTCGCCGGAAGAAGCGGGCGGATTTACGGCAAATTTACCGGTTGACGGCGGCGGAATTTTGGCGTACACTAAGCACAATTCAACCACATGCAAAGGCAGTGAAGAGAAGAGTACGCGGTGAGGTACGCCACAGAGAGCCCGGAGGGTGGAAACGGGTGCGGAGGACGCCGCCGAACATGGTCTCGGAGCCGCGCACCGACCTTCCGCGCAGCGATGTATGTCGCCGCCGCGGGACCAGGCCGCGACGGGAGCGCCCGTTACAGCGCCAGGGTATGTCAGTACCCGCTGAGGCTTCCGCCGCGAGGGGGAGCGAACCAAGGTGGTACCACGGTGTTTTCGCCGTCCTTGATGTGTGCATCAAGGACGGCTTTTTTGCGGTTTTATGGAAGGGAGAGAGAGTATGGGCGAACCCATTATACAGCTCAGGCATCTGACCAAGCGCTTCGGCGGGGGGGACGGCCAGGTCCACGCCCTGGAGGATGTGAGCATCGACGTGGGGGCCGGGGAGATCTTCGGGGTCATCGGCCTGAGCGGCGCGGGCAAGAGCACCCTGGTGCGGTGCATCAACCTGCTGGAGCGGCCCACGGACGGGGAGGTCATCGTGGACGGCCAGAGCATGACCGCCCTGAGCGAAAAGCAGCTGCGGGAGGCGCGGAAATCCATCGGCATGATCTTCCAGAGCTTCAACCTGCTCATGCAGCGCACGGCCCTGGACAACATCTGCTTCCCTATGGAGCTGGCGGGCGTGCCCCGGCGGGAGGCCCAGGAGCGGGGTTTGGAGCTTCTGAGGGTGGTGGATTTGGAGAGCCGGGCCGGGGCCTACCCCTCCCAGCTCTCCGGCGGGCAGAAGCAGCGGGTGGCCATCGCCCGCACGCTGGCCACCAGCCCCAAGGTGCTGCTGTGCGACGAGGCCACCAGTGCCCTGGACCCCAAGACCACCAGGGACATCCTGCGCCTCATCCAGGACATCAACCGGCGGCTGGGCATCACGGTGGTGGTCATCACCCACGAGATGAAGGTCATCGAGGAGATCTGCTCCCGGGTGGCCATCCTGGACCGGGGACGCCTGGCGGAGACGGGGGCTGTTGAGGAGGTCTTCGCCCGCCCTAAAAGCGAGGCCGGCCGGCGGCTGGTGTACCCTGACGGGGTACCCCAGGAGGTCCTCTCCGCCGCCGCGGGCCAGGCCCGGGTGGTGCGGGTGGCCTTCAACGGGGGCACGTCCTACCAGCCCCTCATCGCCACGCTGGCCATCGAGTGCGGCGTGAAGGCCAACATCCTGGGGGCGGATACGCGCAACATCGACGGGCGGGCCTTCGGCACCATGCTGCTGGGCCTGCCGGAGGACGGGGCGGAGAAGGCGCTGGGCTACATCCGCGCCCAGAGGGACATTACGGTGGAGGAGGTGCCGGACTACCATGGTTGAGACATTGACCGCGCTTTTTGAATCCTGGGGCATTGCGGCGGACAAGGCCGCCAGTCAGGCGGAGTACCTGCTGGACTTCCCGGAGATGCTGGACCAGATCTGGAACACCGTCTACGCCCCCGCCGCCGCCACCCTGCTGGCCTACGCCATCGGCCTGCCGCTGGGCATCCTGCTGGTGGCCGGGGAGGCGGGGGGCATCCGGCCCCTGCCGGGAGGGCTGATGCGGGGGCTCAACTGGGTGGTGAACCTGCTGCGCAGCGTCCCCTTCCTCATCCTCATGGCCCTGGTGATGCCCCTGTCCACCCTCATCATCGGCACCAGCGTGGGCACCACCGCCACCATCGTCCCCTTGACCATCGCCGCCGCCCCCTATGTGGCCCGGATTGTGGAGATCTCCCTGCGGGAGATGGACCGGGGGGTCATCGAGGCCGCCCAGGCCATGGGCTGCTCCCCCTGGCAGATCGTCACCAAGGTGATGCTGCCGGAGTGCCGCCCCTCCCTCATCAACGGGGCCGCCAACGCCTCCATCACCATCCTGGGCTACGGAGCCATGAGCGGGGCCATCGGCGGCGGCGGACTGGGGGCCGTGGCCCTGATGCGGGGCTATGGGCGCAACCAGAAGGCGGTCATGTGGGCCGCCGTCATCCTGCTGGTCATCCTGGTCCAGATCATTCAATCCATCGGTACCGCCTGGTCCGTCAAGTCGGACCGGCGTATTAATCCAACCGAACGCAAGAGGAGGAAATCATTATGAAAAAGAAAGTAACTGCCCTTGTTCTGTCCCTGGCTCTGGCCCTGGGCCTCGCCGCCTGCGGCGGCCCCAGCAGCGACGGCAAGATCATCAAGGTCGGCGCCACCCCCGCCCCCCACGCGGCCATCCTGGAGGTGGTGCAGGACATCCTGGCGGAGGACGGCTACACCCTGGAGATCGTGGAGTACGACGACTACGTCACCCCCAACACCAGCCTGGAGGACGGCTCCCTGGACGCCAACTACTTCCAGCACATCACCTACATGAACGAGTTCAACACGGAGCATGGCACCCATCTGGTCAGCGCCGCAGGCATCCACTATGAGCCCTTCGGCCTGTACGCCGGCAAGTGCGCCTCCCTGGAGGAGCTGGCCGACGGGGCACAGATCGCCGTGCCCAACGACGGCACCAACGAGGCCCGCGCCCTGCTGCTGCTGGAGCAGGAGGGACTTATCAAGCTCAAGGAGGGCGTGGGCCTGTCCGCCACCAAGAGCGATGTGGCGGAGAACCCCCACAACTATGACATCGTAGAGCTGGAGGCCCGGCTGCTGCCCACCACCCTCAAGGACGTGGACATGGCGGTCATCAACGGCAACTACGCCATCGACGCGGGGCTGAAGGTGTCCGACGCCATCGCCGTGGAGGCCGCCGGCGGCGCGGCTGCGGAGGCCTACGTAAACGTGCTGGCGGTGAAGGAGGGCACGGAGAGCAGCGAGGGCATCCAGGCCCTGGTGAAGGCGCTCCAGAGCGACGAGGTGCGCGCCTTTATTGAGGAGACCTACGACGGCGCGGTGGTGGCGCTGTTCTGAGGAGATGGCGGGGCGGCGGAGGCCGCCCCGCTTTTTGCGGAGCGCGGAAGAGGCCCCCAGGGATTCTCCCTGGGGGCCTCGGTGCGCTTATGGGGAAATCAGTCGGCCTTGTAGAGGTCGATGAGCTTCATCAGGTGGGCATAGCGCCCCTTCGCGGCCTTCCCATGGGCGGCTCTGCCGCCCATGGGTGCCCTGTTGATTTGAAATGCTCGGGCGAAATGAATTCGCCCTGCGCCGAGATTTTGCCTTCGGCAAAATGCTCGCACGCGCTTACGCGCGCCCCGCCGTGCGGGGCCCCGCGAGGAGGCCGCCGGAAATCAGGCTGGTTAGTCGGCCTTGTAGAGGTCGATGAGCTTCATCAGGTGGGCGTAGCGCTCCTTCGC
>ERZ779626.704-NODE-704-length-18448-cov-11.846083_pt1 | contig 18448 bp, 16 predicted proteins | sample MGYA00514209_ERZ779626 | MGnify/ENA primary metagenome ERZ779626 (study PRJEB29562, sample SAMEA4376713) | mouse gut metagenome | isolation source: Cecum | study: EMG produced TPA metagenomics assembly of the A DSS colitis mouse model was used to assess the...
AGGGTCCGGGTGGCGGGGTCCATGGTGGTCTCCCACAGCTCATGGGGGTTCATCTCGCCAAGGCCCTTGAAGCGGCTGATTTCCACCTTGGCGCCCGGATTCCCTGCCCGAAGCTCGGCGGAAACGCGCTCCCGTTCCGGTTCGTCATAGGCAACCCGCGTGGTCTTGCCCCGGGTGAGCTTAAAGAGGGGCGGCACGGCGGAATAGACGTAGCCCTGCTCAATGAGGGGGCGCATGAAGCGGAAGAAGAAGGTCAGAAGCAATGTCCGGATATGGCTTCCGTCCACGTCGGCGTCCGCCATAATGATAACTTTATGATACCGGAGCTTATTGGCGTCGAACTCGTCCCCGATGCCCGCCCCCAGGGCGGTGATGACGGGCTGGAGCTTGTCGTTTCCGTAGACCTTATCCACCCGGGCCTTTTCCACGTTCAGCATTTTGCCCCACAGGGGGAGGATGGCCTGGAACCGGGAATCCCGGCCCTGGGTGGCGGAGCCTCCGGCGGAATCGCCCTCGACGATATAAATTTCCGTCAGCTCCGGGTTGTTCTCGTTGCAGTCCCGGAGCTTGTCGGGCATGGCCGCGCCGCCGAGGGCGGTCTTGCGGCGGATGGACTCCCGGGCCTTCTTGGCGGCCTCCCGGGCGCGGCTGGCGGTGAGGGCCTTGTCCAGAATCATCCGCCCCACCTGGGGGTTCTCCTCCAGGAAAATGTCCAGCTTTTCCGCCACGATGTTGTTCACCAGGGTGCGGATTTCGCTGTTGCCCAGCTTGGCCTTGGTCTGGCCCTCGAACTGGGCGTCGGTGAGCTTCACGGAAATGACGCAGGTGAGGCCCTCCCGGCAGTCCTCGCCGGAGACCTTCTCGTCGTCCTTGAGCATCTTGATCTTTTTGCCGTAGCTGTTCAGCACGGTGGTCAGGGCCCGCTTGAAGCCCTCCTCGTGCATACCGCCCTCCGGGGTGTGGACGTTGTTGGCAAAGGACAGAATCGTCTCGTTATACCCGTCGTTGTACTGGAGGGCCACCTCGGCAATGGAATCCTCCCGCTGGCCGGACATGTAGATGACCCCGGGGTGGAGGGCGTCCTTGCTCTTGTTCAGCCAGGTGACAAACTCCCGGATGCCGCCCTCGTAGCACATGGAGTCTTCCTGCTCCTTGCCGGGGCGCTGGTCCACGGTGTTGATGCGCAGGCCCGCGTTCAGGAACGCCTCCTCCCGCATCCGGGTGTGGAGGGTGTCGTAATTGTAAACCGTGTCCTCGAACATCTCCGGGTCCGGCTTGAAGGTGACGGTGGTGCCGGTGCGGTCCGTTTTGCCCACCACGGTCATCTCCTGGGTAATCTGGCCCCGGGAGAACTTCATCTCGTAAATCTCGCCGTTCTTGTGGACCTGGACCGTCAGCCACTCGGAAAGGGCGTTGACCACCGACGCGCCCACGCCGTGGAGGCCGCCGGAGACCTTATAGCCCCCGCCGCCGAACTTGCCGCCGGCGTGGAGGATGGTGTACACCACCTCCAGGGCGGGCTTGCCGGTCTGGGCCTGGATGTCCACGGGGATGCCCCGGCCGTTGTCCACGACGGTGATGGTGTCCCCCTCGTTGATCTGGACCAGAATCTCCGTGCAGAAGCCCGCCAGGGCCTCGTCGATGGCGTTGTCTACAATCTCATAGACCAGATGGTGGAGGCCGGAGGCGGAGGTGGAGCCGATATACATGCCGGGCCGCTTCCGCACGGCCTCCAGGCCCTCTAAGACTTGGATTTCCGACGCGTCGTACTCGTTGGACGCGTCTACGGCGGTGGAATTTAAAATCTCATTCTCTGCCATATACTTCTCCTTTGCTGTTCTTTTTCTTGTAAGAAAAAGAACCAAAAAGAATTTTATCCCGCTCTGCGGTGCGGTGTTTGTCTTGCCCTGTCACACGGCAACGGAGAGCTACCTTACGGAACTTATCTTTTGGAGCGGAAAAAGCCATGCTGGAAACACCCTTTTGTGGGGCCTGACCCCCTGGTCAGGCCATTTTACAGGCCATCTCCCATGGCCCGGTCACAGGACCAGTCCCCCAGGGCCGGACAGGCAGGATTTTCCTCCAGCCCGCTTTTCCCCGCTCCCGGTAAATTTTTTGGAATATTTTCCATTCAAGCCGCATAGGCTGTCCCATCACTCCGGCTTCCCGCTCTCCGCCCGCTTCCGCAGGGCGGCGGGGCTGAGCTGGCTCAGATAGACGATCTGCTCATGATACGGGTGGCCGCAGACCACGAAGGACCGGGGCAGGTCCCCGGAGACGTCCAGAACCACCCCCTCTTTTTCGGCGGCGGCCAGATAGTCCCGGGTCCGCTTTTCATAGCTGCATTTGTCCAGGTCAAAAATGCCGATGATCCGGCGCTGGGGGATAATCTCGTTTTGTCCCAGGTGCAGGTACATAAATTTCTCCTTACAATCCAGAGGGCAAAGCATCACTCCCAGTTCAGCCCCTCCCAAATCCAGGCAAACCAACGGCGTCGAACTGTTTTTCCAATTCATAAAATTCTTCCCTGTTCCACGTGAAACACCCTGCCGCCCAAGAGATTCGGCAGCCGGTCCTCCTCGCAGCAGGTGATGAACACCTGTCCTCCCGCGATGCGGTTCAAGACAAATTCCTGCCGCTTGGGGTCCAGCTCGGAAAGCACGTCGTCCAGAAGAAGCACCGGATACTCCCCCGCCGCGCTCTTGTAAATCTCCCGCTCCGCCAGCTTCAGCGCCAGGGCGGCGGTCCGGGTCTGGCCCTGGGAGGAATAGGTCTTCGCCTCCCGTCCGTCAATGGCAACGAGAAGATCGTCCTTGTGGGGCCCGGAGAGGCACAGGCGGGAGGCCAGCTCCGCTTCCCGGCGGCTCTCCATGTGCCGCCGGAGGCTGTCCGCCAGCGCGCTAATGTCCGCACCGGGGTCCTCTATGGAGGAGACCGTCTGATATTGAAGCTCCAGCCGTTCCCTTCCGCCGGAGCATTCCCGGTGATGCAGGGCGGCGGCTTCCGCCAGCCGGAGGCAGAACGAATGCCGGTACTGAATCATCACCGCCCCGAACCGGATCATCTGCTCATTGAACTCCGGCAGGGCGGACAGCAGGTCCGGCCGTTCGCCAAAATCCCGCAAAATCCGGGTCTTCTGCTCCCGGGCCCGTTCATAGCCCGCCAGGGCGGCGGCGTACCGGGGCCGGAGCTGGCAGAGGGCCGTATCCAGGAAACGCCGCCGGGCGGCGGCCCCCTCCCGGATAAGGTACAAGTCCTCCGGCTGGAACAAAACCGTGTGATACACGTCCCCCAGAGCCGCGTTGGTCTTGATGGGGACCTGATTCACCGTGATTTTCCGCCGCCGGCCCCTGTACAGGTCCGCCTGGACCCGGAACTCCCGCTCCCGGGAGCCGACCCGGGCCAGCAGCCGGGCGGAATCCTCCTGAAAGCCGATCATCTCCCGGTCCGTCCGGGCCCGGGGGGACCTCCCCCGGGAGAGATAAACCACCGCCTCCAGCAGATTCGTCTTCCCCTGGGCGTTCTCGCCGCAGATCACGTTGCACCGGGGGTCGAAGCCCACCGCCTCCCGGGCATAGTTCCGAAAGCCCTCCAGCTCCAGGCGGTCAATCCGCATAGCCCACGGCCAGCTCTTCCCCGGCAAATTTCACCAGATCGCCGGGCCGGAGCTTCTTCCCCCTTTGCAGGCAGGGCCCGCCGTTGACCAGGGCCTCCCCGGCCTGGATGCGCTCCTTGGCCTCGCCGCCGGTCTCCACCAGCCCCGCGAATTTCAGCAGGTCCTGGAGCTTGATGAACTCCGTGGTAATCATGACTTTCCTCATGGCCGCCTCACTCCGCGTTCTTCAGCCGCACGGGCAGGACCATATAGAGGAAGCGGTCCTTCCCGTCCGTGGGCGCCAGGATGGCGGGAGACACGCCGGTATTCAGCTCGATCCGCACCGCGTCCGCCGGGGCGAAGCGCAGCGCCTCCATCAGATAGCGGTTGTTGAAGCCGATCTCCAGGCCCTCGCCGTCCCCCTCCAGGCGGCAGACGTCCTTGGCCTCGCCGTTGCCGGTCTTGGCGGAGAGCAGCACCCGCCCCTCCTCAAAGCGGCAGCGGACCGGGCTTTTCAGCTTGTCGGAGATCACCACGGACACCCGGTCGATGCTCTCCATCAAAGCCTTGGCCTCCACGGTGACGGCGATGGGGTTCTGCTTGGGAATGGCGTTCCGGTAGTCCAAAAACTCTCCCTCCAGGCGGCGGCAGATCAGCTCCACACCGCCCACGGTGAAGAGGATGTGCCGCTTGCCCAGGGTGATTTCCGCCAGGTCCTCCACGTCGCCGCAGATTCCCTTGACCTCGTTCAGGGCGGAGCCGGGGGCCACGAAGGAGAACGCGCCCCCCTCCAGCTTTTCCAGGGGCTCCTTCCGCACCGCCAGGCGGAAGCCGTCCACGGCGGCCATGGTCAGGACCCCTTCCCCGATTTCAAACAGGGCGCCGGTGTGCACCGGGCGGCTCTCGTTGGTGGAGACGGCAAAGGCCACCTCCTCGATCATGGCCCGGAGGACCTTCCGCTGGATGGAGACGGCGTACTCGTCCTCCACCTCGGGAAGGTCCGGGTAGTCCGCGGCGGACAGGCCGGGAATCTCGAAGTCCGCGTCGCCGCAGAGCAGGCGGACCTGTAATTTCTCATTGGTGGTAAAGGTAACGGTATCGTCGGGCATCCGCCGGATGATGTCTCCGAACAGGCGGGCGTTCAGCACGAGTTCGCCGGGCTCCTCCACTCCGGCGGAGACCTTCGCCCGGATTCCGGTCTGCATGTTGTAGCCGGAGACGGTGAGGCCCTCGTTTCCCGCTTGGAGCAGCAGTCCCTCCAGGGCGGGGATGGAGCTTTTCTGCGCGACGGCGCGGCTGGTGACGGCGATGGCGTTTTGCAGCAGGGCTTTTTCACAGCTGAATTTCATAAGGTGACCTCCTCGCGCTGGAGAGCGCACTTTTTAAGAAAGAAAAATAAATGTTTTAGGAGAAGTAGTCGTAGGGGGGCGGTTTTGTGGATAAAGGGAATTTTTCCAGAAGCCCCAGGGCTTTCCGCCTCCACAGCCCCTGTTGAAAAACAGGGCGCTTCTCCACGCCTCCTGTCGAAGGAACGTTTTTCCACAGAAAAGTTTTCCTTTTCCACCAGCAATTGTGGAAACTTCCCCCCTAAAATCCGGGGATTTTGAGGGAAAAGGAGGAAGATACAACGGGGAATTTCCTCCGTCCAGGCCTTGTTTGAACCTTGGCGGAATGCCCAACGGTGAGAGAATTTTTCGCCAATCAAGGCAAATTTTCGCGGGCGGGCTGACGCCCGGCAAGAAAATTTAACGCAGAGCGGCGGAAAAAGATCCGCCGTTTTGGGCGTTTTGCCTTTTTTCAAACAAGGCTTAATGCCGGGAGGTAATGTTGGTTTTTAATTCCTTCACCATTTCGGCAAAGGCCGGGTCCTTTTTCATTTTCTGCTCCACCTGGCGGATGGAGTGGATGACGGTGGAGTGGTCCCGGTTGTCGAAGAGCTGGCCGATGTTGTCCTGAGAGAGATTCGTCATGACCCGGATCAGGTACATGGCGATCTGACGGGCCTCCACCGCCGCGCGGACCCGCTGCTGGCCCTTCACCACGGATTCCTCCAGCTGGTAGTACCGGCTGACGTAGGTCAGGATGCCCTCCGGCGTGGGGATATACTCGTTGCTGCCCTTTAAGATGTCCTGCATGGCCCGGTTCACGGTAGATTCGTCCGTCTCCTTGTCCAGCAGCTCCTTATAGGCCAGGACCTTATTGACGGTGCCCTCCAGCTGGCGGACGTTGGCGGTGACCTTCTGGGCGATCATGACGGCGATCTTGTCCGGAAGGTTCATGCCCAGCAGGGCCGCCTTGTTCTTCACGATGGCAAGCCGGGTCTCGAAGTCCGGCGGCGTCACGTCGGCCAGCAGGCCCCACTCGAAGCGGGTGCGGAGCCGGTCGTCCAGCAGGGTCATTTCAGAGGGGGGCCGGTCGGAGGTCAGCACGATCTGCCGCCCGGATTCATACAGGGTGTTAAAGGTGTGGAAGAACTCGTTCTGCACCTGCTCCTTCCCCGCCACGAACTGCACGTCGTCCACCAGCAGCAGGTCCGCCTCCCGGTACTTGGCCCGGAACTCGCTGCCCCGGTTGGCCCGGACCAGCTCCACGAACTCGTTGATGAACTCGTCGCCCTTGATGTAGACGATTTTGGAGGCGGGGTCGTTTTTCCGGATGACGTTGGCGATGGCGTAGAGCAGGTGGGTCTTTCCCAGGCCGGAGTCCCCGTAAATGAGGAGGGGATTGTAATTCTGGGCGGGGTGCTCCGCCACGGCCATGGAGGCGGCGTGGGCCAGCTTGTTGGAGGGGCCCACCACGAAATTCTCAAAGGTGAACTCCGCGTAGGTGAACCGCTCGGACTGGCGCTTGGGCGCGGCGGCGCCCTGAAACTCCACCAGCCCCGCGTCGTCCAGAATCTTCACCTCGAAGTCCGTGGAGAAAAGGTCGTGGAGGGCTGCCTTGATGTTGTTTAAAAACAGGGATTCCAGGTATCCCCTTTTGAAATCGCTGGCGCAGTGGAGGTAACAGGTATTGCCCTTGATATCCACAATGCGGAGCTCATCGAACCAAGTGGCGATGGTAGTCTCGGAGAGCGTGCCCTGAAGCTGGCGCAGGACATTCTCCCAAATGTCGGTGACGGAATTCAAAAAGGAAACACCTCTCTTTCTTCTCTTTCAAAAACATTTATGTATTATAGCAGAAAAAGGAGCGGATGGCAATACTTATTCTAATAATAAGCGTCCGGTTTTAACCCGGCGGAACCGCTTCTTGACATCAACGGAAGATTCTCTTATAATATTTTTGTGCGGCATGGATAATTTTGCCGGATGTCAGGAAACGAACGTTGTCAAAATCCATCAAACGGAAGGAAGCGCGTTCACAAAAGGAGGAGCATCGCTATGGACTTCATGAAGGAATATGAGAAATGGTTATCCAGCCCCGCCCTGAGCGAGGCGGAAAAAGCCGAGCTGGAGGCCATCAAAAATGACCCCAAGGAGATCGAGTCCCGGTTTTACGGGCCCCTGGAATTCGGCACCGCCGGGCTCCGGGGCACCATGTACACAGGCCTGCACAACATGAATATCCATGTGATCCGCTGGGCCACCCAGGGCTTTGCCGACGTGATCTGCGCCGAAGGCGAGGAGGGAAAGAAGCGGGGCGTGGCCATCTGCATGGACTGCCGGAACCACTCCATGGAATTCGCCCGGGCCGCCGCCGAGGTCTGCGCCGCCAACGGCATCCACGTGCGGATCTTTGAGGCCCTGCGCCCCACCCCGGAGCTGAGCTTCGCCGTCCGGGAGTACCGCTGCCAGGCGGGCATCAACGTCACCGCCAGCCACAACCCCAAGGAGTACAACGGCTATAAGGTCTATTGGCAGGACGGCGCCCAGCTGCCCCCCCGTCACGCCGGCGCCATTGCCAAGCGCCTGGGAGAGACCGACATTTTCAACGATATCAAGCGTATGGACTACGACGAGGCGGTCAGGGCCGGGATCATTGAGGTCCTGGGGGCCGGGACCGACGAGAAATTCCTCTCCAACGTTATGGGGCAGGTCAACGACAAGGCCGCCGTGGCCAAGGTGGCGGACAGCTTCAAGATGGTCTACACCCCCTTCCACGGCACCGGCCACAAGCTGATTCCCGAGGTCCTGGGCCGCCTGGGCGTGAAGCACCTGCTCTGCGTGCCCGAGCAGATGGTCATTGACGGGGACTTCCCCACCGTGGTCTCCCCCAACCCGGAGAATCCCGAGGGCTTCTACCTGGCGGTGGACCTGGCGAAGAAGGAGGGCGCGGACTTCATCCTGGGCTCCGACCCCGACGCCGACCGGGTGGGCATCATGGTCCGTACAAAAGACGGCGAGTTCAAGGTCATCACCGGAAACCAGACCGGCGTGCTTCTGCTGGACTACCTCATCGGCGCGCGGAAGCGGGCGGGCACCATGCCGGAGAAGGCCACGGCCCTGAAGACCATCGTCACCACGGAGATGGCCCGGAAGGTGGCGGAGGTCAACGGCCTCCAGTGCTTCGACACCTTCACCGGCTTCAAGTTCCTGGCGGAGAAGAAGGACAAGCTGGAAGCCGCCGGCGAGGGCAAGGTCATCTTCTCCTATGAGGAGAGCTACGGCTATATGCTGGGCGATTATGTCCGGGACAAGGACGCCGTTACCGCCGCCCTGCTGCTGACGGAAATGGCCGCCTGGTACGCCGGCCAGGGAATGACCCTGTCGGACGCCCTGGACGCGCTGTATGAGAAGTACGGCTATTACGCCGAGCATACCTACAACCTGGTCATGCCCGGCCTGGACGGCCTGAAGGACATGGCGAACCTGATGAAGGGCCTGCGGGAGAATCCCCCGGCGGAGATCTCCGGCGTGAAGGCGGTCCAGTTCAAGGACTATTCCGACGGGTCCGCGGTGGACTGCGCCACCGGGGCGAAGAGCGCCATGGAGCTGTCCGGGTCCAATGTGCTCCGCTTCGAGATGGAGGACGGCACCTCCATCATTGTCCGGCCCTCCGGCACGGAGCCCAAGATCAAGGTCTATATCCTCACCCAGGGGAAGGACGCCGCCGGCGCCAAGGCCAATGTGGATAAGTACGGCGAGTGGGTGAAGTCCTTGCAGAAGTAAGAACCTGCATTCATAACCGAGGGATGCCGGAAGGATGAGGATTTTTCCCGTCAGGCAAGGAGATTTTCCGCAGCAATCCTGACGGATTGCAAGGGAAACCGACGCGGTCTGACGGGAAAAAGACCGGCCAGGCGGCGTTCAGCGGTTGTGAATACAGGTTCTAAAGGCTTGCCAAAACTGGAGAATATGGAAACGAAAGGGGCGGCTGTCTGCTGACAGCCGCCCCTTCCTTCTTTTGCCATATGTAAATTGACGAATTTTTAACCAGCATTTTAGAAGAGACGCATAAATGTGATTTTCACCAAAATTTTTGTTGTAATCCCGGATTGAGTGTTGTATAATTCATATATTGGACGCTTGCGGCCCTCCCGGGCCCGCCGGAATGGTAAAAAAGGAGGCATCGGCTATGGGAATGACCGATAAGCAATTCAACAGCTATGTGCGCTTTATCCTCTCGGCGCTGAAAGACATGCTGGAGGAGACCGACGAGCAGAAAAAAGCGGCAAAGGCGAAAGAGCTGATGGAGAACCTGCAAACGACATTAGAAGACTAAGGAGTGGAACGAATCATGAGCTATTCTGTACAGAACATCCGCAACGTCTGTCTGCTGGGGCACAGCGGCAGCGGCAAGACCGCCCTGGCCGAGAGCCTGCTCTATATGACCGGCGTCATCGATAGAATGGGCCGGGCCGCCGACGGAAACACCGTCTGCGACTACGATCCCGAGGAGACCAAGCGCCAGATTTCCCTGTCCCTCTCCCTGGCCCCCCTGGATTACAAGGGCTGCCGCATCAACCTGATGGACACCCCGGGCGCCTTTGACTTCGCCGGGGAGGCCATGGCCGCCCTCCGGGCCGCCGACGCCGCCGTCATCGTCTGCTCCGCCAAGGACGGAGTGTCCGTGGGCCTGGAGAAGGCGTGGAAATACTGCGAGGAGCGGAACATGCCCCGCTTCATCTACATTTCCAAGACCGACGAGGACAACTCCGACTACAACGCCACCTTCGAGGCCCTGCGGGAGCGCTTCGGCAAGAAGATCGCCCCGGTGGTGGTCCCCATCTGGGACGGCAGCAAAAAGGTCACCGGCGTCATCGACGTTTTGAACAAGCGGGCCTATGAGATGCAGAGCCTCAAGCGGGTGGAGATCGCGGTCCCCGCCGACAAAGAAGGCGTCATCGCCGAGTTCAACGACGCCCTCAAGGAGTCCGTGGCCGAGACCAGCGAGGAGCTGATGGAGAAATTCTTCGGCGGCGAGGACTTTACCTATGCCGAAATGATCCAGGGCCTGCGCCAGGGCGTCCGGGAGCTGAGCCTCTTCCCCGTCCTCTGCGGCTCCGCCATCAACTGCCTGGGGTCCCTGATGCTGATGGACAACATCGTGGACCTGCTGCCCAACCCCGTGGAGGGCAACTGTCACAAGGCCACCAAGGCCGGCGGCGAGACGGAGGAATTCGTGGTCTCCCCCGGCGGCGTGCCCACGGCTTTCGTGTTCAAGACCATTTCCGACCAGTACGGCAAGTACTCCTTCGTCAAGGTCCTCTCCGGCACCATCACGCCGGATATGCCCATGGTGAACGCCCGCACCGGCGAGAAGGTGAAGCTGGGGCGGCTGTATATGATCCGGGGCAAGAAGAACAGCGAGGTCAAGGAGCTGGTCTGCGGCGACATCGGCGCCATTGCGAAAATGGACATCAAGACCGGGGACACCCTCTGCGACGAGCGGAAGGTGGTCAGCCTGAAAAACATTCCCTTCGCCGAGCCCTGCTACTCCGTGGCCATCCAGCCCAAGACCCGGGGCCAGGAGGATAAGATCGCCCAGGGCCTCACCCGCCTGAACGAGGAGGACCCCACCTTCACCGTGGTGAACAACGCCGAGACCCATCAGATGGTGGTCTCCGGCGCGGGCGACATGCAGATGGACGTGCTGGTGAGCAAGCTGAAGGACCGCTTCAAGGTGGAAGCGGAGCTGAAGCCCACCCGGGTGCCCTACCGGGAGAAGATCCGCAAGACGGTCCAGAAGCAGGGCCGCCACAAGAAGCAGACCGGCGGCAGCGGCCAGTTCGGCGACGTGTGGGTCCGGTTCGAGTACAACCCGGATGAGGAGGATATGGTCTTTGCCGAGGAGGTCTTCGGCGGCTCCGTGCCCCGGAACTTCTTCCCGGCTGTTGAGAAGGGCCTCCGGGAGGCGTGCCTCCACGGCCCCCTGGCGGGCTATCCCCTGGTGAACCTGAAGGCGGTGCTGTACGACGGGTCCTATCACCCGGTGGACTCCTCTGAAATCGCGTTCAAGACGGCGGCGCAGCTGGCCTATAAGGCCGCCATGCCCGAGGCGAACCCCGTCCTGCTGGAGCCCGTCGGCGAGCTGAAGGTAACGGTGCCGGAGAGCTACACCGGCGACGTGATGGGCGACATCTCCAAGCGCCGGGGCACCCCTATGGGCATGGACCCCGTGGGCGACGGCACCCAGGTCATCACCGCCGAGGTGCCCATGGGCGAGATGGGCACCTATGCCATCGACCTCCGGGCCATGACCCAGAGCCGGGGCAGCTTCACGTTCCACTTTGTGCGGTATCAGGACTGCCCCCCCGCCGCCCAGGAGAAGGCCATCGCCGAGGCGAAGGCCATGGCGGAGCAGTAAGCGTTTGTTTTCAGAGTTTCGTCAAAAAAGGGCCCCGCTCCGATTGGAGCGGGGCCCTCTTTGAAGTCGTGAAAATTACGCGCTCAAATCCGCAGAGTTAAGGAAGCACTGAATAAATCCCCACGCACGTCTTGCCGCCAAATTTTCCGTCTGGACTGCGTTAAGGAAGCACTGATTTAATCCCCGCGCACATCTTTACGCCATAAATTTCCGCTGATCTGCGTCAGAAAATCTTGAAATCCGCCAGGATTCCTGCAATTTTCTTCCTTGCCAGCGAAAATTTCTGGCGCAAATCTGCACGCGTTGATTAAATCAGTGCTTCCTTAAAAAACCTTGAAATCCGTCATCCAATCAACGCAGTCCTGGCGGAAAAAGATGCCCCAAGACGGCGTTTTGCCATTTTTCAAACGAGGCCTGACCTGTCCGGCAGAAAATTGCAAGGACAATTCGTCAAAATTCCCTGTAACGTTCCACCCCTCCGGGGGATATATAGACAGAAACGGGGCCGGGCAGGGCCTGGCGAAAGAAGGTGAGCTCCTTTGGAGGACATGGAAAAAGTCTATCAGCGGCATGCCCAGACGGTTTACAAATTCCTCCTGGCCCAGTGCCATGACCCGGGCCTCGCCGAGGAGCTGACCCAGGAGACCTTTTACCAGGCCGTCAGGTCTGTAGACCGCTTTGACGGGTCCTGCAAGGTCTCCGTCTGGCTCTGCCAGATTGCCAAGCATTTATGGTTCCAGCACCTGCGCAAGCGGAAGCGGGAGGCCCCGGTTTCCCCGGAGGACCTTCCCGAAGCCCCCGGACCCTCGGCGGAGGAGGGGCTTTTGGAGCGGGAGGGCCGGATGGAGCTTCTCCGGCTGGTCCACCGCCTGCCGGAGCCCCAGCGGGAGGTGGTGTACCTCCGGGCCTTTGGGGGCTTGAGCTTCCGGGAGATCGGGGACATATGCGGAAAGACGGAGACCTGGGCCCGGGTGACTTTTTACCGGAGCAAGGAGAAACTCAGGAACGGAGGCGCGAACGATGAAGAATGATTTAACCTGCGGCGTGGTGCGGGATTTACTGCCCAGCTATGTGGAAAACCTCCTGGGGGAGGAAGCCCGGGCGGCGGTGGAGCGGCACCTGGAAGCCTGCCCGGCGTGTACGGCGGAAAAAGAGGCCATGACCGCCCCGGCGGTAAGGACGGAGGAGCCGGAGAAAGAGGTGGACTTCCTGAAACAGGTGAAGCGGGCGAACCGGAAGCGGATTATCGTGTCGGTAACCGCCACCGCCGTGGGCCTCCTGGCGGCGCTGGGGCTGAAGGTCTTCGTCATCGGCACGCCCCTCCAGGCCCAGTCCGTGGCGGTGACGGAGATCCGGCAGACAGACCATGTCCTCTATGTGTCGTTGATGTCCGTGAGTTCGGGCAGCGCCTTCCACGGCTGGAAGGTGGAGGTGGAGGACGGGGCCGCCTCCATCTACGCGAGAGATGTGCTGGCCTCGCCGCTGTTCCGAGACGGCGGCGGTATTGTGGGCGTCTCGCTGGACCTGGTGCGGGAGGTCTGGCTGGGAGGGGTCTCCGGGCGGCTGATTTGGAAAGAGGGCCTGGTGATCTCGCCCAAAACACAGGACCTGATCGACGCGAAAACGCCCTATTGCGGCGACGCCTCCGCCATGGGGCGGCTGATCGATTTGCTGGAGATCCGGCAGAGGCTGGGACCGTGCACCTTTTCCCTGCATACCAGCAATGAGCCCTACCGGCTGACGGTGGACTTTACGGAGCCCGTCAATTTCAGCAGCGGCCAGTGGCGGCTGATGCGGGCCTACCTGTACCAGCTCCTGGCGCTGGTGGAAAACCTGGACGAGGTGGAGTACACCTATGTGTCCAACGAGGCTGGCGGCAGGACGAGCGCGGACCGGGTCCGGAGCGGCAGCGTCACAAAGGAGAACGCCACAGAGGCCCTGCGGTCGATGACGCAGGCTTACAACCAGGTCCACGGGACCGACTGGCCGGTCAGAAAGAGCGTCAAGGACTACGCGGCCGGCCTCCTGGACTACCAGCGCATGGTAGCCGTCCTGCGGGACAGCCTGGGCTATATGGAATAACGCAGAGCGCCCCGCCTGTTAACCAGGCGGGGCGCTTCCTTTCGCATTTGACCTCTCCTGTTCTTGGAGGCAGGGCTCACACCACAAAGCCCCCGTCGGCGGCCAGCACCTGACCGGTGATGAACGCCGCCTTCTCCGAGGCCAGGAAGGCCACGGCCTCCGCGACGTCCTCCGGCCTCCCCAGGCGGCCCAGGGGGGTCTCCTCCGCCAGCATGCGCCGGGTGTCCTCTCCCAGGACCCGCACCATGTCCGTCTCCACGCACCCAGGGGCCACGCAGTTCACCCGGATGCCCGACGGGGCCAGCTCCAGGGCCAAGGAGCGGGTGAGGCCGATGACGCCCGCCTTTGTGGCGGCGTAGGCCGCCTCGCAGCTGGCCCCCCGGAGGCCCCACATGGAGGAGATGTTCACAACGCACCCCCGCTTCTCGCTGAGCATGTGGGGCAGGACCGCCAGGACGGCGTTCCGGGGCCCGGTGAGGTTCACCGCCAGGAGGCGGTCCCAGGCCGCGTCGTCCAGGTCCTGAAAAAGCCCCTGGCGGGAGATCCCCGCGTTGTTGACCAGCAGCTCCACGGGGCCCAGCTCCTCCGACGCGGCCCGGACGCAGGCGTCCGCGGCCTTCCGGTCCGCGATGTCGGCCTGAAAGGCCATGGCCGCCCGCCCCTGGGCCCGGAGCTCCCGGACCAGGCTTTCAGCGGCATCCCGGCGTTCCAGATAGTTGACGCAGACGGCCCAGCCCTCCCGGGCCAGGACGGCGGCGACGGCCCTCCCGATGCCCCGGGAGGCCCCGGTGACCAGGGCGGATCTTCTCATGGGCTCAGCTCCTTTTTCGCTTTATAGGCGCAGTATAGCAGAAAAAAAAGAAAAGCGCAAGAAAGGGCTTGACAAATGGAGAGAGTTCGTGTATCTTATATATGTTCGTTTCGGACGATTAGCTCAGCTGGCTAGAGCACCTGCTTGACGTGCAGGGGGTCACAGGTTCGAGTCCTGTATCGTCCACCAGATTCAAACCTTAGAGCCTCAATGGCTCTAAGGTTTTTTCCTGTTTGCCGGGAAGCGGTTTCCCTAGGCCCTGTTCACAAAAGCCCAAACAGGATTCGCCCCGCCAACCATGCCGGCGGGGCTTTTCCACGCCCTATTTCACCCGCAGCCGCTTCACCGCGGCTTCCTCCGGCGTGACGTTCACGGTGCGGCAGGTCGTGTAAATCACCATGCCCGGCCGCCCTCCGGCGGGCTTTTTCACGTTCCGGACCTCCGTGTAATCCACCGGGACGTTCCCGCTCTCCCGGGCCTGGGAGAACCAGGCCGCCAGCATCGCCGCCTGGACGATATCCTCCTCCGCGGGAGCCTGCCCGGCACAGCGGAGGATGACATGGGAGCCGTGGATCTTCTGGGTGTGGAGCCAGAGGTCCCGGCGGTCCGCGTCCTTCAGGGTCAGCTTGTCATTCTGCCGGTTGTTCCGGCCCACCAGCACCCGGAGGCCGGAGCTGGTACGGAACTCCCAGGGGGCGGCGGGGCGGGATTTGTCCTTTTTGCCCTTCCCCTGCTTTTTGAGAAAGCCCGCCTCCCGCAGCTCGGCGCGGATGTCCAGGAAATCCTGCTCCGTCTCCGCCTGGGCGATTTCCGCCAGGACGCTTTCCAGGTACTCCAGGTCCCGCCGGGCCAGGTCCATCTGCTCCCGGAGATACTTTTCCGCCGTCTTGGCCTTGGCGTAGCGCTTGTAGTATTTGGCGGCGTTCTGCTGGGGCGTCAGCAGGGGGTCCAGGGGAACGGTGACGGGGGCGTTATCCTCATAGTAATTCTCGCACTCCAGGCGGGACTGGCCCCGCTCCATCCGGTAGAGGCTGGCGGTGATCAGATCCCCCTGTACCCGGAGCTTGTCCCGGTTCTGGGTCTCGGCGTATTCCTTCTCCTGGAGGGCCAGCTTCCGCCGGAGGCGGTCCCGGGCCGTTGCGGCCGCCCGGAGAAGGTCCGCCCCCCGCTGGCGGGCGCGCTCCTGCCGCTCCCGGGCCTCATAGAAGGCGTCCAGCAGGGCGGAAAAGCTGGGGTAGGCCACGCTCTCCGCCGCGCCGCCGTACTGGCCCACGGGGACGCAGGCGAAGTCCAGGGGCTTGCCGTCCCGGAACAGGCACACGGGGGTGAAGCGGTTCTCCCGGACCCGGCCGGAGAACTCCTCCAGGGCCCGCCACAGGGGGCCGGGGCCGCCCAGCTGGAAGACCCGGGTATCCGCGTCCCCCGCCGCCCGGAACCCAAGCTCCCGGGCCATGAGGGGGGAGAGGCCGAAGTACTGGTCCAGCAGGAAGCCGTCCAGGGTCTTTTCCGCCGGGGCGGCGGCGAAGCGGGCGGCGAAGCCCTCCTCCGTCTCCTCCAGAAAGGGCAGGCGGCCCGTGGAGGCGGGGGGCTGGTAGAAGAGGCCCGGCAGGACCTGGCGCGCGGCGGACATGTCCGCGTCCACCCGGCGGAGGCTGTCGATGACCCGGCCCTCCCCGTCCAGAAGAATGAGGTTGGACCGCCGGCCCATGGCCTCCAGCACCAGCGTCCGCTTCCCGGACCGGCCCAGCTCGTCGGAGGCGTCGAACTCGATGCTTACCAGCCGCTCCAGGGGGGGCTGGGCCAGGCCCGCCACCCGGGCCCCGGCGAGGTGCTTTCGCAGCAGCATGCAGAACATGGGCGGCTCCGCCGGGTTGTCCCGGGCCAGCTCCGTCAGCTGGAGGCGGGGAGCCCCCGCTCCGGCGTTCAGCAGCAGCCGCTTTCCCCGGAAGAGGAGGACCACCTGGTCCCGGGCGGGCTGCTGCACCTTGTCCACCCGGAGGCCCAGAAGCTGGGGCCGCAGCTCCTCTGCCACGGCCTGTAAGCAGATCGCGTCAATTGCCATGGGCGTCCTCCTCCATCATCGCGCAAAACAGGTCGTTGATCCGCTCCGTCTCCCCCCGGAGGTAGAGCCAGCCCAGCAGCGCCTCCAGGGCCGTGGCCTCGCTGTACTGGGCCCGGCTGGCGTGGTGGGGGACGGTGTGGATCTGGGCGTTCCGCCCCCGGCGGAAGACGCCCCGCTCCTCCTCCGTCAGAAGGGGGAGAATCTTCTCCGCCTTCTCCGCCTGGGACTCGGCGCAAACCAGGCTGACTGCGGCCCGGTGCATTCCCCGGCCCGTGGCCCCGCCGTGGGCGCAGAGCCAGGCGCGGACCAGCAGCTCAAACACCGCGTCACCCATGTGGGCCAGGCCAATGGAGCTGATCTCCAGGAGCCGGTCCCGGGGAAGGCTGGGCTGAAAATAATTTTCCATCGTGATCTCCTTTTTCAAGTTCCCCGCGCTCCGTCAATACCGCAGAACATAGTACACAACGTATACCCAGCTCATCAGGCCGTGTATAACGGCCCAGCCCACGGAATGCCAGTTGGTATAGCTGATGACCATTGCCAGGGCGCTTCCAAACGTAACGCCCGTTTTCACGGACTTTTCCACAATCTGAATCTTATTCTTCTCTTCCATTCGGATCTCCTTTTTCTCAAAGCCGCTTTCGAAGCGCCGCCGCCAACCGGGCGAAGTCTTCCAGGGTCAGCCTCTCCCCCCGGACCGCCGGAGGGAGCCCGCAGTCCTCCAGCGCCGCCTGGACCGCCTCCCGGCCCATCTCCGGCAGGGCGGCGGCGAGGCTGTTGGCCAGGGTCTTCCGCCGCAGCAGGAAGGCCCCCCGCACCACTCGAAAGAAAAACGCCTCGTCCCCCGCCTCCACGGCGGGCTTCTCCCGCCGGACACAGCGCAGGACGGCGGAATCCACCTTGGGGGCGGGGAAGAATTTTGCCGCGGGAACGTCGAAGAGGACCTCCGTCTCCATGTGGTATTGCAGCCAGAGGGTAAAGGCCCCGCCGTCCGAGGAGCCCTGGGGGGCCGCCAGCCGCCGGGCCACCTCCTTTTGGAGGAGCACGGTGACGCTCTCAAAGCAGGTGGCCTCCGCCAGCTTCGTCAGCACCGGAGTGGTGATGTTGTAGGGGAGGTTCGCGCAGACCAGGGGCCGGAGGCCCGGGAGCTTCTCCGCCGCCAGGGCCTGGAGGTCCAGCCGCAGCGCGTCCCCGGGGATGATCTCCACGTTGTCATAAGGGGCCATGGTCTCCGCCAGCACGGGGAGGAGCCTTTTGTCCAGCTCTATGGAGACCACCTTTCCCGCCCGGCCCGCCAGCTCCGCCGTCAGGCACCCCACGCCCGGCCCGATTTCCAGCACGCCGCAGCTTCTTTCCGCCCGGGAGGCGGCGGATATTGCCGCCGGGACATCCGGGTCGATAAGGAAGTTTTGTCCCATAGACTTGGTGAAGTGGAAGCCGTGCCGCCCCAGCAGGGCGCGGAGGGTCTCCCGGTCACAGAGATTCATGGCTTGTCCGCCTTTCGGTTTGTTTTTTCACGGTGGATTCGGGTCAGCCGTTTCCGGTGGGAAGAAATTGAAAGGACTGAATCAGCCAGCGGCCGTCCTCCTCCCGGAGGGTCAGCTCCCGGACCACTTCGCCCTCCTCATGCCACAGGGCTTCCGGGCGGAGGCGCGCCGTATCGCCGTCCCGGACGCCCTCCGCAGCCTCGAACCAGCCGGGGCCGTAATCGCTGGTGAAGTTATAATGAAGTTATAATACGCATCGTAGTCCGGGAGGTACAAAATCCAGCCGGTATTCTTCAAATCCGCCGTGGTGATTCCGGCGCAGGCCTCCAGGGTCTCGTCTACCGCCGTCCGGTTTCCCATAGGCATTGAACGCCTCGTTGACCTGAGCCAGCTCTTCCTCCGTCAGGGGCGTCCCCTCCAGAGGGGGAATCCCCCGCGCGGAGGCCGGGTCCTCCGGCTCGTCCGGCGAAGCGTCCTCCGCCGTCTCCTCCGGGACCGTTTCCGCCCCGCAGGCGGTGCAGGTTAAACTGTACCCTAAGTCAAGGACAATTATAGGGTGTCAATCAGGGTTTTGGAGCGGTTTCACAAAGGGATCCGCAGGCGTAGATTTGTTTAAGGAACCACTGATGAAATCCCCGCACACAGCTTCACGCCATAAATTCCCG
>ERZ779626.713-NODE-713-length-18236-cov-25.234201_pt1 | contig 18236 bp, 9 predicted proteins | sample MGYA00514209_ERZ779626 | MGnify/ENA primary metagenome ERZ779626 (study PRJEB29562, sample SAMEA4376713) | mouse gut metagenome | isolation source: Cecum | study: EMG produced TPA metagenomics assembly of the A DSS colitis mouse model was used to assess the...
GGACTTACAATTCTGCCGGGGCGGTGAGCCATGTGGGGATTTACTGCGGCAACGGAACAATGATTCACTGCGGAGATCCGATCAGCTACGCAAGCATCAACTCGTCTTACTGGCAGAGTCATTTTTACAGTTTCGGAAGATTAAATTAAGGAGGCATTTATGACAAAGGAACGCATTGAAAAGGAGCTTTCCAAAGTGGATGCGCAGCTTGAATCCTTGCAGGCGAAAAAGAAAGATTTGGAAGAACAGAAGCGCATGGCGGAAAGAACAGAAAAAATGGATATTATCGAAAAGCATAAAATCTCGTCCGAGAAGCTGCAATTACTCATTAAATTCAGCGAGGACGAGATTTTGAAGTTATTGGAAGAAAAAGAAAACGCAAAGGAGATGGCAGGAAATGAAGAAAAAGTTATCAGTTAGGGCGGCGGTGTCGCTGCTCTTGTCGGCATTATTGTTCTGTATGCCCGTAGGGGCGTTTCTGGCGAACAGCGGGAATACGGTAGATGCCTATGCGGAGGAAAGTGGCGGAACGTCAGAGGAAGGCAGTACCGAAACGGAAACAGAGGAAAATAAGGAAACCGGGGAAACGGAAGCCGAGTCCGGCGAGAATGAGGGGGAAACAGAAACGGAATCCGGTGACAGCGGGGAAGGAACGGAAAGCGGTACGGTATCCGGGAATGAAGTGCCGGAGCCGGAATGTACCTGTAAGGAAAAATGCACACAGTATTCCATTGACAAAGATTGTGAGGTCTGCAAGGGGGATTACAGCTTATGCGAATATGTGAACCCGAATGTAAAAATCACAATCTCCACTCCGTCCGGCTGGCACAATGACACCACGAAGGTACATATCTCCATTGAGGACGTGGCATATTCCGGCAACTTCTCCATAAAGACGGTGCAGGCGAAAGTGGCGCAGAATGGGAGCTGGACGGACATCACAGAGGATATGTATGTGGAGATTTCGGAGAATACCACCGTCTATGTGCTTGTGACAGACCAGAAAGGCAAGACCTATGAGAAAAACCGCTATATCAAGTGCTTTGACTTTACGAAGCCTACCTTAAACGCTGCGGTCAGTGACGGTCTGCTCTCCGTACAGGCGCATGATACGGATTCCGGCATCAAGGCGGTGTATGTAAATGGGTATGAGTTTAAGGAGCTTACCAATGGCGTGTTGAATATCCGCCTGCAGCAGTTTGACGCAGGCTACCAGTATTTCACCATTTCCGCAATGGACAATGCCGGGAATATGTCAGAGGTTTATAAAACCGCCAATCCTTATTATACCGATCCGGAAAAAGAGGACGGGAATGAGAAGAACCCGGCAGAGCAGCTTCCGGTGAACGCACAGGCAACCAAGCCTTCCTCCGCTACCGCACAGGTGACGGAACATACCAAGACGGACAGTGACGGGAACACCGTTTCCGAAAACAGCCTTGCAGAGCAGAAAAAGCAGGCTATGGCGGAAGCGGCGGCATCGGAGAAGAAAGAGGAATCCGGGGAGAAGGAGAAAAGCGAAACGGGGAAGGAATTTTATACAATCCAGACCGCATCGGAAAAAGTGTTCTACCTTATCATTGACCGGGACGGGGAGGAAGAAGTGGTTTATTTCCTGACGGAAGTTACGGAAAATGACCTGCTGAACGTGACAGCGGACAACAGCGATACCTTACCGCAAAATTCCGCCGCACTGGAATCCGCAATCCCTGTGACGGAGGGCGCACTTCCCAATAACAATGGGGAACAGGAAACGGAAGAAGAACCTGCGGAAGAAGCGGCAGAGGGCGGGGAGGAAAATACCGAAGAACCCGAACCGGAGCCGGAGAAAACAGGGGAAAATCCGGCAGCAACCTATATCATTCTTGGGATTGTGGCAGTTGCGGCTATTGGCGGCGGCTATTATTTCAAGGTAGTAAAGAAAAAGAAAGAGGAATTTCTTGACGAGGACGATGAGGAGGAGGACGAAGAAGAAGAATACGATGATGACGAGGAAAACGAGGATAATGAGGATGATTTTTTTGAAGATAAGGAAGGGGAGGACGAATAAATGCAGTTAGTCATAGCGGAAAAACCGAGCGTAGCAAGGAGCATTGCGGAGGTAATCGGCGCAACGGAAATCAGTGACGGATATATGGAAGGGAACGGTTATGTTGTGAGCTGGTGCGTGGGGCATCTGGTGGAGCTGGCACAGCCGGAAAGCTACGGGGAGCAGTGGAAGAAATGGACGTATGAGAGCCTGCCTGTCAAGCCGGAAACATGGCAGTATGAGATCAAGCCGGACACGAAAGCGCAGTATGACGTGCTTTTTAAATTGATGCACAGGGAAGATGTGTCGGCTGCGATCTGTGCCACTGACGCCGGACGGGAGGGCGAGCTTATCTTCCGTCTGGTGTATGAAATGGCAGGCTGTGACAAGCCGATCAAACGCCTGTGGATTTCCTCAATGGAGGAAAGCGCCATTCGTGAGGGGTTTGAGAATTTACAGCCGGGGAGTGATTACGATAACCTGTTCCATTCCGCACTGTGCAGGCAGGAAGCGGACTGGCTTGTGGGCATCAACGGTACAAGGCTGTTTACTGTCCTGTATGGCGGAAAGGTGTTAAAGGTGGGGCGGGTGCAGACACCCACCCTTGCGATGTTAGTAGACCGGGAAGCGAAGATAATGAATTTCCAGAAGGAAAAATATTACATGGCGCATATCCTGATGGACGGGATGGATGCCGCCACCGGGCGCATTGATGATAAAAAGAAAGCGGATGAGATTGCGGGGGGTTGCCAGAACGGGCAGGCTCTCACTACGTCCGTTGTGAAAGAGGAAAAAGCGGTCATGCCGCCGAAGCTCTATGACCTCACCACCCTCCAGAGGGATGCGAACCGTTTATTCGGTTTTACCGCAAAGCAGACCTTAGAGTATACGCAGAGCCTTTATGAGAAAAAGTTAGCTACATATCCGAGGACGGACAGCCAGTTTTTATCTGATGACATGGGGCAGACCGCAGAGGGCGTGATTGATGCGGTATTCAGTTCCCTGATGTTTGAGGAAAACAAGGATTCCAGACCGGACATAAAGCGGATTCTGAACAGCAAAAAAGTGACAGACCACCACGCCATTATCCCCACAATGGAGATAGGGAAAGCTGACCTTGCGGCACTGCCGGAAATGGAGCGTAAAATCTTGTCTTTGGTTGCGAACCGCCTGTTATGCGCCACCGGGGAGAAACATCTGTATGAAACGGTAAAGGCGGAGTTTTCCTGTAATGGACATACTTTTGCGGTTTCCGGGAAGTCCGTCACGCATAACGGGTGGAAGTCCTTTGAGGATGCCTTTAAGCGTTCCTTTAAAATCTCCGGGAATCAGGAGGAAGAAAAAGAGGAAGAGAAGCTGCCGGAACTGTCGGAGGGACAGGCATTTGACGGTGTGCAGACGAAAGTCAGCGAGCATTTCACTTCCCCGCCGAAGCACTTTACGGAAGATTTATTATTATCCGCAATGGAACGTGCCGGGGCGGAAGATATGGGCGATGACGTGGAGAGGAAAGGCTTGGGTACGCCAGCGACAAGGGCGGACATCATTGAGAAGTTAGTCAAGGACGGGTTTGTGAAGCGGGAGAAAAAGCAGATCATACCCACTGAGGACGGATTGAAGCTGATAACGGTGCTGCCCGATGTGGTGAAGTCCCCGAAACTCACCGCCGATTGGGAAAATGCCCTGACACTGGTAGCAAAAGGGGAACTTCCTATGGAGGACTTCATGGCAGATATTGAAAACATGGTGTCGGAACTGATACATACCTACCATGAGGTCAGTGACGAGCAGAAAAAAATGTTCGCACAGGAGCAGGCGGTTCTTGGGGTATGCCCGAACTGCGGCGGTCAGGTGGTAAAGGGAAAATTCGGTGCGTACTGCGTGAAAAAATGCGGCATGAACGTGAGCCGGGTAATGGGAGCTGCCCTTACCGATGCACAAGTGAAGGATATGCTTGCCGGGAAGAAAATCCTGTTAAAAGGGTTAAAAAGCAAGGCGGGCAAGCCCTATGATGCCTATATTATTCCGAGTGGGACGGAGGAATACCATTACACCAAAGACGGGGCAGAAAAAAGCGGGGTACAGTTTAAGTTTGTCATGGAGTTTCCGAAAAAGAAATCTTCTGGCGGGAAGAAAAAATAAGGGAGGAAGAAAGATGTTTACAACCGGGGATAAGTTATTAAACGTGATGAAAGAGGAAGAAATCAGCATTATGGAACTTTCCAGAATGTCGGGAGTGCCGGAGAGGACAATCATGGATATTCTGGCGGGCATCAGAGAGCCGGAGCTTGGCGTGGTATGCAGGATTGCGGACGGACTTGGCATCTGTGTCCATGAGCTTCGTGCCGATGAGGAACAGTATGCCATATCCGTACATAAGGATACCCTTGCAAAGTTGATCGTGGTCAGCGAGATAAACGGTGTGGAACTGGAGGAACTGATACATACCATTTTAGAAAAGGGCATTGAGGAACATGGTTTCTATGAGTAATGCCGGAGTGTAACAGGAAACAGGCTGCAAGATACGTTTTTTGTATTTTGCAGCCATTTTTTAATGGAGGATTGCCATGAGAAAATATGACGTAATTTCCGCACTCTCCGAAGAAACATCAAAGAGGGTGACGAGAAATGAAGAAAGCTGGAAGAAATATCTGAACACAGCTTCAAGGCTCTACAAATACCCGTTCAAAGACCAGCTCCTTATCTATGCCCAAAGACCGGACGCCACAGCCTGCGCTTCCATAGAGATATGGAATGAAAAAATGCACTGTTGGGTAAACAAGGGCGCAAAGGGGATTGCGCTTCTGGATGAAGAAGGGAGTCCCTACACCGGACTGCGGTACGTCTTTGACATATCGGACGTGCATAAGGCAAGGCGCATCGGGCGTTTCCCCCAGCTTTGGAAGATGCGGGAGGAACATCAGGAAGCGGTTCTGAACCGTCTGGAAGGGATTTATGGAGATACTAACAAGGAAGCAGGATTTACAGACAGGATCAGGGAGATTGCTTCCCGGATTGCACAGGACTGTTATGGGGAGCTTGCTTCGGATATGGAATATCTGAAAGAGGGAAGTTTTCTGGAGGAACTGGACGAACTGAATATTGCTGTTCGTGTCCGGGAAACGCTGGCGGACAGCATCGCCTACACCGTCTTAAAGCGGTGCGGCATGGAAGATGCGGAGCTGGCAGAGGAAATCCAGTTCCCCTATATCCATGAGTTTAATACAATAGAAACCCTGTCACATATCGGTGACAGCATATCCGATTTATCCAAGCCTGTGCTGATGGAGATTGGCAAAGCAATCGGGGCGTATGACAGGGAAATCGCCGGAAAGGAAGCAGCGAGAAATTTTGCCCAAAAAGGACTTGCAAATACCGCTGGCACACGCTATAATACTTTAAAGCGTGAAAGTGAAGCGGAGGACGTACAACATACCACACAGACCGGGAACGCCGGGGAAAGGGGAAATAATGATGAATCTGACCTACGAGAAGAACGGGGATTACATGATACCGATGTTACGGGTGGACGAGCAGCCGGAGGGGACGCTCACGAAATACGGGCTGATGAGGAAGAATTACTTACAGGAACACAAGAAAGGGATTTACACTGGGCTTCTGCTGAAAGGGAAGCTGAAAGAGCATCTTCTGACCATTCAGGAGCAGGCGGAGCAGAGGATGGAACTGCTGACCGGGCAGATGATGAAGCAGGAGGGAGTGACGGAAAAACTCAAGGCAGAGAACCAGATGCTCTGGGTTCAGAAGATGAACAGCATCAGGCACTCGGCGGAGGAAATCGTGCTGAAAGAGCTGGTATACAGCCTGTAAGTGAAGAAGCGACTGAAAAAACTGAAAATAAGGATTTACCAGAGCCGGACAGTGGCGAACCATTGCCCGGTCTTTCTTTGTCCGGAATAGAGAAAGGCATCTTGCAGTTTGATGAATTTATGGTGCATAAATGCCCGGATATTGCCGGGGTAATGCTTTTCGAGCCGGATAAGGATAAACAGACGGAATATATCAAAAACAGTTACCGGCATAAGGAATTTACCGAGTTTTATGTAGGGGAGGAAAGAGCCGGGTACAGGGCGGACGAAAACGGTCTGACGGTCTGGAAGGGGAGCTATTTAAACCGGACAGCGGAGGCAACTGTATCATGGGAAACTGTGAGGGACAGCATCGCCTTTTACATGGGAAAGGGCGAATATCTGAAAGAAGGGCAGATTCCGCAGTGGGAAGAACCGAAGGAAAAGGAAGTTTACCAGCAGCTTAGTTTATTCCCCACGATAGAGGAACAGATCGGCACGATAGAAGCGGCACAGGCAGGAGAAAAATATACCATGCCCGCCGCTTTTTCTCTGCCAAAGGAGCAGCTTGAAGCCATTTTACGCACAGGGGGCGGACGGGATAACAGCAGGAGCCGCATTTATGCCAAGTACCAGCAGGGCAAAACGCCGGAGGAAATGGCGGAGTTTCTGAAAAATGAGTACCGAACTACGGGGAAAGGCTTTGATTTTGGCAGCAATCCCATTTCCGTTTGGTTCAATGAATCCGGCATGAGCGTCGGCTACGGGATGTCCGCAAAGGAAAACCCGGTTGCGGTGATGGGATGGCAGGAAATAGAGGGCGTTGTCCGTTCTATGGTGGAGAATGGCTCTTACATGGGCGCAAATGAAGTGTTCCTTGTGGATGCGGTGGAACGTCAGAGGGTGTCAAATGACCTGTTCAATTTCTTTTGGGACGGTATCGGGGAAGCGCCGGAGAGCATACCGATTAAAAGCCACAACCACCCGGAGAGCATGACAATCCTGTGCGAGCTTTTATCCACACAGGAGGGGCGCGATGTCATCGCCGGGGAGCTTTCCCACGCAAAAGAGCAGATTGAAGCCGGGGAAAAGCAGATCAGGTGGCGGTATGTGAAAAAGCCGGAGCATCTGCTTTCAGAGATTGCGGATTTAAGTACAGAGAAAACGGAATACCCGGTACAGGACAGCATGGAGGTGCTGCATGAGGATTTTATTACACAGGATGAGATAGATGAGCGTCTGACAGGCGGCAGCAACTATCATCATGGGCAGTTCCGTATCTATGAGTATTTTATGGAAGGGCATGATAAGAAAGAAAATATTGCTTTCCTTAAAAATGAATACGGGACGGGCGGCGGCACTCCCGCCTTAATCGGTTCAGACCGGAGCGATGAATGGCACGATTCCAAAGGAATCAAACTGGGGAAAGGCAGGATAGGCGCTCCATACGCAAAAGTGCTTTTAAAATGGAACGTGGTGGAGAAGCGCATCAGGGAGCTTGTCAATGCGGATAAATACCTTACGCCGAAGGGCAAGGAAGCCTTTGCGCAGTACAAAAAAGAGCAGGCGGAGGAAGCCATGCGCCGGGAGCAGGAAAAGCTGGAGCATGGTGTCCGGGTAGAATGTAAAGATGCCATAGAAAAAGCGATTGCGGAGAAATTTGACGGTTACACCCTTCCGGGGGATACTGCAGAGGGCGTTATCCGGCAGTATGGGAAGGAACGTGTGGAAATCGTCCTTGCAAACACAATCATGCACTTATCCCATGACGGGCGGTTTTCCCCCGACAATAAGGAGTGGGCAAAAAGCCTTGTCCCTTCCGCTGACTGGCAGACCAGGGATTACCTCGTCACGTCCCACCCGGCTGTGCTGGACGGTTTTACAAACCAGACAAGGCGGTACATAGAGCGTGACAGGGAGCCGGAAAAAATTGCTGTACCGGAACAGGAAGCGGAAATTTCCGGGGAAAAATCCCAAAGTCCCGAACCGGAAAATAAAGCCAGCGACAATGAAAAAGCGCTGATGGAAAGGCTTGCGGAGATGTCCGCTGTGGTTAAAATCTGCGGTGCGCTTTCTATGAAAGATGTGGTCGGCTGGAACGAGGATACCGGGGCGGTTGCCATTGAGGATGACAGCAGGAGGTTAGAGGGCAAGGCGGTCTATGATACTCTGTTTTTAGAAGCCGCTGATTATGTCCTGATGCAGTCATTAAGCGGCAATACGGAAAAAGCGGTGGAAATGGATGCTCTGCTGAAGGAGGCTCAGAAGTATGCGGCACGTTATGAGAGCGAGCCAAAACAGCAGAGGGAAGGACACGCTGCGGAAGTTTCTGAAGCAGAGCTGTCAGAAGAAAAGAAGGAAGAACCTCTCCCGGATGCAGAGCCGGAAAATCTGACAGAAGAACCGGAACAGGAAGAAACAATACGCTTTACGGTTACGGAAACTTCGGATGCCTTTACAGAGCCTTATGCGGTATGGGACAGTGAAACACAGGATTATTATGTAACAGGCGATGGCACAGTGCCGACATTTTCCACACCGGAGGAAGCGGATGTTTTCTGCCAAAATCTCAACGGAGATTTACAGGGGAAAGAAGCAGAAAATGTGGTTACAGAGCCGGGAACTGTTTCAGAATCAAAAGATACTGCTGAAAAAGATGATTTCTCCGACATTGACACACAGGCAGTCCGGGAAGGTCTGGAAAAAGCCGGGATTGTGGACGGGCAGTTAGTAGATGAAACCGCCTTAGAAAACGATCCGTTTATCCGGCAGGTCATGGGCGATGTGGAAACGCTGACCGGGGGCAATTCGCCAGAGCCGGAAAAAGCATCACAAAAACAGCCGGAGATTGATAAAACAGGCGCAGCCAATTACCGCATTTCTTTCAATGAAGCAGAGAATACCGGGAAAGGATTTGCGCCGAAAGAGAAGTTCCGGCAGAACGTGGAAGCCATACGAACCCTTGAAAAGATTGAAAGTGAACGCCGCACTGCCACACCGGAAGAACAGGAAGTCTTAGCAAAATATGTGGGGTGGGGTGGTCTTGCCGATGCCTTTGATTCTTCCAAAGCGAACTGGGCGAATGAGTATCAGGAATTAAAGAGCCTGTTATCCCCGGAGGAATACGCTTCCGCAAGGGAAAGCACGTTAAATGCCCACTACACAAGCCCGGTCATCATTCAGGCAATCTATGACGCAGTGGGGAAAATGGGGTTTACCAGAGGGAACGTGTTAGATCCCGCCGCAGGCATCGGGAATTTTTATGGCTGTCTGCCGGAGGAAATGGCGGGGAGCAGACTGTACGGGGCGGAGCTTGACGGGATAACCGGGCGCATCGCAAAACAGCTTTACCCTCATGCGGACATTCAAATCACAGGCTTTGAGAATACCAGTTATCCCAATGACTTTTTTGACGTGGCGGTAGGAAATGTGCCTTTCGGACAATATAAAGTGTCTGACAGGCAGTATGACAAGCACAATTTTTTGATACATGATTATTTTTTCGCAAAGACTTTAGATAAAGTACGTCCGGGCGGCATCGTTGCCTTTGTCACTTCAAAGGGTACTATGGATAAGAAAAACCCGGAAGTGCGGAAATACCTTGCACAGCGGGCGGAACTATTGGGGGCGGTCAGGCTCCCGAACACAGCGTTTAAGGAAAATGCGGGTACGGAGGTCACTTCGGATATTTTATTTTTAAAGAAGCGTGACCGGGTATTAGATATTGAACCGGACTGGGTGCATCTGACGGAAAAAGACGGTATCGTGATGAACCAGTATTTCGCAGACCACCCGGAAATGGTACTCGGAAAAATGGAGATGGTTTCCGGGGCGCATGGCATGGAATCCGCCTGCCTGCCGGATACTTCCCTTCCCCTGTCGGCGCAGCTTAAAAATGCGCTCTCTTATGTGGAGGGCAGCATCGAACAGGCGGATTTCAATGAGATTGATGACGAGCTGGCAAGGGAGAACATACCCGCCGATCCGGAAGTGAAGAATTACAGCTACACCGTTGTGGACGATAAAGTGTACTACCGGGAAAACTCCATAATGAAGCCTGTGGACGTGTCAGAGAAGGCGGAGCAGCGCATGAAGGGCATGGTGGCGATCCGGGACTGTACGCAGGAGTTGATAAACTTCCAGTTGGACGAGTACCCGGAGGAAATGATTTTAAACAAGCAGGCGGAATTAAACCAGTTATACGATGTTTTCTCCAAGAAATTCGGTCTGCTGAACTCCCAGACCAACCGGAGGGCGTTCAATCAGGATTCCAGCTACTGCCTGTTATGCTCCCTTGAAAATCTGGACGATGAGGGGAATTTCATCGGCAAGGCGGATATGTTCTCCAAACGTACCATTAAAAAGCAGGAAGTTGTGACGAGCGTGGATACAGCAAGTGAAGCACTGGCGGTATCTTTAAGTGAGAAAGCGGGCGTGGACTTAGCCTATATGTCGGAGCTTGCGGATAAGAGCGTGGAGGAAATCACAAAGGAGCTTGCCGGGGTAATCTTCCAGAACCCGGTCACAGAGGAATGGGAAACCGCAGACGAGTATTTAAGCGGGAACGTGCGGGAGAAGCTGTCAGTGGCGAGAACCTTTGCGGAAAACCACCCGGAATATGCCATTAACGTATCCTCTCTGGAAAGCGTACAGCCGAAGGAGCTTGACGCATCGGAGATTGAGGTGCGTATCGGCGCAACATGGATTTCCACAAAATATATTGAGGACTTCATGCGTGAAACCTTTGAAACGCCGGGATACCTGCTTGAACGTAAGACAATGGGCATACAGTATTCAGGCGTGACCGGGCAGTGGAACGTGAAGGGGAAAAATGCGGACAGGGGAAACGCACTTGTCAATATGACCTACGGAACAGGGCGGGCAAACGCATACAGGATTTTAGAGGATTCCTTAAATCTGCGTGACACCCGTATTTTTGACATTGTGACAGAGGACGGGAAAGAAAAAAGAGTCCTCAACAAAAAGGAAACCATGCTTGCAAGCCAGAAGCAGGAAGCAATCCGGGAAGCCTTTAAGGACTGGGTGTTTCGTGATCCGGAGCGCAGGCAGGATTTATGCGCAAAATATAATGAGCTTTTCAATTCCACCAGACCGAGGGAATATGACGGTTCGCACTTAAAATTCCCCGGCATGACACCGGACATTGTACTCAGACCGCACCAGCTTAACGCTGTGGCGCATCAGTTATACGGGGACAACACGCTGCTTGCCCATTGCGTGGGGGCAGGCAAGACCTTTGAAATGATTGCGGCAGCAATGGAAAGTAAAAGATTAGGATTGTGTCAAAAGAGTTTATTTGTTGTGCCGAACCACCTGACGGAGCAGTGGGCGAGTGACTTCCTGCGCCTGTATCCGGGTGCGAATATCTTAGCGGCAACCAAGAAAGATTTTGAACCCGCCAACCGGAAAAAGTTCTGTTCCAGAATCGCAACCGGGGATTACGATGCTGTGATTATCGGACATTCCCAATTCGAGAAAATCCCGCTTTCCACCGAAAGACAGATGGCGATGATTGAAAGGCAGATAACGGAAGTTGAAATGGCAATCGAAGCGCTCAAAGCGGAAAACGGCGAGCGATACTCCATTAAACAGATGGAAAAAACAAAGAAATCACTGTCCGCAAGGTTGAGCCGGTTAAATGATTCCAGCCGGAAGGACAATGTTGTGACCTTTGAACAGTTGGGCGTGGATCGGCTGTTTGTAGACGAAAGCCATAATTATAAAAACCTGTTCCTTTACACAAAAATGCGGAACGTGGCGGGCATCGCACAAACGGAAGCGCAGAAATCTTCGGATATGTTTGCCAAGTGCCAGTATATGGACGAACTGACCGGAGGGAAAGGCATCACATTTGCGACGGGTACGCCAATCTCAAATAGCATGACGGAATTATACACTAATATGCGTTATCTCCAGTACAATACCTTACAGCGTTTGGGATTGGGGCATTTCGATAGTTGGGCGGCATCATTTGGGGAAACCCAGACAGCGATTGAGCTTGCGCCGGAGGGGACTGGATACAGGGCAAAAACAAGGTTTGCAAAGTTTTTCAATCTTCCGGAGCTGATTGCGTTATTTAAGGAGAGTGCGGACATTCAGACGCCGGATATGCTGAAACTTCCTGTGCCGGAAGCAGATTATGAAAATATCGTGTTAAAGCCGAGCGAGTACCAGCAGGACATGGTTCAGTCACTTGCGGACAGGGCGGAGGCGGTCAGGGACAGGAAAGTGCAGCCGAACATCGACAATATGCTGAAAATCACCAACGATGGAAGAAAGTTAGCGTTAGACCAGCGGCTCATCAATGATATGCTTCCCGATGAAGAAAACTCCAAAGCCACAACCTGTGTGGATAAGGCGTTTGAGATTTGGGAGCATACAAAAGAGCAGAAATCGGCGCAGCTTATCTTCTGCGATTGTGAAGCGATACGTTGCTATACAAACTATAAATGGGGCTATGCCCTGTGAGGAGGTAAAAATAGCGGAGAAAACAGAGATTTTCTCTAACTGATATTCCGAAGAGTGGAATGAAGGGGTAACGCCCGGAAACGCTCACCTGATACTACGTTGGAGGCGAGGGAGTGCAATATCCCAAGCTGACACAGCACGTTGAAGTCGGCTGAGAACCGTCCAAACAGGCTGAATGCTGATGTGGAAAGCTGTCCAGAGGTGGATGGTGCGGTCTATAGGCCGGGGGTCTATAAAGCTCTCATGGCGAGAATGTGGCTGACTACCACTGACAAAACCCCGAATGAAATGGTCAAGAAGAAAGAGCGGTAGAAATGCCGTTGCCGCGAAAGTGGCGTGTGTGAGGTTCAGTAAGTAGGTCGCGATGAAAGACCTTGCGGTGTTACAGGCACCGGCAAGCACACTGGCCAAAAGGGTAGCACTAAAAGAGCTATGCACAGATAGGAATATCGGAACGTAGAAAGTTCCGGATGTGGAGCGATTGCACGCTGTGAAGCATGAAAAGGAAAACCATGTCGCCGCCTTGGGGGTGTGGCATAACTTTTCTTAATCCGGGAGGAAAGTGCAGCCATGGTACCGTGTCCGTTAGCGATAACAGGACTTAGAAGCCGTGAAAAAAGTAAGCGGTGGAGGGACGGGCTGTAGTCAGGAATGTGATAAATAAAATGAAAGGAGCATTATTAACAGACATCATAGGTTCGAGTAGGACTAAGAAAGGCGACACCCGAAAGGAGTGAGCCGACTATGACAACAGGAAAAAGGGCTTTAAAGAAAGCAAAACTAAGACATGCAGAATACTACGATTTTCAGTCGATTCAGGACGGATTATACCGTGACAGTATGGATGGGAAAGAATTTCGCAATCTCATTTCCATCATAACTATGCCGGAAAATATCCGTATGGCATATAGGAATCTGAAGAAGAATCCAGGAAGCCATACACCGGGAACAGACAAAAAGACAATCGATGACATTGAAAAGCTGACTGACGAACAACTGGTGAACAAGATACAGGAAAAATTCAGATGGTACAGACCGCAGAGTGTCCGCAGGGTGGAGATACCAAAAGGGAATGGGAAAACCCGTCCGCTTGGGATTCCCACAATCATGGACAGGTTGGTGCAGCAGTGTGTGTTGCAGGTATTGGAGCCTATCTGTGAGGCGAAGTTCCATGAACACAGTTATGGTTTCAGGCCAAACCGAAGCACAGGAAATGCGATTGCACAGGCATATAAAAATATGCAGATGAGCCACCTGCATTACGTGGTAGACATTGACATTAAAGGATTTTTCGATAACGTAAACCATGGCAAGCTGTTAAAACAACTCTGGACGCTCGGCATCCGGGATAAGAAATTGATTTCTATTATTTCAACGATGCTAAAAGCAGAAGTAGCTGGAATTGGTTTCCCGGAGAAAGGAACACCACAGGGCGGCATTATTTCGCCGTTACTGTCAAATGTGGTACTGAACGAGCTTGACTGGTGGCTTGCAAGCCAATGGGAGGAAATTCCGACAAAATATCCATTCAATGACCGCCGGAATACCAACGGCAGTCCAGCCAGAGGAAATAAGTTTGCCTCGTTGCGGAGAAGCGGATTAAAAGAGATTACCTGTGTCAGATATGCGGATGATTTCAAGATTTTCACGAGTAATTACCAGAGTGCAGTAAAACTGTTCCACGCAACAAAAGGGTGGCTGAAAGACCGCCTTGGGCTTGACATCAGCCCGGAAAAGTCGAAGGTTGTTAATCTTAAAGAGAAATATTCAGAGTTCCTTGGGTTTAAAATGAAAGTGATCCCCCGTGGAAAGCGGAAAAATAAAGCCAACAAGGGAGAGCCACGGTACGTAGTGCAAAGCCATGTCAGAGAAAAATCAATAGAAAAGATAAGAGAGGAATTGAAGAAACTGATTTATGCAATCGAATACCCGCCGAACAAGGCACATTGCATTTACGCCGAAGTAAGCAGGTACAATTCGTTTGTGCTGGGCGTCCATGATTATTACAGTATGGCAACCAGAGCCAGTGAGGACTTTAGACCAATCGCCTTTTCAGTCCAAAAGAGCCTTAAAGCAAGAATGAGACAGCGGATAAAAACCGCTAAAGAAGTCAGGAAAAATAAAATCCCAGTCCATATCACAAATGTTATCCGTGAAAAATATGGGAAAAGTGACCAAATGCGATATGTGAATGACCTTGCCCTTGCACCGATAGGGTATGTGCGACATTCCCACCCAATGCAAAAGGCGTATGGGGCAAACTCATACACGGAAAAAGGGAGGGAATTAGTACACAAGAAGCTGGAGGGAGTTAATATGGCAGTCCTGCATGGTTTAATGAGAAATCCTGTTGAGGGAGAATCCATTGAATTTAATGATAACAGGCTGTCGCTATATTCAGCGCAGAAAGGAAAGTGTGCGGTCACTGGAAACCAAATGGAAACGGAAGAAGTTGTATGTATCAGAAAGATTCCAAAGGAGCAGGGAGGTACTGATAAATACAGTAACCTTTTGCTTGTCTGTAGAAAAGTGCAGGAATTATTGTATATCAGAAATACAGATACCTTTATTGTGGAAATGGGAAAGTTGAATCTTGACATAAAACGGTCAGAGAAGCTGTTGAAGCTTAGAAGCCTTGCTTTTGTTGAGAGCTGTTAAACTGTTAATTTATCCATTCTTGATGGCAAGCCGTGTGAGCTGAAAGGTTCATGCACGGTTTAGAGTGGGGGAAAAGGGAGAGATAATATCAAACTCTTACCTATCACTATTATCCACACCGAAGGGAGATGGGACATTTAACGTATATGAGGACATCAGGGATAAGCTCATGGCGAAGGGAGTGCCGGAGCAGGAGATAGCTTTTATCCATAACGCCAATACGGAAACAAGGAAAGCGGAGCTGTTCGCAAAAGTAAGAAGCGGGCAGGTTCGTTTTTTGTTAGGCTCAACCGCAAAAATGGGAGCCGGAACCAACGTGCAGGACAGGTTGATTGCGTTACACCACCTCGATGTGCCCTGGCGTCCGTCCGACATTGAACAGCAGGAAGGGCGGATTTTAAGGCAGGGCAACATGAATGACAAGGTGAAAATATTCCGGTATGTAACAGAAGGTACGTTCGATTCGTACAGTTGGCAGCTTATCGAGAATAAGCAAAAATTCATCGGGCAGATTATGACGAGCAAATCCCCAGTCAGAAGCTGTGAGGACATAGACGAAGCGGCTCTCACTTATGCCGAGGTGAAGGCTCTGGCAACAGGCAATCCCTATATTAAAGAAAAGATGGATTTAGATATTCAGGTATCCAAGCTAAAGCTGTTAAAGGCGAACCACACCAGTCAGAAGTACCGCTTAGAGGACAACATCGTGAAGCACTACCCGGTGCAGATTGCTTCCATGAAAGAACGCCTTGCGGGGTATCGTGCCGACATTCAGACCTACGCACAGAATAAATTCCCGGATAAAGACACTTTCTCCATAAAAATCGGGAACCGGGTATATACGGACAAGAAGGAAGCCGGGGCAGCGCTGATTGATATGTGCCGGAGCGCAAAACAGCCGAATATGGCGGTCACAATCGGGGAGTATCAGGGGTTCAAGATGAGCGTTTCCTTCGATTCGTTCTTTTCCAAGTTTACGGTGAATTTAAAAGGCAGCATCAGCCATGAGGTGGAAATCGGCACTGATCCGTTGGGAAATTTGCAGAGGTTAAGCAACGCCTTAGAGGGCATGACCGGGAAAATGGAAACGGTGGCGCAGAAGCTGGAGAACGTGGAGCATCAGCTTGAAACCGCAAAGGTGGAGGTCACAAAGCCATTCGCACAGGAAACGGAGCTTGCGGAGAAACTGGAACGCCTGACAGAGCTAAATGCCCTGTTAAACATGGACGAAAAGGGCGGCGATGGGATTGATATGGACGATGAGCCGGAGAATGACGGGGAACAGGAGGAACTGGATACCGGGGAAATGGGGCGTGATGCGGAAGCGGTGGCGGATGCGCCTTTCAGACCGCAGGTGAACCGGGCAGTATCGGAGAAGGTGGCGGAGCATGGGAAGGAGAGGATATTAGCGGACAGCCCTAGAGGGCGCATTTCCGTAAAAGAGAAACTTGCCGAGATGCGTGAGAGGGCATATGGGCAGAAACAGCCGGAAAAGCCGGATATTTCAAAAGGTAAAGGAAAAGAGGAAAGTTTATAAGGAGGGCAAAATGGAAACAGCAGGACAGAACACAAAACAGGTCATGGAGGAAAATGACGCATTAAAGCAGCTTATGGAGCTGCTGAACCAGCAGAACATGAACGAGCAGTCACAGGATTTTATGGGGGTTTTCTGGTATGTGGCGGGTATGCAGGTGCAGCTTGCCGCAATGGTGGATGAATTACAGGGTGTCCGGGAGCAGCTTTCGCAGATGCAGGAGAAACAGCCGAAGTCCGTTACGGAGAACCTTATGGAGAAAATATCCCACCTTCAGGAGAAAGTCACAAGCCTGTCGGAACGTCTGACAGCGGTAAGAAACCGTCTGGTGGAAACAGCAGCGCAGGCGGTCAGCACTTTTAAGGAAAAAGGCAGGGCGGAGATGTGCAAGGTTCTCCAGAAAGGAATCTCCGGCGTGAAGTCCATGCTTTCCGGCTACCGGGAACGTCTGGTTGACGTGATGACGGACTGTGAAAAGACAGCCAACCAGATTGACAGCATCGGGGATGAATTGAAACAGATTGGGAACAGCGTTTCCAACGTGGGCAGGCTGTTAGCCGGGAAAGGAACGAAAGAGGCATCGGACGAAAAGCCGGGTGTCGGTCTGACAAGGGCAGTCAACACGCCTGTAAAAAAAGCGGTGGAGAACCTGCGGAAGAAGATTGACGGGGCGGATAAAACATTTGAAAAGCTGGATCGGCTCTCTGCCCGTCTGGATGCCGGGAAGGAAGCGGAGAAAGGAGGGCGGGTGTCCGTAAAGGATAAGCTGTCGCAGATGAAGGAAAAGGCGGGACAGCAGAAAAAAGCGCCGGAACCGGATAAGGCAAAAAGCAAAGAGGAATGTTTATAAAAATATCAGCGAATAAAAATATCCAAAGCGGAGGCAGACAGGGAAACTTATCTGCCCCCTGTTTTTATGGAGGAAAAGGGAGAGATAACCATATGGCAGATGCAAGAACTGAAAAACAGAAAGTAAAAGAGATAACGGACAGGCTGGAGGAAGGCTTGAAGGAGCTGTTTGAAGGGGAGAAATATAAAAGCTACCTGAACACCATGTCAAAATTCCACAATTACAGCGCAAACAATATCCAGCTCATAGAGGAACAATGCCCGGATGCGACATACGTTGCCGGGTACAAGGCATGGCAGAGGAATTTTGAACGCCATGTAAACAAGGGCGAGAGGGGTATCCGTATCCTTGCGCCTGCGCCTTATAAAATCAAAGAGGAACAGGAGAAGATTGATCCGGTCACAAATGAGCCTGTGCTTGACCGGGACGGGATGCCCGTCATGGAGGAAGTGGAGATAAAGATACCCGCCTTTCGTGTCGTGACAGTGTTCGATTATTCCCAGACGGACGGGAAAGAGCTTCCCGGACTTGGCGTGAATGAACTGCATGGGGATGTGGAGCGTTACCGGGATTTTATGGAAGCGTTAGAGAGGGTTTCCCCTGTCCCAATCCGATATGAGGAAATGGAGGGTGACAGGAAAGGATATTTTATTGATTTAAGCCGCCCTATCGCCATTAAAGAGGGCATGAGCGAAGCGCAGACCGCAAAGACCGGAGTCCATGAAGTGGCGCACGCAAAGCTCCATGCAAGGGAAGCGGAGCAGGATACGGAGAAAGCAGTCTATAAAGACCGGGAAACCAAAGAAGTGGAAGCGTTATATCCATGTTTTTATAATGTTGATCTTTTAAACTATTTCCCATAAATCCTCA
>ERZ779626.714-NODE-714-length-18203-cov-12.655169_pt1 | contig 18203 bp, 15 predicted proteins | sample MGYA00514209_ERZ779626 | MGnify/ENA primary metagenome ERZ779626 (study PRJEB29562, sample SAMEA4376713) | mouse gut metagenome | isolation source: Cecum | study: EMG produced TPA metagenomics assembly of the A DSS colitis mouse model was used to assess the...
AGAAATTTCTGGCGCAAATCTGCACACGTTGATTTAATCAGTGCTTCCTTAAATTATCAAACAGGCGGTGCTCCGAAACGCGCCTGCGGGCGCAGGCCGCGCGCACCTTTCTTTCCCGTTGAATCCGTCTTACGTTCTACAGCTTACCCCGCCAGACAAGCCGTCCGCAGAAGGCGCAGGAACATTTGGCCGTAGGTCACCCGGGGCACCTCTTCCCCCGCCAGCAGAGGGATCTCCGCCACGGCCTCCTCCCCGGAGGTCACTGTCAGGGTCCCCAGCCGGTCCCCCAGGGCCACGGGAGCGGGGACGCTCTCCTCCAGCGTTACGGTCTGGGTGAGGTTCCCCGCCTTGGCCTTCTCCAGCAGCAGCATCCCGCCCTCACCGGGCACCGGCTGGACGGTGGCCTGGGTCCCCAGCTCCACCGGGACGGGGGGCAGGGCCTGGTCCGGGACGACCTTCCGCAGGGCGTAGGTGGCGAAGCCGTGGCTCAGCAGGGTCTGGGCGTCCTCAAACCGCTGGGCCGAGGTGGCCCCCTTCATGATGACGGCGATAAGCTCCATGCCCTCCCGCTCCGCCGTGGCGGAGAGGCAGTACAGGGCGCTGTCGGTGGAGCCGGTCTTCAGGCCCGTGGCCCCCTCGTAGAACCGGACCAGCCGGTTCGTGTTCACCAGCTGGGACTCCCCGTTCCGCAGGGTATCCATCCAGATGGTGGTGTACTGCCGGATGTCCGGATGGTTCAGAATCAGCTCCCGGCTCATGAGGGCGATGTCGTAGGCGGAGGTGACATGGCCCGCCGCCGGGAGGCCCGTGGCGTTTTTGAAGGTAGTGTCGTTCATCCCCAGCTCCGCCGCCCGTTGGTTCATCCGCTCCACGAACGCGTCCTCGCTGCCCGCCACCGTCTCCGCCAGGGCCACGGCGCAGTCGTTGGCGGAAACCACGCAGACGGCCTTGAGCATGTCGCTGACGCTGAGCTGCTCGTTCTCCTTCAGCCAGATCTGGGACCCGCCCATGGAACAGGCGTGGGCGGAGGCCGTGATCATGTCGTCGTAGCCCAGCTGCCCGCCGTCGATGGCCTCCATGGCCAGCAGCAGCGTCATCACCTTGGTGACGCTGGCGGGCTCCAGCTGCTTGTGCTCGTCCTTGGCGAAGAGGACGGTCCCCGTCTCTTTCTCCATCAGAATGGCCGACGGCGCGGACACCTCCACCGCCCGGGCGCTGGTAGCCAGCAGCAGCGCGGCGCACAGCAGCGCCATTCCCCCTCTTTTCATGATGATCCCCCTTTTGCTTGTCGCTTGTCGGTTAAGGAAGCACTGATTAAATCAACGTGTGCAGATTTGCGCCAGAAATTTCTGCTGACAAGGAAGAAAATCGCGGGAATCCTGACGGATTTCAAGATTTTCTAACGCAGTCCAGCGGGAATTTATGGCGTGAAGCTGTGTGCGGGGATTTAATCAGTGGTTCCTTAAGCCTATGAGCAAAGGGGGACATTCATGCACGGTTCTGGAACAAAACCCTTTACCGGACCGGAAAAATGTGCTATGCTGATTCCATCTTACAATGAAGAAAGAGGGGATTCCCATGCCGTCTCCCATTCCCTTCGGCGTCATGCCGGACGGCAGCGCCGTAGAGCTCTACACCCTGCAAAGCGGGACCCTGTCCTGCAATGTCATCACCTTCGGCGGCTCTCTACAGTCCCTCCGGGTCCCGGACCGGGCGGGGAAGCCCGTGGACGTGCTCCTGGGCTTCGACGCGCTGGAGCCCTACCTCACCCACGGCAAGTCCCTGGGGGCCCTGGTGGGCCGGTACGCCAACCGCATCGGCGGGGCCAGGTTCACCCTGAACGGGGAAACCTACCGTCTCGCCGCCAACAACAACGGCGTAAACCACCTCCACGGCGGCCTGGCGGGCTTCAACCAGCGGGTCTGGACTGCGGAGGACGCGGGAGAGGACTTCCTCACCCTCTCCCTGTTCAGCCCCGACGGCGAGGAGGGCTACCCCGGGGCCCTGACGGTCCGCGTCACCTACACGCTGGCGGAAGCGGGCCTGACCATCGCCTACCGGGCGGAATGCGACCGGGATACCATCTGCAGCCTGACGAACCACGCCTATTTCAACCTCTCCGGCCACGACAGCGGCCCGGTGCTGGACCAGACAATCCAGCTCCTGGCGGACCGCTACACCCCCACCGACCCCCTGTCCATTCCCACCGGGGAGATTGCCCCGGTGGAGGGCACCCCCATGGACCTCCGGGAGCCCACTCCCATCGGCGCCCATATTGGGGACGCTTTTCCCCAGCTCCTCCAGGCCGGGGGCTATGACCACAACTGGATTCCAAACGGCGAATCCGGCTCTCTCCGCCCCATCGCCCGGGCCTCCTCCGCCGTCACGGGCATTTCCATGGAGGTCCTCTCCACCCTCCCCGGCGTCCAGTTCTACACGGGGAACTACCTGGACGGCTGTCCCGCCGGCAAGGGCGGCGCGGCCTATGCGACCCGCTGGGGCTTCTGCCTGGAAACCCAATTTTACCCCGACTCCCCCAACCACGCGAACTTCCCCTCCTGCGTCCTCCGGGCGGGGGAGGTCTTCGGCCACACGGCGGCGTTCCGCTTCTCCGCCAAATAAACCAACAGGACCGGCCCCTCAGTCAGGCCGGTCCTGTTTTTTTATTGGTCCCAAAACTCCTCCAGGTTTTCCAGCGTCACCTGCCGGTAGGGGAGCCACACATAATGCCCGCCCGCCAGGTCCACCGCCTGGGCCGGGTCCTCCCCGTTCCAGAGGGCCAGGGCCAGATCGATCATGGCCCGCGCCTGTCCCCGTCCGTCGTTATGGACGGTCCCGTAGAGCTGCCCCGCCGCCACCGCCTCCAGGGCCGGGGCCGTGGCGTCCACCCCCACGATCAGGGGCCAGCGGTCTCGGGGCGTGTCCGCCAGGGCGTCGATGGCTCCCAGGGCCATGTCGTCGTTGTTGGAAAAAATCACCTCGATGCCGTCCCCGAACTCCTCCAGCCACTGGGCCGTCCGGGCGGCGGCCTGGGCCCGGTTCCAGTTGGCGGTCTCGTTGGCCAGCTTCTCCACCTCCACGCCGCCGTCGGTGACGGCCTTGACGGAGTACTCCGTCCGCAGCAGGGAATCCTGGTGCCCCGGCTCCCCCTCCAGCATCACGTACTGGAGGACCCCGTCGCCGCTGCGGTCCAGGGCTTCCCGGTCCGCCCGCCACGCGTCCAGCACCAGCTTTCCCTGGAGCTCGCCGCTCTCCCGGGCGTCGGCCCCCACATAATAAATCCGGTCCCAGCGCTGAATGTCCTCCTCCACCGGCTGGCGGTTGAAGAACACCAGGGGCACCCCCTCCGCCTCCGCCTTGTCGGCGATGACCGCCGCCGCCGTCCGGTCCACCAGGTTGACGCACAGCACGTCGCAGCCCCGGGCCAGGAAGCGGTCCACCTGGTCCATCTGGGTGCTCTGGCTGCTTTTGCCGTCGGCGATGAAGAGGGTGACCTTTTTCCCGGTCTCGCTCTCCGCCTCCCGGACCAAACCCTCCAGGTCCTGGGCCATGGCGGAGATAAAGGTGTCGTCCTGGGTGTAGAGGGCCGTGCCGATGCGGAGGCTGTCGTCCTTCCCCCCGCCGCAGCCGGAGAGGACCAGCAGCGCCGCCAGCAGGACGGGAAGCCTACCGGCTGGAGGACGACATGATGGGGAACAGCAGCTTCTGATTCTCCGGCGCATAGATATCCTCCTCTCGCAAGATGGAAAACGGCAGGGGGCTCAGGGTCCCGCCGGTTCCCCGGACGGCGTTCACCGCCCGGCGCACCGCCAGATAGCCTGCGGCATAGTCGCTCCAGGCGGCGATGGCGGCGACGTTCCCCCGCTCCAGCTGGGCGGTGATGGCGGCGGCGCTTCCCACGCCGTAGAGGGTGAAGTCCCGGCCCTCCGCCTCCCGCTTCTCCGCAGTCTTTTGGGTCGCCGAGGGCTCGAAGGCCATCACCCACCGGGGGGCCTCCTCCGGCAGCTCCGCCTCCCGGCGGACGGAGGCCCCCGCCGCCGCCAGCGTCTCCGCCGCCGCCGTCAGACGGGCCTCCACCCCGGCGCACCGCCCGGCGGTGTCCAGCAGCAGGACCTCCCCGCCGTCCCAGTCCTCCAGCAGGGCCTCCGCCAGCTCCCGGCCCAGCAGGGCGTTGTCCGGGGACACCACTCCCGCCGCCCCCTCCATGGGGGACTCCAGGGTCACCGTGGGGCAGACCACCAGCCAGGGGTCCAGGGCGGCGGCCAGCGCCGCCGGGTCCGCCGGCACCGCCACCAGGGCCGCCGCGCCGTCCTCGATCTCCCGGAGGAGCAGGGCCTCCTGCTCCTCGCTGTCGCCCGCGGCGGTGAGGGTGAGGAAGCGGAGCTCCGCCCCCAGCTCGTCCGCCGCCTGCTCCATGCCCTCCCGGGCCACGGTCCAGCCGGAGCTGTCCGTGTCCCGGAGCATGACGGAGAGGGACAGCAGCTGTTCCTTCCGATCCCCCCGCAGAAGCTGGGGCAGGGCCAGGGACAGCGCCGCCGCCAGCCCCAAGGCCGCCAGGACGGCGATTTGAATGAGCCTGCTGTTTCCCGTTTTCATAGCTCCTCCCCCTGCCGGCGGCGCTCCGCCTCCTCCTGGCTAAGGGCCGGGAGGCGAATACGCGCCAGCGTGCCCTCGTCCGGTTCGCTGAAAATGGTCAGGCCATAGCCCTCCCCAAAGGTGAGGCTCACCCGCTGGTGGACGTTCCGCACGCCGATGCCGGAGCCCTTGGTCCGCACCTCGGGCCGGTCCTCGTCCAGAAGGGAGGCGGCCAGCTCCGGGCGCATGCCCAGGCCGTTGTCCTCCACGTCGATGAGCAGGTCCTCCCCCTCCCGGTAGGCGGTGACCCGGATAATCCCGTCGTCCTCGGCGCTGGCCATGCCGTGGTAGACGGCATTTTCCAGCAGGGGCTGGATGATGAGCTTCAGCGTGTACAGCCCCTCCGTGCCGGGCTTCGCCTGGATCTCCGTGGTGAAGCGGTTCTTGAAGCGGATCTGCTGGATGTTCATGTAGTGGCGGGCGTGCTCCAGCTCGTCCGCCAGGGGGATGATGCTCTTCCCCTTGCTCAGGGAAATGCGGAACAGCCGGGCCAGGGAGGTGACCATCTGAATGGCCTCCTGCCGCTGGCCGGATTCCGTCATCCAAATGACGGAATCCAGGGTGTTGTACAGGAAATGGGGGTTGATCTGGGACTGGAGGACCTCCAGCTCGCTGCGGCGCTTCTGCCCTTCCTGGCGGACGATGTCGTCCATCAGGTACCGCATGGTGGACACCATGGAGGCCACGGCGTGACTCAGCCGCTGGACCTCATAGCAGCCGCCCTCCTCAATTTCCACATTGGCCAGGCCCTTGTCCAGCTCCCGGATGGAGCGCTCCAGCCGGAGGATGGGGTCCGAGATCCGGGCGGAGATCAGGAAGTTCAAAAAGGCCATCAGAAAGATGGAAAACAGCAGCAGCGTCAGGCCGAACAGGGGCAGCTGGGGGGAGGCGGCAAACCAGCTCTCCGCCGGGGCCACGCCCACCAGCTTCCAGCCGGTGTAGCCCACGGTCTTGACGGTGACCTGCCGGGACCGGCCCTGGAAGATCTCCTGGCGGCTGCCGTCCCGGTAGTCCGCCGCCGCCCGGTTGTTCTCCTCCAGGAGCCCGGCGTAAATGAGCTGCTGCCGGGGATGGTAGATCAGCTCCCCGCCGCCGTCGATAAGGTAGAGATAGCCCCCGCTGCCCAGCGTCACGTCCCGGCACACCTGCTCGATGCCGCTGAAGCTCATGTCCACCAGCAGCACGCCCCCCTCGGTGGCCCCGTCCCGGGTCAGCTGGACGTGGCGGCTCAGGGAGACCACCCAGCGGTAGGGGTAGTCGGGGTCGTCAAAGATATTTTGGACGTGAGGGGTGGAAAAGTGGAGGTTTTCCATGCTCTGGCTGGCCGCCTGGAACCAGTCGCTGTCCGCCGTCTCCGCGTCCCGCTTCAGCGCCGTCAGGGGCACGGCGGACACCAGGGCGCCATCTCCGTCAAAGACCGCCAGGGACACCAGGTCGTCCCGGTTCTCCTCGTAGAGCAGGGCCAAGTCCCCGGTGAGGTCCTCCTCCGCCAGGTCTGTGTTCTTGATGCTCCGGTAATACACCGTATCGGAAATGCGCATCATCCGCCGGAGGTAGCTGTCCAGGTTCAGGTTCGCCTGGGCCAGCACCCGGCGGCTGTTTTCCGCCACCAGCTGCTCGTTGACGGCGGAAAAGCGCCAGATAAGGCTGACGCTCATTAGCAGCATGCCCGCCGCCGCCACGGCCGTAAAGGACAGGGAGAGGACCATTTGGATGCTCATTTTTCGATAGCGCTCCGCCCACTGGGCGGCGAGGCGGCGGAACACATTCATGGGGTCTCCTCCCTTCTCTCAACGCAGTCTGCTTTTCCGAAGGAAAAGCAATGCCGGGCCATGGCCCGGCACGCGAAACGCCTGGGCGCTGGCTTTGATTAAGATGATTCCGCCCAAACTTCGGGAACAGCCCAGGGCTGGATGAAGCCCTCCGGGATGTTCTTGCAGTCCACGCTGACGTGATAGTCCAGCTCTTCACTGGGCAGGCTCCCCGCTGGGAAGACGATATATAAGCCGTCACGGCCGAACCCGATCCACTCCAGGTCCAAGGCCGACGTCATGTCCGCCACGACGTCGGAGGGAAGCTCCCACTCCACCAATTCCGGCAAGCGGCGGCGGACCTCCTCCTCCGGCACGGCGAAGAGGTCCCGGCTGTCGATCTTCTCCCCCGTCTCCCGGTCGAAGGCCGCATGGATGCTGACCGTCCTGTGTTCCCGCATACTGTAGTCCTCGGGCAGCGTCAGTTCGGTGGTGAAGTACATCACCCGCTCACCGGAGGCCGCGGGCGACGTATCCTGGTAGATATGCCCGGCCTGAAACTCCTCTCCCAGTTCCCGGCAGGCGGCATAGGCCCGCTCCAGGGCCTCCAGCTCGTCGTAGAGGGGACCCTGTTCTTCGTAATACTGCCGGACCTTCTCCTTTGCCGTCTCGCTGAGGTCATCGACGCTCTCCAGGCCCATTACATAGACATTTTCCGGCCCAAACGGCTCCTCCACCCGCAAAAGCTCCGTGCCGTCCGAGAGGCGGTAGGTGCGGCTTCTCTGACCGTCCCGCTCCAGCAGGTCCACAGGGGTCCCGTCCCGGAGAGTCAGGGCTTCCCGTTCCAGCCCGCCGAGGATCTCGACACTGGTGGCCCAGTAAGCCCGGACGGTCTTCCCCTCCGCCGTCTCCAGCTTCTCCCGCCGGGAATAGCACCAGGCGGAGGCCAGCGCGTCCACCCGCAGTTCCTTTTGAAACTGCGCCCAGTATTCCGCCGGCGACCCGCTGCTGATACCCATAGGCCAGACGGTGGTTTTCTCCGCAATCAGAATGCCGGTCTGATTCCTCTCGTTCTCCATCACAAAGGCGGTGACGTCTCCGGACGCGTCCGTCCGGACCTCCACCACCAAGCCTTCTACGCGTTTTTCATCCTGACAGGCGGTCAGGCTCATAGCCAGCAGTACCGCCAGAAGCAGGGACGCCATCCGTTTCATAAGTTCAGCCTCCTTACGTCTTCTGCCCCGCCCGGAATTTGGACGGGGACAGGCCAAAGTGCCGCTTGAACACATAGCTGAAATAGTTGGGGTCCGAGAATCCCGTGGCCTCGGCGATGCGGTAGGTCTTCTCGTCCGTCTCCCGGAGGAGCCGGGCGGCCTCCTCCATCCGGACCTTGGTCACATAGGCGGTGAAGGACATCCCCACCTCCCGCTTGAAGAGGGTTGAAAAGTACGTGGGGGACAGGTGGATATGGGAGCACAGGGCCTCCACGCTGAGCTGCTCGTCGGTGTAGTGCCCGGCGATGTAATCCTTGGCCCGCTCTACCATCTGCCAGGCGGAATCGCTCCGCCGCCGCCCCAGCAGGTCGTGGAGCCGCCCGCAGCGCTCCCCCAGCCAGCTGCCCAGTTCCTCCAGGCTGGAAAACTCGGAGACGGACACCGCCCCGGTAAAGCCCTCCCCGAAGACCTCCTCCACCGGAAGCCCCCCGGACCGGGTCAACCGCACCAGGCAGGTCACCACCTCCAGCAAAAAGAGGTCGCACTGGGAGAGGGACGCGCGGCGAAGCCGATCCATCAGGCCCCGGACCACATCCTCCGCCTGCTCCTGGGTCCCCAGCTTCACGGCGGCGGACAGGGCCCGCTGGTCCTCCTCCTCAAAGGAGGGCGCGGCGGCGGGCTGCGGCTCCAGGTCTCCGATGTAGATGACCCGGACCCCGCCGGCCAGAACCCGGTAATCCAGGGCGGAGCGGGCCCCGGCGGCGCTGCGGTTCAGCTCCTCCGGCCCCCGGCAGGGAAGGCCCACCCCGGTGGTAAGCCGCAGTCCCAGATAGCTCTGGGACAGCCGGGAAAGCCGCTCCAGCTCTTCCAGTAAAGGATACAGCCGCTCCTCCCGGTCCAGGTGGACCAGCAGGGCCGCCATGTCCCCGTAGAGCACCACCCGGGCGGCGCAGCCCTCCAGGGCGAAGTGCTTTTCCAAAAAGGACTGGACGGACAGCAGCAGCAGCTCGTCCCGCTCTCCCTCGTCCCCCAGGCCGTCCACGTGGACCAGGGCCGCGGTCCACAGGCCCTGGGGCAGGTCGATCTCATACCGGGCCGCCCGGTCCTGGACCTGTTCCGGGCGGATCTGGCCGCTGAGGAGCCGGGTGTAAAACAGCTCCCGCAGCACCGGCAGGCTCTCCTCATACCGCCGGCGCAGGGTCTCCATATCCCGCCGCTCCAGCCGCTGGCGGTCCAGCTGCTCCCGGAGCTTCTCCAGCACCTGGATAAGCTCCGGGGCGTTGATGGGCTTTAAAATATACTCGGAGACGCCCAGGCTCATGGCCTGGCGGGCATACTCGAAGTCGTCGAAGCCTGAGAAAACCACCAGCCGGGCCCCAGGCAGGGAGACCCGCAGCCTCCGGCACAGCTCCAGGCCGTCCAGGAAGGGCATCTTGATGTCGGTGAGCACCACATCGGGCCGGAGCTGCTCCGCCAGCTCCAGGGCCTCCTCGCCGTTGCCCGCCTCCCCCACCAGGGCAAAGCCCAGGGAGGCCCAGTCGATTTTCCGGCTGATGCCGGTGCGAATCTCCTCCTCGTCGTCGGCAAGCAGGACCCGGTATTCCTCCATGGAAGTCCCCTCCTTTTCTATCTGGGCCTATTATACAGCAAAACCTCCGGTTTGAAAAGAAGGTCCGGCGCGAAACGCGCCGGACCTTGGCAGTTTTTTACAAAGGGAGTGCTTTTTACTTCTTCGCCAGGTACTTCCGCAGGTCCAGGGCAACCGCCACGATGATGACCAGGCCCTGGGCAATAAAGGTGTAAGCGGGGTCCACCCGGAGGAACTGGAGGCAGATTTTCAAAATTTCGAACACCAGCACGCCGATGAGGATGCCCCCCACCTTGCCCACGCCGCCGTTGGTGGACACGCCGCCGATGGTACAGGCCGCGATGGCTTCCAGCTCATAGCCGAAGCCCGTGGCGGTGGAGGCGCCGCCGGCCTTGGCGCCCACCATAAAGCCGGCAACGGCGTACAGGACGGAGGCCAGCACGTAAATGCGGATCAAAGTCGCCGGGACATTGACGCCCGCCACCTGGGCGGCGTTTTCATTGCCGCCGATGGCGTACATGTATTTGCCGTGCCGGGTCTTGTTGTACAGGAACAGCATGTACGCCCCCACCACGATGGCGAAAATGGCCAGGTAGGGGATGGGGCCCAGGGAACCCAGGGCCACCTGGGAGTAAGAGCTCTTGAAGCCGCCCAGGGGGTCGTTGCCCGTCACCACGGAGCAGAGGCCGTAGACAATGGTCTGCATGCCCAGGGTGGCGATGAAGGGGGGGACCTTCAAAAAGGCAATGACGCAGCCGTTGATGGCCCCGAAGACCGCCATGATAGGAATGACGATTAAAAGCGCCGCGAACCAGGGCAGGTCCGGCATCCAGGGCAGGGCCCGGGCGGCGTAGTCCACGCTCTGGAGCATCATGGCAGCGAGGCAGGCGGAGAGGCCCACCTGACGGCCCGCCGACAGGTCCGTGCCCTTGGTGATCAGGCAGCCGGAAACGCCGCAGGCGATGATGAACCGGGGAGACACGTTGACCACCAGGTTCTTAAAGTTGTTGGACGTCCAGAAGTTGTCGGCGACGAAGCCCACGAACAGGGCCAGGATGAAGATGAGAATGATAATGGCGTTGTTGGACAGAAAGTTCTTGACCGCTTTCGCGTTGAGCTGTTTATTCTCCATGGTTTCTCTCCTCCTTATTCAAACTGGGTGGCCAGGGCCATGATGTTCTCTTGGTTGGCGTCCTTCCCGTCGATGAAGCCGGTAACCCGGCCGTCGCACATGACCATGATCCGGTCGGACATGCCGATGAGCTCGCTCATTTCAGAGGAGATCATGATGACGCTCTTGCCCTGCTTCGCCAGCTCGGCGATGATGCAGTAAATTTCGTATTTCGCGCCCACATCGATGCCCCGGGTGGGCTCATCCAGGATGAACACGTCCGGGTCGTTGGCCAGCCACCGGCTGATCAGCACCTTCTGCTGGTTGCCGCCGGAGAGAGACTGGATCAGCGTCTTGGACGAGGGGGTCTTGATGGAGAGCTTGGCCACGTTGTCCTGCACCAGCTGCTCGATCTTCCCGTCGTCCAGCATGAAGCCGCCGATCAGGTATTGGTTCAGGGAGGCGACGGACACGTTGTCCGCAATGGAGAGGACGCCCAGGATGCCGGTAGCCCGGCGGTCCTCCGTCAGCATGGCGATGCCGCTGTCGATGGCCTGCTTGGGCTGGTTGATTCTCAGCTCCTTGCCCTTGTAGGTGATCTTGCCCGCGCTGTGGCAGCGGAGGCCGAACAGGCCCTCCATCAGCTCCGTGCGCTGGGCCCCGACCAGGCCGGCCACGCCCAGGATCTCGCCCTTGCGGACCTGGAAGGAGGCGTGGCGGAAGCTCTTGGGGTTGATGGAGGTGAAGTCCTCCACCTCGAAGACCACCTCGCCGGGGACGTTGCTCCGGGGCGGGTAAAGGTTGGAGAGCTCCCGGCCCACCATCTTGGTGATGATGAAGTCCGTGGTCAGGCCCTTGGCGTCCCAGGTGCCGATATACTGGCCGTCCCGCATGATGGTGACCTCGTCGCTGATGCGGAGGATCTCGTCCATCTTGTGGCTGATGTAGACGATGGAGACGCCCCTGGAGCGCAGCTCGCCCACGATGGTGAACAGGGCCTCCACCTCCGCCGCCGTCAGCGAGGAGGTGGGCTCGTCCAGGATAAGCACCTTACAGTCGGCGCTGACGGCCTTGGCGATCTCCACCAGCTGCATCTGGGACACGCTCAGGGTGCCCAGCTTGGCCTTGGGGTCGTAGTTGAGGTGCACCTCCTCCAGGACGCGGGCGGCGTCGGCGTACATCTTCTCGTGGTCCACCACGGTGATGGGCCCCAGGCGCTTGGTGGGGTAGCGGCCCACGTAGATGTTCTCGCCGATGCTGCGCTCCGGGATGGGCTGCAGCTCCTGGTGTACCATGGCGATGCCCCGGTTGAGGGCGTCCAGCGGTCCGCTGATGGACACCTGCTCCCCCTCGTACGTCACCGAGCCCTCGTCCATGTGATAGATGCCGAACATGCACTTCATCAGCGTGGACTTGCCCGCGCCGTTCTCTCCCATCAGCGCGTGGACGGTGCCGGGACGGAGCTTGAGCTGCGCGTGATCGAGCGCCTTGACGCCGGGAAAGGTCTTGACGACGTCACGCATTTCCAAACGATATTCTGACAATTCTCGGTCCCCCCTTTTTTGTCTGGTCCGGGCGGTCGGCCCGAAGAGAAAAAGGTGCGTGCGCACATGCGCACGCACCTTTTTTCACGATTTGATGCTGGCGGATCAGCCCATGAAGTCGGCCACGTTGTCGGGAGTGACCTTCACGTAGTCAACGTACACGCTCTGGCTGCCGGAGGCGTAGGTGGTGCCGCTCAGGAGCTTCTCCATCTCGGCCACAGCGCCCTGGGCCTGGCCCTTGGCGTCGTTGAGCACGGTGCCGGTCATGTTGCCGGCCTTCACCTCGTTGAGGGCGGCATCCAGCGCGTCCACGCCCACCAGGTAGATGTCCTCGTTGACGGTGCGGCCGGCGGCCTGGATGGCCTGGAGAGCGCCGATGGCCATGTCATCGTTGTTGCAGAAGACGACCTCGATCTGATCGCCGAACTGAGCCAGGTCGTTGGCGCAGATGGTCTGGCCCTTCTCACGGTCCCAGTCGCCGCGCTGGAGATCCAGCTCCTCAACCTCCATGCCCGCGTCGGTCAGGGCCTTCACGGAGTACTCGGTGCGCAGCTGGGCGTCGATGTTCTCGGGGTCGCCCTGGATCATGATGTAGGAGACCTTGCCGTCGCCGTTGATGTCGCCCTTGTTGGCGGTCTCCAGGATCAGCTCGCCCTGGAAGGTGCCGGACTGGGCGGCGTCGCAGCCGACGTAGACCAGCTTGTCATAGGCGGCCATCTGGTCGGCGGTGGGCTCGCGGTTGATGAGCACGGTGGGGATGTCAGCGCCCTTGACAGTGGCGATGATCTGGTCGGCGGCACTGGTCATAACGGGGTTGATGATCAGCGCGTCCACACCCTGGGTGATGAAGGTGTTGATCTGCTCGTTCTGCTTGTTCTGGTCGTTGTTGCCGTCCACGACGGTGACGGAGTAGCCCTTGCCCTCCAGGATCTCCTGGAGCGCGTTGCGGTAGGTGGTCATGAAGGCGTCGTCGAATTTGTAGATGCACACGCCGATGTTTCCGCCGGCGGCGGGCTCTTCGGGTTCGGCGGCGTCGCTGCCGGTATCAGCGGGAGCGCTGGTGTCGGCCGGGGGAGTGGTGTCGGCGGGCTTGTCGCCGCCGCCGCCGCAGGCGGTCAGCAGAGCCAGCATCATAACTGCGGCAAGAAGCAAGGCAAACGTCTTTTTCATCATAGTTCCTCCAATCAATTTTTCGTGTTCCGGGGCCGTGCCCCAAACCACGCCTATCATTTTAGACGGGCTTCCCCGAAAAAACGATAGAAAATTCTTGGAGGATTCATGAAAAAACTAAGAACCTGCATTCTTAGGGCTTGTTTGAAAATTGGCGGAATGCCGGGTTTGGGCAGATTTTTTTGCCAGACAAGGCGATTTGACGCGGGAATCCTGACGGATTTCAAGTCAAATCAACGCAGTCCTGGCGGAAAAAGATGCCCAAAGACGGCGTTTTGCCATTTTTCAAACAAGGCCTAACCATGGAAAGCCGGAGGGACAAGGATTTTTCCCGTCAGACAAAGAGATTCCCCCTGCAACTCTGACGGATTGCAGGGGAAATCGACGCGGTATGGCGGAAAAAAAGCCGGACGGACGGCGTTCCACGGTTGTGAATGCAGGTCTGCCGCGCCGTTCCAAATGGAGCGGCGCGGCAGGCAGCTTTCCGTTTTCAGGAGCGGCGAATCAGGACATCTTCTCCACCAGGCGGTCCACCATCTTCGGATCCAGGCTGTCCTCGGTGACCACCTTTGCCCGCTGGCCCACCAGGGCGTACAGGCCCAGCAGGGACCGGGCGTCCAGCATCACGGTGTCGGTGCTGAGCCAGATCTCATAGGGGGCCTCGCAGGCCAGGCGGTGGATGCGGTTGATCTGTTCGTCGCTCTTTATGTCAATGTTTCTGGTCATAATGAATTCCTCCTTGTCAAAAGCGCGGCGCCAAACGGAATGGGTTTCAATCCCTCTGTGGGATTAGGCACATTCTAGCAGGGGAGGATGAGAATGTCAACGCCGAATTTTATCATATTTGCACAATTTAACTTTGATAATTTATGCATAATAACAATATCGCGTGGCGGGTACTCCCGGACCACCCTCCCCTGCTACCTGAATTTACAATCTACAGATCATCCGCATCCTGAACCGGGACCTCATAGGGATCCAGAGGCTGTCCGGTCCAGCTTCCCATAGGGTCCGTCTTCGCGGCGGTGAATTGGGACAACTCCTTTGCCTTCTGCATCGGCTTGTCCTCCGGGCGGCATTCCATCGCTGCCACCTCCTTGTTATAAATATAGAACATGGAACTTGCGCAAAGTCAGTATTCCCGGCGGGAAGCGTTTTTTTCCGGGAATATGTGGGAAACCAGGCGGACCAATGCGGTTTCCGCAAGACCTTGCACGGGCCCTGTCGAGACCTGTCACAAAAATTTTTAGTTTTTTTGAAGATATTGCTTGACAAAGCCGGCGTCTTTGTGGTATTCTACCCATTGCCGACAAGCTGCCGGTGTGGTGGAATTGGTAGACACAGGAGACTTAAAATCTCCCGGTAGCGATACTGTACCGGTTCGAGTCCGGTCACCGGCACCACAAAATGAAATATCGCGGAGTAGAGCAGTTGGTAGCTCGTCGGGCTCATAACCCGGAGGTCGCAGGTTCAAGTCCTGTCTCCGCAACCAGAAAACCGCCGATTTTACGTAAAATCGGCGGTTTTTCTATCGAAAAAGTTGCGGCCCATTTTTTCTGATGCTTATCTGATGCTTATTTTCGGGTTTGCTTCGAGGCGCTGATGTCTATCCCGCCACAGAGGCTGTTTTCCGCTCAGCGCTCCCGCCCTTTCTTTAGAGCGGGCCTTTTCTTCGCCCCGGCGTAGACATCCCCCAGTTTTCCGATACTGATCCGCTTGTGGTCGTCCAGGGCGTGGCCGTACTTGTCCATCGTGATGGACGGGTTGGCATGGCCAAGCAGCCGGGAGAAGGTGTTGAGGCTGCCCTCGGTGAACAGCTCGATTGCCAGCGCCACGTCGCGGGCCTCCGCCTCGGACTGGCGGAGCAGCTCGGCGTGGAAGTCCTGGAGAGTAGGGGCGGCGCCCCGGTAGCCGCTTCGGATGTAATCGTGGTACACCCCGGCGGTGCAGCGGTCGATGATGGACTTCTCCTTCGCCGAGAGCTTCCCGGAGCCGACCAGCTGCTCACAGAGGGACAGCAGGAACTCAGACTTCAGCACCACCGGGTTTTCCCCGTCGCCGTAGCCCTGCTCCATGTCCATGGCATTGATGTGGTTCCGGGAGGTGGCGGAAATATTGACCACCTCGCCGCCCAGACCCTCAATGAGCGGCCCATATTCGCTTTCGGGGTCTATGACGATGATGTCGTCCTCGGTGGAGAGCGCAACCCAGGCAATCTCCTCCTTAGCGGTGAAGGACTTACCGGAGCCGGACACGCCCAGGACGAAGCCGTTTCCGTTCAGAAGCTCCTTCCGGTTGGCGACGATCAGGTTCTTCGAGATCACGTTCTGCCCATAGTAAATTCCGCCCTGGCCCCGAATCTCCTGGGCCTTGAAGGGCATGAGGACGGCCAGGGCCTCCGTGGTCAGGGTCCGCAGAGTGTCGATCCTCCGCAGGCTCAGAGACAGGGCAGTGGTGAGCCCGTCGGCCTGCTGCCAGTTCAGCGTGGCCAGCTGGCACAGGTGCTTCCGGGCGGCGGATTGGAGGGTTTCCGTGTCGCTGTCCAGCTCCTCCTTGCTGTCCGCCAGATGCACCAGCGTCACCACGGCGAACATCATTCGCTGGTCGCGGGTGGTGAGGTCGTCCAGCATCTCCCTGGTTTCTTTTCTCTGCTGTTCCAGATCATAGGGCACCACGGCGGAGAAATTGTTGTTGTTATTCTGCCGACGCTGCCAGTTGGTCACATTGGTCTCGACGCCCAGGAGCCGGTTCTGCATCTCCCGGACGGCCTCGTCCGTGGGGACGGGGATCACGTCGATGGACAGCATCATGGTGCGGTTCAGGGCCGTCAGCTCGGAGATCATAGAATCCTTGATGTAGCTGGCGTACTCCTTCAGGAACAGCACCCGCCCGAACTTGCCGCCCATGATGAAGTGGTCTTTCTTGAACTCCAGGCTGTCCGGACAAATGCTATCCTTGAAGCTGTGGCCCTTCCGCATAAGGTCCCGGAGGTCCAGGTGGTATTCCGCCTCCTCGCCGGTTCGGTAGAAGTCATGGAGGACCCGCAGCCGTTCCACGGCGTCCAGCTCCTCGCTGTGGGCGTCCAGATGGCTCAGGCGGGTGGTGACGTCCGCCGTCACCCGGTCGAAGAATGCGCGGGCCTCCTCGACATTTTTCCGGTGGACGGAGAGGGTGACATACCGCTCCTGCACCACGCTGTTGGAGGAGTCCGTCACCTTGTCCATGAGCATGGAATTGTACTCCGCCCGGTAGCCGTCCAGGTAGTCGTCCTGCCGTGGAATGAGTATTTCCTGCTCAAAGTTCTGCCGGTTCAGGCGTTTATTGTTGATGGTGATCTTGGTGGTGGAGCCCGTGTCCAGGGCGTTCAGCAGTTCTGAGTAGCCCAGGAACATGGACGTTTTATCCTCCTTCGAGGCGATTGCGTAGTTGATATCCGTGAAGCGGATGGTCTTGGAGAATTTGCTTCCGAACTGAAAAATCCCATCCGGCCAGAGGCGGCGGATGGGAATGGCGTCCTGCACGGACTTGGGGAGGTCGAAGCCTTCCTTTTCCTCCCAGAAAAAGCCCCGTTCATAGCAGAACGCCAAACAGTCCGCCTCTGTCATTCCAGCATTGGCCAGAGGTGAACGCTTGGGCGCTTCCAGCTTCATCAGCCGTTCCGTCTCGTCTGCGGCGATGCCTACATAGTGGACCTCCGCATCCAAGGCCACGCCGTCTAGAGTACGGGTTTTCATTGAGGTTCCCCAGCGGCAGGGGCCGCCGCACCAGCCGTATCCCAGATGAAAACCGTTCTTTTGGGAGTCAACCGGCCTCTCCAGCATGTTATATAAAAAAGGGACGTCCGGCTCCACCTCTGTGAACCGGACGCCCCTCTGCTCCAGGATCGGTTTCATCCGATCCCGGATATCGTAAATTGCCTGAAATTCCATTCCCGAGTTGTAGAAAATCACTTCATCCAATGGCATTTTCTTTTCCAGTAATAACAGCAGCATGGCTAGTGAGTCTTTTCCAAAACTCACGCTGGCGTAAAATGCCACCCTGCGTTTTCACCTCCCTTCTCCGGCCCGAGGCCGGAAACCTTCCGCCCGCAGGCGGCATAGGGGACAGGGGGATGTTCCCCCTGCAAGCGCGCAAAATGTACATTTGCGCTATGCTTGCGGCCCTGCCGCCAGAGGCGGCAGGGTCTTGCCCCGCCTCCGGCGGGGCCGTTTTCAAGCGGAAGGACTGATTGGAATGGCCGCAGGAGGCGCCTCGTCGGGGCGAAATCCATTCCACTCCGTTTCCACCGCTGGTGAAAACTGCGTTCCATTCCTTTGCCCCTCCTCTCCCCACCGCAAACGCTTCGCTGGTTTGCGGCGGGGCCCCCAGAAGAAGGAGGGTCACTCTCACCGCTCCGGCCCCGAGGGTGGCTGCCGGAGCTTCAGATCATAGTGGTCCACCGGCACGTCCCGCAGGTCTAAAGCCGATTTATCCAGTACGTCTGCCGCGTAGCGGGCGTAATTGTAGCCCTCGCTTTCCACCAAAATGCCGCCCCGATGATTTTTGACGCACACTAAAAGGCAATGATACACGCCGTCAACCTCACGCATCAGGTTTCTGTTTTCGATAATAAAGGGCATGTCCTCCAGCAGATGCGTGGAAAAATGCCGGAATGGCTGCCTCCGCGCCGGGCGTGTATGCCGCCGGCGACTGCGCTGAGCACCGCAATATCCAGAGCGGGCAGCCCCAGGCCGTGGGCCTCTGGGCCAACGCCGGGCGGCAGGGCGATGTGGCTGGTGCCGCCATGGCGGGCCGCCGGGACGCTTATGAGGGCAGCCTGATCCACAACATCACCCACTTCATGGGCATGGACTTCATCAGCCTGGGCGATAAAAACCTGGGCGGGGAGCGCCGGATATTCTCCCGGAAGCCGGACGGCCTCTGGCTGGAGGCACAGGTGGAGGACGGCCGGGTGAACTGCGTCAATATTCCCGCGTTGAAAACCGCCTGCGAGGAGATCCTGACCCACTTTTGACCCAGAATCCGAAAAAAGCGGGCAGGGCTGGACGGAAACAATGGAAGATCCGCCGAGCGAACCGTGGTAAAAAGCACAAATCGTAGCCGAAATGACTCCGATTTTCCCTTGAGACTGCCCCCCCTCATAACCCGGAGGTCGCAGGTTCAAGTCCTGTCTCCGCAACCACACCCACC
>ERZ779626.716-NODE-716-length-18171-cov-10.786763_pt1 | contig 18171 bp, 16 predicted proteins | sample MGYA00514209_ERZ779626 | MGnify/ENA primary metagenome ERZ779626 (study PRJEB29562, sample SAMEA4376713) | mouse gut metagenome | isolation source: Cecum | study: EMG produced TPA metagenomics assembly of the A DSS colitis mouse model was used to assess the...
GCAAGCAGTTCATCAAGGGCACGGAGCAGATCGCCCAGGAGGGCGCCATCCAGATCTTCAAGCGCCCCGGCGGCGGCATGGAGGAAGTCGTGGTGGGAGTCGTGGGCACCTTGCAATTCGATGTGTTCCAGTACCGCATGAAGGCGGAGTACGGCGTGGAGCTCTACATGGAGGGCCTGCCCTACGACCACCTGCGGCTGATTGCCGAGTGTCCCGTAAAGCCCGACGAGCTGGTCCTCTGCACCGGCGCGGCGATTCTGGAGGATTTCAAGGGCCGTCTGCTGGTGGCCTTTGGCGGCGAGTGGTCCGTGGGCTTTTTGACCAAGCACAACCCCGGCCTGGTGCTGGAGGACGCGCTGTCGGTCTCATGAAACGGATTTTGATTGTGGAGGACAACCGGGCCCTGGGGGACGGGCTGTGCCTGGCCCTCAGGGACCCGTCGCTGGAGCTGGCGCTGTGCCGGACCCTCTCCGCCGCCCGGGAGGCCCTGGAGGCGGGAGGCTTTGACCTGCTGATTCTGGACGTGAACCTCCCCGATGGAAACGGGCTGGACTTTCTCCGCCGCCTCCGGGCCGGGGCCAATCCCGTCCCCGTCATCCTGCTGACCGCCAACGACATGGAGACGGACATCGTGGCGGGCCTGGAGTCCGGGGCGGACGATTACGTCACCAAGCCATTCTCCCTGGCGGTGCTCCGGGCCCGGGTCAACGCCCAGCTCCGCCGGGGCGGCGAGGCGGCCGGGCCCCTGGCGCTGGACGGGTTCTCCTTCGACTTTGAGCGCATGGAGTTCCGCCGGGACGGGCGGCTCATCGACCTGAGCAAGACGGAGCAGAAGCTCCTCCGGGTCCTGGTGGAGAACCGGGGGCGGACCCTGCCCCGGGAGCTGCTGGTGGACCGGGTGTGGACCGACGGGGCGGAGTACGTGGACGAAAACGCCCTATCCGTGACGGTGAAGCGCCTCCGGGGCAAGCTGGAGGAAAACCCCTCCAAGCCCCGGTATCTGAAAACCGTCTACGGCATCGGCTATACCTGGACCGCCGGGGAAACCGGGGGCTGAGGCATGGCGGAAACGCTTGGCCTCGCCGCCCTGGCCCTGGCGGCGCTGTACCTGTGGCACCGCTGGCGGATGAAGCGGCTGCTCCGCAGCCTGGACCGGATGCTGGACGCGGCGGTCCGGGGGGACTTTCAGGAGGAGGCCTTTGACGAGAGCCTCCGCTCCGCCGTGGAGACGAAGCTGGCCCACTACCTCAGCGCCTCCGCCGTCTCTGCCAAAAACCTCCAGGAGGAGCGGGACAAGATTAAGTCCCTCATCGCCGACATCTCCCACCAGACCAAGACCCCCATCGCCAACGTGCGGCTGTACGCCCAGCTTTTGGAGGAACAGGCCCCGGAGGACTGCCGGGCCTATACCGCCGCCCTGGGGGAGCAGGCCCGGAAGCTCCAGTCCCTTATTGACGCGCTGGTGAAGACCTCCCGGCTGGAAGCGGGGGTGCTGGTCCTGCATCCCAGGCCGGGGCCCCTGGGGCCCATGCTGGAGGAGGCGGCGGCCCAGTTCGCCCCCAGGGCGGCGGAGAAGGGCCTGGAGCTGATTCTGGAGCCTGCCGGGGCGGAGGCGGTCTTCGATCCCAAGTGGACGGCGGAGGCGGTGTGCAACCTCATTGACAACGCCGTGAAGTATACGCCCTCCGGGACCATTACCGTCAGCGCCCGGGCCTATGAGCTCTTCGCCCGGATCGACGTGGCGGACACCGGGCCCGGCATTCCGGAGGAGGAGCTGGGGAAGCTCTTCCGGCGGTTCTACCGGGGCGGGGCGGCCTCGGAGGCGGAGGGCGTGGGCGTGGGGCTTTACCTGGTCCGGCAGATCGCCCAGGGCCAGGGGGGCTATGTGAAGGCCTTCTCCCGGCCCGGGCAGGGGGCCAGGTTCTCCCTGTTTTTGCCCCGGAATTGATGGATATAGTCAACGCAGTTGAAAAGGAGTAAACACTCCTTTTCAGCCGGCGGACCTGCGGTCCGCCGGGGCGCAAGGCGCCTATGCGTTTCCTATGAAGTTTACCGCAGAAAGCCGCATTCGCGGCCCACAGCGCGGTATACCCGCGCTGTGTTGAAAAGAATCCATTGGATTCTTTTCAACTGTGGTAACTATAACAAAGGAGTGCCCTTTATGAAATTGGATTTTGTGCCCGTGGGCCGGATCGCCGGCGTCCACGGCATTCGGGGGGAGCTGCGGGTCCTGCCCCTGGAGGGGGAGGCGGAGTTCCTCACCGGCTTCAAGACCTTCTACCTGGAGGGACAGGCCGTCTCGCCGGTTTCCTGCCGCGTACACAAGGGCATGGCCCTTCTCAAGCTGGAGGGGGTGGAGGACCGCACCGCCGCCGAGGGCCTCCGGGGGAAGGAGCTGCTGGTCCGCCGGGCGGATGCCCGCCTCCCGGAGGGGGAGTATTTCGACGGCGAGCTCATCGGCCTGGACGTGTACGACGGGGAGACCGGAGAGTGCGTGGGCGAGCTGACGAGGGTGGAGCGCTACCCCGCCAGCAAGGTGTACACCGTCCGGGGAGTGAAGGAGTTCCTGGTCCCGGCGGTGAAGGACGCCTTCATCCTGGGCGTGGACCTGGAGAACAACCGGATGGACATTCGGGTCTGGGAGGGGCTGACGGAGTGAACATCGACATTCTGACCCTCTTCCCGGATTCCGTGGATGCCATGCTGAACGTCAGCATTCTGGGCCGGGCCCAGGAGCGGGGGTATATCGCCATCCGGACCCATCAGATTCGGGAGTACACCACCAACAAGCAGATGCAGGTGGACGACTACCCCTACGGCGGGGGCCGGGGAGCCGTCATGCAGGCGGACCCCCTTTACCGCTGCTGGGCCCATGTAGTGGAGGCCCACGGGCCGGGGCGGACCATTTTCCTCTCCCCCTGCGGGCGGACCTTCACCCAGGACACGGCCCGGGAATTGAAGGAGCGGTACGACCACCTGATTTTGGTCTGCGGCCACTATGAGGGCGTGGACCAGCGCTTCCTGGACGAGTGCGTGGACGAGGAGATCTCCATGGGGGACTTCGTGCTTACCGGCGGGGAGATCCCCGCCATGGCGGTGGCGGACGCGGTGTGCCGCATGGTGCCCGGGGTCCTGCCGGACGAGGAGTGCTTCCAGGAGGAGTCCCACTGGAACGGGCTTTTGGAGTATCCCCAGTACTCCCGGCCCGCTGTGTGGCACGACCGGGCGGTGCCGGAGATCCTGCTCTCCGGGGACCACGGGAAGGTGGCGGCCTGGCGGCGGAAGGAGAGCTACAAGCGGACCATGCGCCGCCGCCCGGACCTGTTCGCGAAATTTGACGAGAGCCAATTGACCACCAAGGCCGAAAAAAAGGTCCTCCAGGAGGCGAAAGAGGAATTCGCCCTGGAGGAAGAAGAGGCGTAAAAACCCGTCCGGCGGATTCCGCCGGACGGGTTCTGTTTTTTAATAGGCAGCGGTTCCAAAGATGCCGGTGGGGCCGTCGGCTCCGCCGATAATCTCTTCAAAGCCGGAGAAGTCCGGGAAGCTGATTTTTACGGCCTTGCCCATGGCCTTGATGTCCATGGTCATATCCAGGTCCGCGACGACACGGACCGCCAGGCTGTCCCTGCCGTCGGAGGCGCTTACATCCGCCTTCAAGGCCATGTCCGCCGCCGCGCTTTTCAGCGTCCCGTCCTGGCCCACGGTATAGGTGATGGTGCTGCTGTCCAGGGAGAAGGACATGCCCATGTCCAGGCCCGCCTCCAGCATGCCCAGGATCTGGCCCATCAGGCCGTTGAGCATCCCGGCGAAGGCGTCGTTCAGCGTCAGGGTGTAGACGGTGTTCCCGCCGGAGGTCCTGGTGGTGATGGAGTCGATGAAGGGCAGCAGGGCGGCGTAGGTGTTCCCGGCGGCCTGGTCCATCAGCGCCGTGAAGGCCTCCATGTCCATACCCATGCCCATGGGCATCTGATAGGCGTCCTCACCGGAACGGGCATAGGCCGTGCCGTCCTTCAGCCAGTACTCCATTTTTTCGGTTTCGGTGACCTCCCCGTCGGAGACGGTGACGGTCATGTCCATAGCCATCTGGAGGTCCTTGTCCAGAAGCATTTTGATATTGCCCTTGACGGCGGCGTCCGCTTTCTGCGTCATGTCCAGCGGGGTCCCGCCATCAGTGCCCTTGAGGCTGAGCTGCATGCCCACGTTCGCATCAATGGAGGCGTCCAGCCCCTGAGCCGCCGCCGCGCCGGAGGACTGGAGGGCCCGGTAGGCCTCAATTTTGTCCGTGATGGGCTTTGCCGCCGCCTCCTCCACCGCGCCGCTCTCAATGAGGCTGGCCAGCAGGTAGGTGCTCCCGTCCTTGAGGTCCGTGCCCAGGGCCTGATAGGTCATGGATACCAAATCGTCCCGGAGGAAGGTCCCGTTGAACAGGGAGGTATCCAGCAGGCCGATGGAGAGCGCAAACTCCTGGGCGTTGGCGCTGGTGAAATCCACGTTGTCCTGGTAGCCCAGGGCCCGAAGCAGGAAGATGGTGTACGCCTTGGCGGTGCAGGGGCCGGACGCGCCAAAGGTGGTCTCGGAGGTGCCGCTGGCAAGACCCTTGTCCTTAAGCCACGCGGCGAAGGGAGCGGTGGTCTCGTTCACGTCGGTGAAGGGGCACTTCAAATCTCCGGCGGCGTAGGCGGCCTTGGCCTCCTCCTCCGCCCCGAAGAGCCGGACCAGCATAATGGCGGCCTGGGCCCGGGTGGGAGCCTTGTCCAGGTCAAAGCCGCCGGCCCCGCCCTTGAGCATGCCGATGGCGGACAGCTCCTGCGCCGCGCCGTCGAAGCTGGACGCGGAGGCGGTGACGCACAGCAGCCCCGCCAGCGCCAGGGTCGTGAGCAGAATCGTCAGAAAGCGTTTCATGAAAAATCTCCTCTCTTCTCCGGCGGGGGGACCGCCGGGGTGATACACATATATATTATATACCTGGAAAAATGCGCCGTCAAGGACAGCTTTGCCGGGAGGAGTTTTCAAATGCGGCCCGCAGGCGGCGTGAGGTCACGCGCCCTCCAGCAGCGCCTGGAACCGCTCCAGCAGGACGGCGGCCTGGCCCCGGGCGGCCCGGCCCTGAGGCTGGAGGGTCCCCTCCTTGGTCCCCTGCAGGATACCCTCCGCCAAGGCCCAGCCCAGGGCCTCCTCAGCATAGCCGCCGGCCTCCCCGGCGTCCGGGAAGCCCTGGAGGGAGGCCCGGGCGCCGCTGTCCGCCCGCTTCAGCTTGGCGTACCGCCAGAGGATGGCGGCCAGCTGCTGGCGGCTCACCGGAAGGTCGGGGCGGAAGGTCCCGTCGGAAAAGCCCTCCGCCACGCCCTGCCGGGCGGCCCAGGCCACGGCCCCGGAGTAATAGGCGGAGGCGGGCACGTCTGAGAAGGAGGAGCCCCGGACTGCGGGCTCTCCCGCCAGCCGGTGGAGAATGGCGGCGATCTGCCCCCGGGTCACCGTGCCGCCGGGGGAAAAGGTAGTAGGGCTGCTGCCGTTCATCAGCCCGGCGGCGCAGACCCGCTCCACGGCCCCGGCGTACCACGCGTCCTGGGGCACATCCTGAAAGCGCCCGCTGTTCCAAACGGCCCAGGCGCTTTGGACCAGGTCCCCTTCGGTATCCTGGGACAGCTCCCAGAAGCCCACGCCCCCCAGGCCCCGCCGCCGGGCCAGCTCCGCCTTGGCGGCGATGGAGGCCGGGTCGTCGTAAGAGAGGAAGGAGCGGTTTCCGTAGAGGTAAGGGACCTCGGCCTCCTCGTGCCGGAGCTGCCGGTAGGCGGAGCGGTTCAGGTACTCGCTCTTCACCTTGTCCCAGGGCACGGATTTGGCGCTTTCAAAGGACTGGCAAAGCCCGCTGTTCCGGCTGGACACGCCCTGGTATATGTACCCGTACAGCGGCATGCCCAAAACCAGCTTCTCCGCCGGGACGCCCCGGCCCAGCCAGGCGGAAATGCCGTCGTCCACACTGGCCCGGTAGCGGGGCGGGCCGTCCGAAGGCGTGTAGAGAGGCGCGTTGAAGTCCGCGGAGGAATCCCAGGGCCCGTGGAGGTCATAGGCCATGAGAAAAATATGGTCCACGGTTTCCGCCACCGCCTGAGGCTCGATGTTGTTCAGATAGCCTCCGCTCACCGCTCCGGCAATGGTCAGGACATAGGCTTTCCCGTCCCGCCGCCCCTGGCGGTCCAGGGCCTGGCGGAGCTCCCGCAGGAGCAGGGTGAAGTTCTGCTTGTCCTGAGGCCGGTGGACCACGCCGGGGGCCCCGCCGGAGACGGGGTACTCCCAGTCCAGGTCCACGCCGTCCAAGCCATGCTCCAGGAGCAGGTCCACACAGGACTGGGCGAAGGTCTTCCGGCTTTCCGTGGAAGCCGCCGCGTCGGAAAAACCGGCGGATTCATCCCAGCCCCCCAGGGAGAGGACGATGTTCAAATCCGGGTTCCGCCTCCGCAGGGCCGTCAGCTCCCGGAGGACCTTCCCATCCCGGGCCGGGTCGTCCAGGACGGCCCTTCCGTTCTCAATTTTGGCGAAGGCGTAGTTGATCTGGGTGAACTGCTCCGCCGGAAGCCGGTCGGGCGTATACCCTCCGGCGGAGGCCCAGGAGGCGTAATAGCCCACCATCCCCCCGGCTCCTCCGCTCCCGGCGGCGGAGGCCCGGTCAGGGCCCGCCAGGGACAGAAGCAGGGTAAAAACCAGGATCAGCAGGGCAAAACGACGTATGTTCCGCATGTCTCCGAACTCCTCAACAAAATACTGAAAGCCGCCGTCAAACAGCTTTCGACAAATCATACGCCTTATTTTACCGTAAAAGCCCCAACCGGGGCAAGGAACAGGTTCTGGAAGTCCTGGCAGAAATTGAGGCCGGGCGGCATATGCCGTCCGGCCTCCAGGGCAGTTTCGTATGTGCTCAGCGGACCGTGCTCCGCAGGGTCCCGATGTTCTGGATCGTGCACTCCACCACGTCCCCGGCCTCCAGGAATCTGGGGGGCTCGAAGCCCATGCCCACGCCCGCCGGGGTGCCGGTGGCAATGACGGTCCCCGGCAGCAGGGTCATCCCGGCGGAGAGCTCTTCGATGATCTCCGGAATGCCGTGAATCAGCAGGGAGGTGTTGGAGTGCTGGCGCTCCTCCCCGTTGACGGCGCAGGAGATGTCCAGGGCCGGGGGAAAGGCGATTCCCTCATCGGCGGTGAGGATGCAGGGCCCCATGGGGGTGAAGCCATCCAGGCCTTTGCCGAAATACCACTGCTTGTGCCCGGTTTGGAGGTCTCGGGCGGACACGTCGTTGAGGACGGTGTAGCCGAATATGTACGCCCCGGCCTCCTCCGCCTTCACATTCCGGGCGGTCTTTCCGATGATGACCGCCAGCTCCGCCTCATAGTCCAGCCGCTCCACCAGCCCTTTGTACCGGGGGATGGTCCCATCCGGGTCCCCGGCCCGGGAGACCCGCTTGGAGAAGTAAACCGCCGCGGGTTTCTCCTTGGTGAAGGCCTCCGCGTCGTACCTGGCCGCCTCCTTCTCGTGGTCCCGGTAGTTCATCCCCAGGCAGATCACGTCCTGCCGGGGGCGGGGAATGGGGGCCAGGAGGGTTACATCTTCCAGGGGAACCGGCTTGGCGGTGGAAGCGGCGGCAAAGGCCGCCGGAGGAAGGGTCTCAATCAGGGTGTTCATATCCGGGTAAGGGAGGAAGGCCACGCCCTCCTCCGTCAGCGCGCCCACGCGCTCCTCGCCCCTGCAGAGGCAGGTGATCAATTTCATGGGATCGACTCCTTTTTAAACGTTTCCTATATTTTAAAGCATGCCGTACCAATATGCAAGAGGCGGAGCGTTTCCGCTCCGCCTCAAATCCATGGTTATGACAACAGCAGCTTGTCGTCCGCCTCGTCAGAGCCGCTGACCTTGTTGAACAGCTCCAGGAGCTGGGGCACCGTCAGCTTCTTTTTCTCCTCTCCGGAGACGTCGATGACGATTTTTCCGTCGTACATCATAATGAGCCGGTTTCCGTGCTGGATGGCGTCCTTCATGTTGTGGGTGACCATCATGGTAGTGAGATGGCTTTCCGCCACGATACGGTCCGACAGCTCCAGCACCTTGGCCGCCGTCTTGGGGTCCAGGGCGGCAGTGTGCTCGTCCAGCAGCAGCAGCTTGGGCTTTTTCAGAGAGGCCATCAGCAGAGTCAGCGCCTGGCGCTGGCCGCCGGAGAGGAGGCCCACCTTGCTGGTCAGCCGGTCCTCCAGCCCCAGGTCCAGGTTTTTCAGCATCTCCTGATACTGCTCCTTCTCCGCCTTGGTCACACCCCAGCGCAGGCCCCGCCGCTGGCCCCGGCGGGCCGCCAGGGCCAGGTTCTCCAGAATCTGCATGGTGGGCGCGGTGCCCAGCATGGGGTCCTGAAACACCCGGCCGATATAGGGGGCCCGCTTGTGGTCCGGCAGATGGGTCACATCCACGCCGCCGATGGAGATGGACCCGCCGTCCACGGCCCAGGTCCCCGCCACGGCGTTGAGCATGGTGGATTTGCCCGCGCCGTTTCCGCCGATGACGGTGCAGAAATCCCCGTCGTTCAGCGTCAGGCTCACGCCCCGGAGGGCCTGCTTCTCGTTCACCGTTCCGGCGTTGAAAATCTTCCAGATATCCTTGATCTCAAGCATGGCTGGCGCCTCCCGTCTTGACCTTGGCGTGGAAATACTTCCCCTTCCAGTAGGGCAGGGAGAGGAACACCGCCACCACCAGCGCGGAGAGGAGCTTCAAATAGTTGGGGTTCAGGCCCATGGCCAGCACCGCCTGGATGACGATATAATAGAGGATAGCGCCGATGGACACCGCCAGCAGCTTTAGGGCGAAGTTGCGGAACAGCTTGCCAAAGAGCACCTGCCCGATGATGACCGCCGCCAGGCCGATGACGATGGCGCCCCGGCCCACGTTGATCTCGTTGGCCCCGTTGTACTGGCAGAGCAGGGCCCCGGAGAGGGCCACCAGGCCGTTGGAGATCATCAGGCCCAGCACCTTGCAGAAGTCGGTGTTGATGCCCTGGGCCCGGGCCATACTGCCGTTGGAGCCGGTGGCCCGGAGGGCGCAGCCCAGCTCCGTGCCGAAGAAGCCGTAGAGCAGGGCAATGAGGCCCACGGTGAACAGGCCCACCACCAGGATGGGGTGCCGCCAGAGGGGGAAGTCCCCCCGGATGGCCCCCTGGACAAAGCGCAGGGAGACCAGGAGCTTTTCCAGCGTGGCCGCCTGGGTGACGTTGAGGGCCACGGAAGCCTTGAAATCCATAATGGACATGTTGACGGAGTACAGCCCCAGCTGGGTCAGGATGCCGGCCAGGATGGCGGGAATGCCGCACTGGGTATGCAAAAGCCCCGTTACCAGTCCCGCCAGCATGCCCGCCAGCGTGGCCGCCAGCATGGCCGGCCAGACGTTGACCCCGGCGGTGAAGAGCATGACAAAGACCGCGCCGCCGGTGCAGAAGGAGCCGTCCACAGTCAGGTCGGCAATGTCCAGAATCTTATAGGTCAGGTAAACGCCAATGGCCATGACGCCCCAGATCAGCCCCTGGGACACGGCCCCGGGCAGGGCGTTGAGGAAAGTCAGCATGATGGAAACCTCTCTCTCGCGGGATTTGCCTTACTCGGCGGCGATGGCCTCGTAGCCCTCGGGAGCGGTGAGGCCCAGGGCCTCGCAGATGGCGGGATTGTACTTCTTGACAAACTGGGGCGCGTACTCGATGGCCATGGCAGACACGTCCGCCTTGCCGGTCAGGATATCCGCAGCCATTTCGCCGGTCTTGTAGCCGATGTCATAGTAGCTGATGGACAGGGTGGCCACGCCGCAGCCGCCGCAGATGCCCTCTTCCCCGGCGAAGACGGGCTTCACACCCCGGCAGATGTTGTCGATGATTCCCGTGTTGTTTGCCGCCGTGTTGTCCGTGGGGACATACAGCACGTCGGAGGCGTCCGCGGCGCTCTGGACCACGGAGGCCATGTCGTTGGTGTCGGAGAAGGGGAACTGGGTGCAGGCGTAGCCCATGTCCTCCAGGTACTTCTGGACGTTGTCCACCTGGTACTGGCTGTTGGGCTCGGCGGAGCAGTAAATCAGGCCCACGGTCTTGGCGTCGGGATACCACTCGCGGATCATCTCGGCCTGCTGGTCCAGGGGAGCCAGGTCGGAGGTTCCGGACACGTTGCCGCCCACGGTGCCGGAGAAGTTGTCAATGCCCAGGGCCACGCCGTATTCGGTGATGGAGGTGCCCAGGACCGGGATGTCGGCGGTGGCGGAGGCGGCGGCCTGGAGGGGGGCGGTGGCGTTAGCCATAATCAGGTCTACGCCTCCGGACACAAAGCCGTTGATGATGGTGGCGCAGGTAGGGGTATCGCCGGCAGCGTTCTGGGGATCCAGCTCCACCTGGCCGGGGAGCAGGGCATTGATGGCGTCGGTAAAGCCCTCGGTGGCGGCGTCCAGCGCCGGGTGGGGGGCCAGCTGGCAGATGCCGATTTTGTAGGTCTCGCCGGAGGAACCGGCGTCGGAACCGGAATCGGCGGGCTCCTGGGTCTCGGCGGGGGGAGCGTCATTGCCGGAGCCGCCGGAGCCGGCGGGAGCGGGATTGCCGCCGCAGGCGGCCAGGCTCAGGGCCATGGCCAGGGTCAGGATCAGCGCGAGCAGGTTCTTTTTCATGGTATCCAATCTCCTTATGTTCTATAGTGTGCGCGGTTTTGCCGGGTTCATCATATATAAAAAGCGGCCCGTCCGCAGACAGGACCGCCTTTCACCAAAAGCAAGCGCCTGTTCAGCCGGACTGTCTGGTTCCACGCTCAAAACGGCCCGCGCAGCGGACCTTGGTAAAGCGGAAATACACGCTCTGGAGGGAGGAAGCGGATGTACGCATAGGACATTCTCCTCTCGGACGAATCGACAGCCTTGACGCTTTTGTACTATATAGCTTTAAAGGGATAAAGTCAATGGTCAATTTTCACAAAAAGAGGTTGCTTTTCAAAAAGTGATGCTGTATAATAAACGCATCCGTTTCCAAGGAGAGGAAAATAAAAAAACGGGAGGTCATCTTATGCGTAAAACCGCGCGCAAACAGTTCCTCGCGCTGGCGCTGGTCCTGGCCATGCTGGCCGGGCTGGGCGTCCCCGCCATGGCGGCGGAGGAGGAGGGCAAAACCATCACCATCCTCCAGACCAGCGACCTGCACGGCATGGTCAACCCCTTTGATTATGCCTCAAACAAGGAAAACAAAACCAGCATGGCCCACGCGGCCGCCATCATCAAGGCGGAGCGGGAGGCGGACCCGGACCTGCTTCTGCTGGACACCGGCGACACCACCCAGGCCAACTACATCCAGTCCTTCCTGGACGAGGAGCCCCATCCCATGATCGAGGCCATGAACTACCTGGAGTACGACGCCTGGACCCTGGGCAACCATGAGTTCAACTTCGATTTCAAGTACACCACCAAGGAAATTGAGGAGTTCCAGGGCGTGACCCTGGGCGGCAACTTCTATAAGGCCGACGGGACCCGCTGGATCGACGCCTACCAGATTTTCGAGGTGGACGGCGTGAAGGTGGCGGTCTTCGGCGTGGACGCCCCCCACATCCCCCAGTGGGAGAAGTCCGACCCCGGCCACTATGACAACATGAAAATCACGAACCCCGATGAGGAAACCGGAAAGATCCTGGACGAGCTGGAGGGCAAGGCCGACGTCATCATCGGTTCCATCCACTACGGCTTGGACGGCGAGTACGGCGTGGCCGGCTGCCGTGAGATTGCCGAGACCTATGGGGACCGGATGGACGCCCTGTTCATCGGCCACGCCCACGCCACGGTCAACGAGACCATCGGGGGCATCCCCGTGCTGGAGCCCGGCAGCAACGGCGAATTTGTCAGCAAGGTCACCCTGACCCTGAAGGCCGACGGCGACGGCTGGGCCGTGGACAAGGCCGAGGGCGAGCTCATCGACTGCGCCGAGGTCACGCCCGATCCGGAGTTCCTGGCGGAGTTCAAGGATCTCCACGAGAAGAGCCTGGAGCTGGCCTCCCGGGAAGTGGGTGCCGTGGGGAAGACCTTTATCGATCCCCTGGAGTTCCTCCCCGGCATCCCCTCCGCCGTTCTGGAGGACGACGCGGTGACGGACCTGGTGAACAAGGTCCAGATGGAGCGGGCGGGGGCCGACGTGTCCCTGGCGGCCCTGTTTGACGCCACCTCCAACCTCCAGGCGGGACCCTTCCTGCACCGGGACAGCGTGAAAATCTACAAATACGACAACACCCTCTACGGCGTGAAGGTCACCGGAAAGCAGATGAAGGCCATCATGGAGGAGAAAGCGGGCAACTTCTTCAACCAGTATCAGCCCGGCGACGTGACCATCAGCTTCAACCCCAACATCCGCCTGTACAATTACGACATGTTCGCGGGACTGGACTATGAGATCGACATTTCCAAGCCTGCCGGGTCCCGCATCCAGAACGTGGTCTACAAGGGCCAGCCGCTGAAGGACACCGACACCATGATCCTGGCCCTGAACAACTACCGCTACGGCGGCCTCGTCTCCGCGGGCCTCATCAACGAGGCGGACGTGGTGTACGAAGGCGGCGCGGTCCGGGATATGATTACCGAGTATGTGGAGGCCCTGGACGGCCCCCTGATGCCCGAGGTGGACAACAACTGGAAGATCGTGGGCGCGGATCTGGACGATCCCCAGAAGGACCTGATCTATGAGAAGGTCCGTTCCGGCGAAATCGCCATCCCCACCAGCGAGGACGGCCGCACCCCCAACATCGCCTCCCTGAACGGCCCCGCCCTGCGGGCCGCGGGCGTCCTGCCTCCTCTGGACGAGGAAGCCGCTGAGGAGCCCGTTCCCGCTCCCGAGCCGGAGCCTGAGCCTGCTCCCGAGCCGGAGCCGGAGCCTGCTCCCGCCCCCGAGCCGGAGCCTGCTCCCACCCCGGAGCCGGAGCCTGTTCCCGAGCCCGCTCCTGCCCCCGCTCCCTCTGTGGAGGGGACTTACACCGTCAAGGCGGGAGACTGCCTGTGGAGCATTGCCCAGGAAGCCTACGGCACCGGAACCAAGTGGGGCGTGATTTACAGCGCCAACAAGGCTTCCGTCAAGGACCCCGCCGCCATTCAGATCGGCCAGGTCCTGGTGATTCCCGCCGCCTGAGCGCAGTACATACCCAAATATCCGCCAGCGGCCCCGGCTTTTGCCGGGGCCGCTTCCATTCCCTGAATTTCCATTTACTGTTTGCGTTGATGGAAGCCCGTTTTCAAGCCTTCCGCCAAAAAGACTGGCCGGGCAGCTGCCCATGATGGGTAACTGCCCGGCAAAAATTGATCTAACAGCCAATGCCGCTCAAATACTCTTGGATTTCAAGCGCCAGGGATACGGAACGGCTTATGATGGTTTGGGTCATGGTTTCTTTATCTCTGAAATCCATTTGATCTTCTAAAACGGCTTCTAAAATAGAATATTTCGGCATCTCTTTTCTGCCGCTGTTCCATACGGAATCTTTTAAAAGTTCCCAGTACGCTCTTTGCACATCTGCATTCTGCCCCATCAGCCAGAATTCAAACTGCATTTTTTCGTGGTTTAGCACCACGCCAAAACGCAACTTCTGATTTCTTAAAAACTGATTAAAAACCGGGAAGTAGGTATAGGCCTTGTTTGAAAAATGGCAAAACGCCGTCTCTGGGCATCTTTTTCCGCCAGGACTGCGTTGATTTGACTTGAAATCCGTCAGGATTCCCGCGTCAAATCGCCTTGCCTGGCAATAAAATCTGCCCAAATCCGGCATTCCGCCAATTTTCAAACAAGGCCTAGTCCAAATATCCAAAAGAAATATTTCCCGTCTTATACTGGGTTGGAAACTTTGCTTTGAGCTCTGCAACATATTTTGTCGAAGTTAAATATGCGGTTCGTATGTATCCATAGCGCAATTGTTCTTTGTATAACTCTAAACTTTTTTGAATGTCATGTTCCATTTTTATAACCTCTGCCAATTAGGAAATTTGCCTTTCTAAGGAAGCGCTGATTTAATCAACGTGTGCAGATTTGCGCCAGAAATTTTCGCTGGCAAGGAAGAAAATTGCAGGAATCCTGGCGGATTTCAAGATTTTCTGACGCAGATCAGCGGAAATTTATGGCGTAAAGATGTGCACGGGGATTAAATCAGTGCTTCCCTAATTATATCACGGCTGTTTTACGGCTTCAAGCTGCGATTCGCGGGCCTGCCAATTCACAGCTCCATCAACATAAAGGGAGAAAAAACCTCCCCGATTCTCCCCCTTGCCTGAACGGGAAATCCATGGTATACTAAGCCTCAGCAAAACCGGGTATGATTTCCAGGGAGGTGACCGCGATGGAAAAGAAGGGCGTAAAGATCGCCGCCCAGAACCGGAAAGCCCGCCACGACTACTACGTGGAGGAAAAATACGAGGCGGGCATCGAGCTGGCGGGCACGGAGGTCAAATCCGTCCGGGCCGGGACGCTGAACCTGAAAGACTCCTACTGCTCCGTAAAGGAGGGGGAGCTCTTCGTCCATGGAATGCACATCTCCCCCTATGAGAAAGGGAACATTTTCAACAAGGACCCCGTCCGCCCCCGCCGCCTTCTGATGCACAAGCGGGAAATTCGGAAGCTCCATGCCCTGGTGAAGCAGGACGGCTATACCCTGGTCCCCCTGTCCGTCTATTTCAAGGACTCCCGGGTCAAGGTGGAGGTGGGCCTCTGCAAGGGCAAGAAGAACTACGACAAGCGGGACGCCGCTGCCCAGCGGGATGCCAAACGGGAGATGGACCGGGCCATGAAGGTCCGGTGAGGCCGTGAACGCGCGGAGGCTTTTCGCGGCGGTCCGGGGGGCCGCCGGGGCGGCTCTGGGCACCTATCTGGCGCTGCGGCTGTGGGTTGCCCTGGGGTTCGCGCTGCGGGCCCTCCGGCAGGAGACCTCCCTGCTGGTTCTGGGCCCTCTTTTTCTCTGCCCCGCCGCGTACCTGGGCTATTGGTGCTTCCGGGGACTGCGGGAGAGGCGGTTTGCCTACGGCGCCGCCTGGGGCTGCGCCTTCCTGGCCCTGCTGCTGGCGGCGCGGCCGGATTCTCCGGCGGGCTGGCTGGGCGTGTGCCTTCTCAGCGCCCTGGCCGTTTTTCTCTCCCGGCTTTTTTTCCAGGAGACCTTCCTCCGCTATGCGGACCCGGCGTGGTACAAGGACCCCCGGCGCGTCGCCGCCAGGTATGGGCGGGGAAAGCTCTCGCACCATTGGCATGTTATCTCGGATTTTGGTCCCCCGGTGCCCGGCTCTTTCTGCGTAAACGACGTGCTCCACGTCCAGGGCGATACCATCCGGTCGGAGCCCCGGCTGCGGCGGGGGCGCACCTTCCTGGCGCAGGACGTGGCAGGAGTCATCATCGCGCCGGGCATTGGGCATTGCGTCCTGTACAACGGGCAAGACGAAACCCTGGCCGTGTTCTGCATGTCGGGCAGGAACGGGGAGCTGTTCGTCAAATACCTCAAAAACCACGATATTTCCTTCCGCCGCTTGACGGAAGTTCCCCCAACGGGGCCCCTTGCCCTGGGGGAGGACCGGGAAGCGGAGAAGCCCAGCGCCTTGGGCGAAGCCCTCTGGGAGGCCGTTTCCGAGTACGCCGCGGAGCTGGAGGCCGGGCCGGCGGAGGACGGTCCCGTCCTTCATACGGACCTCGGCCAATATTCCGCCTGGGACGCGCAGGACTTTTCCCTGGAGCTTCGGCGGACCAAGCCCATCGGCGCCTGGATTGGCGGGGGGATGGTTCTGACCATCGCGGTATTTCCCATCGGATTCCCCATCGCCGCTCTTTTGGGCGAGCGAGCGATACTCCCGGGTTTGAAAATCATGCTGGCGCTGGTGGCTGTCCTGATTGCCGGGCCCTGGGTCTGGGCGGCGGCAAGCGGGGAGCTGTTTCCGCCCCGCCTGTCCGTGGAATCCGGGCACATCTGGCTGGACAAGGGCTTCCTTCCCCTCCGGGAAATCCGCCTGGATGATATGGGCGGCCTCCGTTATGACCGCTCTGACGAGTGTTATATCCTCTATGACCAGCAGGGGAAAACCCTGGCGAAATTCAGTACCCGGGACGAGTGCGGCTCCCGGTTTCTGAACTTTTTGACCGACCGCGGCATCACGCTGCCGAAATAAGAAACAGGAAAGGAATCGAACGACATGTCCAAGTATCCCATTGCCACCATTCTGATGGAGGACGGCAAGAAAATGACCGCCGAGCTCTACCCCGACAAGGCTCCCAACACGGTCAGCAACTTCATTTCCCTGGCGAACAAGGGCTTTTACGACGGTCTGACCTTCCACCGGGTCATCCCCGGCTTCATGATCCAGGGCGGCTGCCCGGACGGCACCGGCATGGGGGGCCCCGGCTATGAGATCAAGGGCGAGTTTGCCTCCAACGGCTTCGCCCAGAACGACTTGAAGCACACCGCCGGCGTGCTGTCCATGGCCCGGACCATGGCCCCGGATTCCGCCGGGAGCCAGTTCTTTGTCATGGTGGCCCCGGCGGAGCACCTGGACGGGGACTACGCCGCCTTCGGCCAGGTCACCGAGGGCGTGGACGACGCCATCGCCATCTCCCGGGTCCCCCGGCGGATGTCGGACGACAAGCCCAAGACCCCGGTGGTCATACAGTCCATCCGGGTGGACACCCAGGGCACGGAGTACCCGGAGCCCGAAACCCGCTGAACGAAACCGGAGAATAAGGAGGAAGGCCATGAAAACCGCCATCATCACCGGCGCGTCCTCCGGCCTGGGCCGGGAGCTGGCCCGCCAGATCGAGGACGTGTTCCCCGACATCGAGCGTTATTGGCTCATCGCCCGCCGGGAGGACCGGCTGGAGAGCCTGGCCATCAGCCTGCCGGGCCGCGATACCGCCTGTCTGGCACTGGACCTTTGCGACCCCATGAGCTTTGTGTCCCTGAAAGACCGCCTGGCGGAAGAGAAGCCCGAGATCTCCCTGCTGGTGAACTGCGCGGGCTGCGGCTATCTGGGCCGGGTAGGGGAGATGGACACCGCTTCCCAGACCCGGATGGTGGACCTGAACGTCCGGGCCCTGACCGCCGTGACCAACATCGTCCTGCCCTACATGCCGGAAGGGAGCCATATTCTGAACGTGTCCTCCATCGCCTCCTTCTGCCCGAATCCCCGCATGACGGTCTATTCCTCTACCAAGGCTTACGTCTCCTCCTTCACCGTGGGATTGAACGAGGAGCTGCGCCGCCGCAAGGTGAGCGTAACGGCGGTGTGCCCCGGCCCCATGGATACGGAGTTCCTGCCCCTGGCGGGCGTCACGGGCCGTTCCAGCACGTTTGAATTCCTGCCCTACTGCGATCAGGTCCGGGTGGCGGGCGGCGCTCTGCGGGCCGCGAAAGCGGGCCATACGATCTATACCCCCAAGCTCCTGTATAAGTTCTACCGTGTCCTTGCCAAGCTGACCCCCTCTCAGCTCCTGGTTAAATTTGTAAAAACCTGAGCAAAATAAAGGAGCGGGGACCATCCGGGTCCCTCGCTCCAAATGTCACAAAACCGTAACACACGCCTACCCAAACCTATGCTATACTAAAACGGTGTCCACCTGCAAACACCCAAAGGACCAACCCCACGCAAGTCCCGATTCTCTATTCCCGTCCCTCGTCCCCCCCCGCAGGAGGTGGGGGGTGCTCAAGGGGGAGCCTGCTCCCCCTTGAAGAAGTGGAGCAAGGGAGCGGGCGCAGTTCTCGCCAATCGCCGGAGGCGCTTGGCGGGAACGGAGCATAGCGGACTTTGCGACACTTCCGGGGGTGTAAGGGTTTCGACGGGGGTATGGAGGCGGGACCAGCGGGCGGCGGCGCCTGACCGCCATAAAACGGGCAAATTATAAATCAAATAACAACAACACTGTTGCTGTTGCTGCCTAACTAAAGGCAGCCGTCCAACCCGGAAGGACCGCGAGCCGGGAAGGGCGTCGTTTAGCGGTAAATGTGCGTACAGTAAGCTTTGCCTGTGCCACACATCATGAAGCTCACCTGAGAGGCCGGCGTGACGGCTTGCCGTCCTCGAGGGGAACAGGAGGGGCAAGGCCCTCCGCAATAACCGTCTGCGCCCGGAGAACGTCCCGTTAAAGTGCTTTCGGACGCGGGTTCAACTCCCGCCACCTCCACCAA
>ERZ779626.718-NODE-718-length-18165-cov-26.852678_pt1 | contig 18165 bp, 13 predicted proteins | sample MGYA00514209_ERZ779626 | MGnify/ENA primary metagenome ERZ779626 (study PRJEB29562, sample SAMEA4376713) | mouse gut metagenome | isolation source: Cecum | study: EMG produced TPA metagenomics assembly of the A DSS colitis mouse model was used to assess the...
AAGGAGGAGGTCTGGAGACGGCTGGGGCGCAGAGGGTTGGCGGATTTGGCAGCAGGGCGGTGGTAGCAGATTCGGGGGAGGTGGTAGCAGGAAGGTGGATTTATGTAAAACAAATTGGTTATGGGAGTAGAGATTGCAGGTGGTAGCAGGAAATGGGTCGTGGTAGCGGGGTGGTAGCAGAGTAAGGAGAAAAACTTTATTGGGGAATCAAACAAACAAAAAATCCCGGAACTGCTGAAAATTCGGCAGTTCCGGGAGCAGTCAAACTATTTTCAAATAGATCGATTTACATAATACTGTTTTGCATGAAAATGTGCATCTCTGATTTTCGTCCAGCCCCGCTCCCCTACTTCCACTCCCGGGGACTCCTTCCATAGGTGCTCCGGAAGGCGCGGAGAAATACGGAGTAGTCGCCGAACCCCGCCTCCTCGGCGGCCTTGAGGATTGGAACGCCCCGGCGGATCTGCTCGGCGGCCTGCTGGAGGCGCTTTTGGCGGATGTACTGGTGGAGGGTGCATCCGTAAACCGCCTTGAACCGGTGCATCAGGTAGTAGCGGCTGAGAAAAAATACGCCCGCTAGGCGGTCCACGCTCAGCTCCTCCGTCAGGTGCTCCCGAATGTAGTGGGTGACCTCCTCCATCTTGGGGTCAAAGCGGTAGGAGACGCCGCCGGGCTGGGCGGGGGCCTTCAGCAGATCCCGGTTCAAAGCCACCATCAGCTGCAGCACGCAGGTGTCCGCCAGCAGCCGGGCGGCAAACTGCCCGTCCGACGCGTCCCGGATCCGCTCGAACAGGCCCCGGTACCGCTCCCGCTCCTCCCCGCGGGGGCGGTAGAGGTGGAACTCCCGACTCTCCGCCAGGGTGAAGCAGTCCGCCAGCTCCGCCTCCGGCGCGCTGAAGCGGGACAGGAACGCCCGGTCAATCCACAGCACCATCCGCTCGTAGACCTGACCCGGCTCTGTCACCGGCAGGTGGATCATGCCCCGGCCCACCAGCAGCACATCCATGGGCTGCAGGGGGTAGCTCTTGCCCTCGATATTGTAGGTCACCCGTCCCCCCAGCTGGAGCACCAGCTTGTCAAATTCGTGGTAGTGGTAGCCCGGCGCAAGGGCCTGGCTGTCCCGCAGATGGAACAAGCGGTAATCCTCGTTCAGGTACCCCCGGCGGCCCACTTCGCTCCTGTCCAGCATGATGCATCCCCTCCCGCGCAAAAAATAAGAGCCTGTTTCCTATCTCGGCGCGCGCTGCTTGGCGAGGGATTTTTTGTCCAAGGAGGCAAAAAGCCGCGGCAGTCCTGACGGATTGCAGGGGATTTTTAACGAAGCTTGGGCGGAAAATCACCCGTCAGGACGGGCGCGGAGAAATAGGAAACAGGCTCGCAGGAGCCGGTTGCGGCTCCCTGCTCCGGCTTATTCGCCCATGGGCGCGCCGCAGTGGGGGCAGAACTTGCTGTCGCTGATCTTGCCGCATACGGGGCAGACCTTGCCCTCGGTCTGGGCGGCGGCCTCCTCGCTCTCGGCGGCCTCACGGCGGGTCTGGAGCTCGGCGATCTTCTCCTGGGAGGCGCGCACGGCGGCGATCACGTCAGCGATGGCCTCGGGGACCTCTCCGGTGTTCTCGCAGGCGTACCACTGGCCGATGGCACGGTAGTTCTTGTCCAGCTCCCGTTTCTCGGAGATAATGGCGGCGGAGATCTTGGCGGAGTCGGCGGCCTCGCGGGCCTTCTCGGCGGCGGTGGCGGCAAGCTCCCTGGCCTTCTGGGTGACTTCCTCAAAATAGCTCATGGCGTGCTCCTTTCAAGCGGTCCTGAATTTGCCGGCGCGGCGGTGTATGTATGATGGCTCCTATTATAGCCTGTTTCCCTCCGTCCTGCAAGCAGTTTTTTGCCGGATGGGACAGCTTCCGGAATCTGTGAACCAATTCCCCGGCCCGCGCCGCGCGGGAGGCGCGAAAACTTTGCTGCTTTCGCGAAAACAAGTTGAAGCCGCCGCCGGTTTGTGGTACAGTTAAAGCCGTCAATGAACGGTGGGGACAGGCATGCCGCCCCCCTATTTTCAGGAGGAACCAGAGCGTGAAGCAAAAGGTATACGAATTTACCGCCGTCATCGAGCCCGTGCCGGACAGGCACGGGGCTTTTGTCCGCTTTCCCTGGGACATCCGCGGGGAGTTCGGGAGAGGGCGGATCAGAGTCCGGGCCACCTTCGACGGGACGCCCTACGAGGGCAGCCTGGTGAACATGGGTGTGAAGAACACCGACGGCTCCGTCTGCTACATCATCGGCGTCCGCAAGGACATCCAGGCACAGCTGGGGAAGGTCCCCGGCGACGCCGTGCACGTGACCATTCAGGAGCTGGGGCGGGAGGATGCGCCATGAAAAAGCTTTGGACAGCCTTGGACCGTGAGCTGGCCGCCGGCCGGCCCGCCGTCCTCTGCTCCATCGTGGCCAGCCGCGGCTCCACCCCCCGGGGGGCGGGGGCCAGGATGCTGGTGTGCGCCGGCGGCGAAACCGCCGGCACCATCGGCGGCGGCGCGGTGGAGCACCGGGCCGCCCTGACGGCGGCGGCGCTGCTGGAGAAGGGGGCCTCCCGGTTCGCCCAGTACCGCCTGACCCCCAGCGACACGGCGGATATAGGCATGATCTGCGGCGGGGATGTGCGGGTGTATTTCCAGTATATCGATCCGGCGGACCGGCGGGCGAGGGAGACGCTGGACCGGGTCCTGGCCCTGCTGGACAGCCCCGGCGCCGCCTGGCTGGTCACCGAGATGGACGGGTCCGGCTGGCGCATGGGGACCTTTGACCGGGCCGGCGGTCTGCGGGGCCTGGACGTGCCCATGGAACGGCTGGAGCCCCTTCTGGGCAGCCGGGGGATGCTGGAGGAGGGGGAGACGGTCCTCTACGCGGAGCCCCTGACCCGAGCCGGGACGGTGTACCTCTTCGGCGGCGGCCACGTGGCCCGGGAGCTGGCCCACATCCTGGCCATGACGGACTTCCGGGTGGCCGTCTGCGACCAGCGGAAGCAGGCCGTCTCCCGGACGTATTTCCCGGAGGCCTCTTCCCTGCTCTGCTGCCCCTTTGAGGAGGCGCTGGAGCGGACGGGCCCCGTGACGGCGGAGGACTACGTGGTCATTATGACCCCCGGCCACCAGGGGGACTATGAGGTGCTGCGCCAGGCCCTCCGCACCCCGGCGCGCTACATCGGCTGCATCGGCAGCCGCAAAAAGGTCGCTGTCACCAGGGAGCGCCTGCTGGCGGAGGGTTTTACCGGGGAGGACATTGGCCGGGTCCACGCCCCCATTGGCCTGCCCATCGGGGGGGAGACCCCGGCGGAGGTGGCGGTGAGCGTGGCCGCCCAGCTGATCGCCTGCCGCTCCGGCAGGCTGGAGGAGGAGGCGCGGCATGCTGCAGATTGAGGGAATCAAATTGGCGCTCGACCAGGACGAGGGCCTTTTGCGCCGCAAGGCGGCGGCGGAATTGGGGGTGCCGGAAGCGGCGCTCCGGGATTTCCGGATTTTCCGCCGGGCGGTGGACGCACGGGAGGGAGTGCGCTTTGTCTACACCCTGCGGGTGTCCGTGCAGGACGAGGGGCGGGTTTTGCGGCGCTGCAAAAGCCGGGGGGTGTCCCCGGTGGAGGAGACCCCCTACCGCCTGCCGGGGCCGGTTTCCGCGCCGGTACCTGCGCCGGTGGTGGTGGGAGCGGGGCCGGGGGGACTGTTCTGCGCCCTAGCCCTGGCCCGGTGCGGCGCGCGGCCCATCCTCCTGGAGCGGGGCTGGAACGTGGAGCGCCGGCGGCGGGACGTGGAGCGCTTCTGGGACGCCGGAGCGCTGGACCCCGCCTCCAACGTCCAGTTCGGGGAGGGCGGGGCCGGGGCCTTCTCTGACGGCAAACTGAACACCGGCACCAGGGACATGCGCCACCGCTTCATCCTGGAGACCCTGGTGCGCCACGGCGCGCCGGAGAGCATCCTCCGAGAGGCCAAGCCCCATGTGGGCACCGACTACCTCCAGTCCCTGCTGGTCAGCCTGCGCCGGGAGCTGGAGGCGCTGGGCTGCGACATCCGCTTCGGCCACCGGCTGGCGGGGCTGGAGCTGCGGGAGGGCCGCGTGGCCGCCCTGGATGTGGAGGGGCCGGAGGGCATGTTCCGCCTGCCGGCGGAGCATGCGGTCCTGGCCCTAGGCAACAGCGCCCGGGACACCTTCCAGATGCTCCACGCCGCCGGCGTGCCCCTGGAGCCGAAGCCCCTGGCAGTGGGGGTGCGCATCGAGCACCGGCAGGCAGACATCGACCTGGCCCAGTACAAGCGCTGGGCGGGGCACCCCCGGCTCCCGGCGGCCAGCTACAAGCTCAGCTGTCATCTGGAGAGCGGCCGGGGGGTGTTCAGCTTCTGCGTCTGCCCCGGCGGCCAGGTGGTGGCTGCCGCCAGCGAGGCGGACCGGGTTGTCACCAACGGCATGAGCCTCTATGCCCGAGACGGGGTCAACTGCAACGGCGGCCTCCTGGTGGGCGTTACCCCGGCGGACTTTCCGGGGGAGGGCCCCCTGGCGGGGGTGGCCTTCCAGCGGGCGCTGGAGGAGCGGGCCTGGTCCGCGGGAGGTGGCGGCTTCCGCGCCCCCGCCCAGCGGGTGGAGGACTTTCTGCTCCGCCGGCCCTCCACCGGTCCCGGTGGGGTGCTGCCCACCTACCGCCCCGGCGTCAAGTGGTGCAGCCTGTGGGAAGTCCTGCCGGACTTCCTTTGCCGGTCCCTGGCGGAGGCCCTGCCGGTATTGGACCGGAAGGTCCGGGGCTACGCCCACCCGGACGCGGTGCTGACGGCGGTGGAAACCCGCTCCTCCTGCCCTCTGCGCATCCCGCGGGACGCGGGGGGGCAGTCGGCGGTCCGGGGCCTCTGGCCCTGCGGCGAGGGGGCGGGTTACGCCGGCGGCATCCTGTCCGCCGCCGCCGACGGCCTGCGGACCGCCGAGGGCGTACTGGCCGCGCTGGAACAGAAAGGAGAGACACCATGAAAAATATCGCCGTATGCGCCAGCTTTATCACCGGCGCCCACCTCCGCCAAATCCGCGAGGCGGCGGAGCGGGCGGGCTTCACTGTTTCCTTCTTTGAGACACAGGCCGCCCTGGGGGAGGCCATCGCGGATTTTGAGGTCGTCTTCGGCTACATCCCCCCGGAGCTGCTGCCGGGGGCCAGGGAGCTGCGCTGGCTGTGCGCCGCCTCCGCCGGGGTGGACCAGTACCTGGACGACGCCCTCTGGCCCCGGACAGACTGCCTGCTGACCAACTCCTCCGGGGCCTACGGCCCCGCCATCTCGGAGCATATTATCATGGTGCTGCTGATGCTCCTGCGGCGGATGCCGGCGTATCAGGCGGCCCTCTCCCGGCGGGAGTGGCCCAGCTTCACCCCCATCCGCTCCATCGCCGGCAGCCGGGTGGTCATACTGGGGACCGGGGACATCGGCTCCCACACCGCCCGGCGGCTGAAGGCCCTGGGGGCCCAGGTCACCGGCGTGTGCCGCAGCGGGAGGGCCGGGGAGCCCGCCTTCGAGCGGGTGCTGCCCGCCGCCGCGCTGGACGGCGTTCTGCCGGAGGCGGACGCCCTGGTGATGGCCCTGCCCGCCACGGCGGAGACGGCGGGGATTCTCTCCCGCGAGCGCATTGCTCTGCTGCCGCCCCGGGCCTATGTGGTCAACGTGGGCCGGGGCTCCGCCGTCGACCAGGAGGCCCTGGTGGAGGCTTTGGAGGCCGGCCGGCTGGCGGGGGCGGCCCTGGACGTGATGACCCCGGAGCCCCTTCCGGCGGATCACCCCCTGTGGACCTGCCCCAACACCATCATCACCCCCCACGTGTCCGGCAACATGGCCCTGGGGCTGACCTGCGATCTCGATGTGGAGATGTTCTGCCAGGACCTCAGCCGCTACGCCGCCGGCGCGCCCCTGGCGCGGCTGGTGGACCGGAAGCGGGGGTACTGAGCCGTGGAGCGGCTGCGGGAGAGGGACCTGTACGGCCCGGTGCGGGACTACCTGGAGAGCCTGGGCTACGAGGTCAAGGGCGAGGTTAAGGCCTGTGACGTCACCGCCCTGCGGGACGGGGAGCTGATCGTGGTGGAGCTGAAGACGGGCTTCACCCTGGAGCTCATCTACCAGGCGGTGGACCGCCAGCGGGTGGCCGACGGGGTCTACGTGGCGGTGCCCCTGCCCAGGCGGGGGTATATGGCCCCCCGCATCCGGGACATGCAGTCCCTGTGCCGCCGGCTGGAACTGGGGCTCATCTTTGTGGGCTTCACCAGTGGGGGCGTTCCCCAGGTGGACGTGGCGGTACACCCCAAAGAGGCCTCGGTCCCCCGGCGGGATAAGAAGCGCCGCCTGGCGGTGATCCGGGAGCACGCCGGACGCACCGGCAGCGCCAACGCCGGCGGCGTCAGCCGGCAGAAGATCCTCACCCTTTATAAGGAGCAGTCCCTGCAGGCGGCGCGGCTCCTGCGGGAGCACGGGCCCCTGCGGGCGGAGGAGGTCAGGCGGCTGGGCGGGCCGGAGAACAGCGCCGTCATCCTCAGCCGCAACGTGATGGGCTGGTTTGAGCGGTCGCCGGCCCCGGAGGGGCGCAGGTACCTCTACGCCGTCAGCGGGAAGGGGTTGGAGGCGCTGGAGGAGTACGGACATCTGCTGCTGTAAAAAGGGGGCCGCATCATCAAAAGAGAAGGGCAAGGCAGCCTGTCGCGGGCTGCCCTGCCCTTCTCTTTTTGATGGCGCGATTGCGTCAACTATGTTCTGTTCGGTCTCCTCTTAATCCTCAGCAGCCTCATAAAATCATCAAACAGAGACGTATCCGTTGGTGTAAACATGATCCATTTTCCATCGTGATACGTTTGCGCTTCATCATACATCCTCTGCACGTCCTGTGCGTAATGTTCCCTGTCCTCTTCAAATTTTGAGCGCTCCGCTTTTCCTAGGACCACCATGAATCCGACGCAGTTTTCCCTTGCGTACAGCGCGCACAGCGTTTTACCTCCCCGGCGGTATTTATATTCATAGGTCCAGGCCTTGCCGCCTTTATCCCACAGGCAGTCCATATCGTAGTTTTTGTCAATCAACGCGCATAATTGGGTCCATATCTCATACAGAGATTCCCCCACTAAAGCGGCCATTTGTTCTGCGTCAGGAATTTTGTCAAGCATGGCAGTTTCCTCATAGAATTGCGGGCCAGCCGTCAGACTTCGCCGAAGAACTTGTCGTGGACCGCCCGGACGGCGGCGGCGGCATCGTTCTCGTCGATGAGTACGGAGACCCGGATCTCGCTGGTGTTGATCATCTGGATGTTGATGTTGGCGTCGTAGAGGGCCTCGAACATCTTGGCGGCCACGCCGGGGGTGGTCATCATGCCGGCTCCCACGATGGAGACCTTGGCGATCTTATCCTCCACAGTCACGTGGTCGAAGCGCAGGGCCTCCTTCTGCTCCTCCAGCACCCGCAGGGCGTCCTCCACGTCGGCCCGGGGCAGGGTGAAGCTGATGTCCTTGCTCTCATCCCGGCCGATGGACTGGATGATGGCGTCCACGTTGATGTTGGCCTTGCCCAGCAGGGAGAAAATGCGGAAAGCCACGCCGGGGCTGTGCTCCAGGCCCACCACCGCGATCCGCGCGATGCTTACATCCTTCGCCACGCCGGCGATGTTGGTCTTTTCCATTTTGACAACCTCCTTGACTTTCGTGCCAGGCTTGCGCTCCAGGCTGGACACGACTTCCATATTCACGTGATATTTTTTGGCCAGCTCCACGCTGCGGTTGTGGAGCACCTGGGCTCCCTGACTGGCCAGCTCCAGCATCTCGTCGTAGGTGATGGCCTCCAGCTTCCGGGCGTTGGAGCAGACCCTGGGGTCCGTGGTGTAGACCCCGTCCACATCGGTGAAAATCTGGCACAGGTCCGCGTCAAAGGCGGCGGCCAGGGCCACGGCGCTGGTGTCGGACCCGCCCCGGCCCAGGGTGGTCACGTCCCCCACCCGGTTGATCCCCTGGAAGCCCGCCACCAGGACGATCTTGTTCTTATCCAGCTCCCGCTGGACCCGCTCGGAGTCGATGGTCTTGATCCGGGCGTCGGAGTAGGTGCTGGAGGTGTGGATGCCCACCTGCCAGGCGGTGAGGCTCACCACCGGGAGGCCCATACCCTCCAGGGCCATGGCGCACAGGGCGATGGAGATCTGCTCGCCGGTGCTCAGGAGCATATCCATCTCCCGCTTGGAGGCCCGGGGGTTGATCTCTCTGGCCTTCTCGATCAGGTCGTCGGTGGTGTCACCCTGGGCGGACAGGACCACCAGCACCTGATTTCCGGCTCTATAGGCGTCGGCGATGATATGGGCCACGTTCCGGATGCGCTGGGCGTCCCGGACGGAGCTGCCGCCGAATTTCTGTACGATCAAACTCATAAGGATACTTCCTCTCTATGGAAAATTGGGTGACACTCCATTATAGTGCCGCAGGGACAAAAGGGTTATTCCAGAACGGGCAGCAGCGCCTTGGCGCCCAGCCTCCCGGCCAGCGCCCGGGCCTCCCGGCCGGTCATGGCCGGGGTGATGACCGCGCCGCCGGAGAGCGCCCGGCAGTCCGTCGGCGCCTCGAAGCTGCCCCGCAGGTACCAGGGCATAGACACCTCCGTCTCCAGGTCCGCCAGGTCGGCGCTCTCGCTCCAGCCCAAATCGCGGCGCTGGGCGCGGTGCTGGAGGGCGTCCAGCACGTCGCCCACAACGGCGGAGGCGGTGGGCAGATCCCCGGCCCCGCGGCCGTAGAACATCACGTCGCCCACGGCGTTGCCGCGGACCATGATGGCGTTGAACACGTCGTCCACCGGGGCTACCGGGCAGTCCGCCGGCACCAGGTGGGGGGACACATAGGCCGCCTGCCGCCCGTCGGGCAGCCGCAGGGCCCGGCCCAGCAGCTTCACCCGGTACCCCGCCCGGTCAGCCACGGCCACGTCCTCCAGATCCAGATCGCTGATGCCCCGGATGGAGATGGCCTCGGGCCGCACCTCCTTCCCCCAGGCCAGATCGGAGAGGATGCAGATTTTCCGTCCCGCGTCCAGGCCCTCCACGTCGGCGGCGGGGTTCTGCTCGGCGTAGCCCTTGGCCTGGGCCTCCTGCAGGGCCTCGCCGAAGGGGACGCCCCCCTTGACCATGCGGGTGAGAATGTAGTTGGTGGTGCCGTTGAGGATGCCCACCACCTCCTCGATCTGGTTGCCCGCCAGGCACTGGAACAGGGGCCGCAGCACGGGGATGCCCCCGCCCACGCTGGCCTCGAAGAGGTAGTTGACGTTCTTCTCCCGGGCGATGGCCAGCAGCTCCTTCCCGTGGGCGGCCACCAGCTCCTTGTTGGAGGTGACCACGTGCTTGCCCGCCAGCAGGGCCCGGCGAGTAAAGTCCAGGGCCACCTTGGCCCCGCCGATGGACTCCACCACCACGTCCAGGTCGGGGTCGCTCTCCAGCACAGAGAAGTCTTTTACCGCCACACCGGCGTACTCCGTGGCGGATAAGTCCCGCACATCCAGAATATATTGAAGCCGGAGGGGCTCTCCCAGCTTCCGGGCAATGGATTCCCTGTTCATGCGCAGCACCTCCGCCACGCCGCTGCCCACGGTGCCGAACCCCATAATCGCAACATTCGCCATTGTTCTCTCTCCTTCTCTGTATGTACCTGTCCTGGAGGGCTCAGCCCGCCAGAATCTCAAACTTTACCACGCCCTCCGCCGAGGACACCTGGGCCATCAGCTCCTCCAGGCTCAGCTCCATCTCGCTGGTCTCCGCCGAGACGGTCACCGCCGCGCAGCCGTTGGTGGGGATGGACTGGTTGATGGTCAGTATATTCGCGCCGCTCCCGGCAAAGATAGACAGGACGTTATTGAGTACGCCGGGGTTGTCCTTGAGCATGGCGTAAAAGGTGATGATGTGACCCGCCTTCATGTCGTTGAAGGGCTGGACCGCATCCTTATACTTGTAAAAGGCGCTGCGGCTGATCCCCGCCAGCCGGACCGCCTCCCCCGCGGTGGAGGCCTCGCCGGTCTGCATCATCCGCTTGGCCTCTGCCACCTTGATGAAAATTTCCGGCAGCGCTTCGGCGGCCACAATGTAGTATTTTGTCTTTGCACTCATGTTGTTTTCCTCCTACGGCCATATGTCCTTAATTGGCGTCATTGTATCACATCTGGCGGCGGGATACAACCCACAAAGTCTTGCAATTTTCCACAAACTTTCCGCCGGTATGCGGGGAAAAGAGGTGCAGTTTGTCTATATGTCACAGCTAAGTGTCTTTTTACAGAGGACAATTACCGTCTTGCTCTGGCTGGGGGGCGCAGTGGTGTTTTTCAAGTGTCTGCTATCGCCCCTGCTCCCCTTCCTGCTGGCCCTGGCGCTGAGCGCCATGGTGGAGCCCACGGTGCAGAAGCTGCGGCGGGGAATGGGGGTGCGGCGCTCCTTCGCCGCCGCTCTGGTGACCACGGCGCTGCTGCTGGTGGCGGGGGGCGGAGTGGCGCTGGTGCTGGTGCGTCTGGGGATGGAGCTGCGGGCCTGGTCCGCCCGGCTGCCGGAGGTGGTGGATCGGTTCCCGGCCCTGTGGAACGGGCTGCTGGACCGGGTGGGGGCCTGGTACGCGGCCAGCCCGGCCTTTCTGCGCTCGGCCCTGGACACGGCGGCGGCCCAGCTGATGGAGGAGGGGCCCGGTCTGGCGGGAACGGTGGGGACCTGGCTGATGGGGGCGGCGTCCTCCCTGCTGGCAGCGCTGCCGGATGCGGGGCTGTTTCTGGTGACCACGGTGCTGGCGGTGTATTTCACCAGCCTGAGCTATCCGGGCATCCTGGCCTTTCTCAAGCGGCAGCTGCCGGCGGCGTGGCAGTCCAGGTGCCGGGACGCCGCCCGCTGCTTCCGCTCCACCATCCTCAAGTGGCTGCGGGCGGAGCTGCTGCTGATTCTGTCCACCTTCGTCGTCCTGCTGGGGGGCTTCCTGTGGATGGGCCTGGACTACGCCCTGCTGGCGGCGGTTTTCACCGCCCTGGTGGACGCCCTGCCGGTGCTGGGCACGGGGACGGTTTTGGTGCCCTGGGCCCTGGGGTGCCTGCTCATGGGAGACACCGGGCGGGGGGTGGCCCTGCTGGCGCTGTACGCGGTGGGACTCATCGTTCACACCCTGCTGGAGCCCCGGCTGCTGGCGGGGCAGGTGGACCTGCCGCCCATTACCGCCCTGCTGGCCATGTACCTGGGTTTCCACTTTTTAGGCGTGGGCGGGATGATCCTGCTGCCGGTGTGCCTGCTGCTGCTCAAGCAGTTCCAGGACGCGGGGGTAATCCGGCTGTGGCGCTGACCCGGTTGTATGGTTCTCACCCATGTGGAAATCGTGTGAGAGGCAGCTCCCCCCTCCGAGCGGAGGGGGGAGCTGCTTTTTGTGCAATCCGCCGTTGTCCGGTTCCGTGCAACTTTTTGCCGTTACACACTCTATGTGTAACGGTTTTCCGGGACACATCAAATACAAAAAGGAGTATGCAGAATGGATTATACGCAGAATTATCATCTGCCCCAGTGGGAGAAGGCGGACCGGATTATGATGGACGACTTCAACGCCGCCATGGCCGGCATCGAAACCGGTCTCAGCGAGAACCGGGAGTCCGCCCGGCTGGAGAGCGTCAGGCTGGACGCCAAGGACGCCGCGCTGGGCGAGCGGATCGAGGCGGCGCGCCAGGAGGCCGCCGGCCTGTCCGGCAGAAACCTGGCCAAGGCCCAGGAGGACCTCCAGCGGGGCCTGTTCCGGCTGGCCTACAACCAGTGCGCCCACCTGCTGGAGAAGGAGGCGCCCCCGGCGGTGGACGGTCTCTTCCTCCAGAAGCTGGACAAAAAGGAGATTCCCTCCAACAGCGCGGGGATCGAAATCCACCAGGACGGCGCGTGGTGCGCCTCCAGCGGACCGGGGGGCACCGTCGAGGCTGTGCAGGACAGTCTGGAGTTTCTCTCCAATCTGGTGATGGTGAAGGGAAATCTGTCCGCCTGCGAAAAGGCGGTTCTTACCTTCGCCCCCACGGGGGCGGTCTGCATCCGGCAGCTCTCCCTCTCCGGCGCCTTCGACAGCGGCGACAAGGAGGAGAGCCGGTACCGGGTCACGCTTGACAACCTGACCAGGGGCGTCCGGGAGATGGACCGGGAGATCGGCTACGAGCAGGGCAGCCGGGGCGGCAGCATCAAGATCCCCGCCTACGCCTATATGCACGGCGGGGACAAGTACCGGCTGGAGATCATCCCCCTGAACGCCCTTTTCTCCGGCACCTTCTATTACCGCAAGGGTCTGCCGATGACGCTGGAGTACTTCGACCTGAGCACAGACAGCTTCACCGGTACCCTCTTCCACAAATTTGACGCCGGAGAGAGCGGCCACGGCGGGTTGGTTCTGGCGCGGTACGATCCCTACGACAAGGGCGGCGTACTGACCGCCAGCTGGGGCGGCCGGGAGCAGCAGCCCCTGCGGGTCCGAAGATTCACCGACGGCAGAGGCCGGGAGGTGCGGGAGGCGGAGTTTCGCTTCACCCAGCCCATCCCCGGCGGCAGCACCATCACGCTGAAGGCTGCCGTTCCCTCCGGAGGAGATGTGATTCTTTACAATTGGTGCGCGGCGCTGCTGTGAGGCAGACATACTTTTTCTTGCGTGCGGCGGCCGCGCAGCGGGCGCTGCTGCCGAAGGGAAGAAATAGTATCAAAAAGAACTTGAATGGGGGTAATTGACAGAATGTGGCGAATCCTGTAGAATAAAAAGGTCCCCGGACATCCGGGGACAGGGGCGCTGTTTTGTGAAAAGGCGGTTCGGCTCACTCCTTGAAGAAAGGAGTGATGTTGTATGGACAAAAGACGTATCATACAGATCGGCATCCATGTGATAACGTGGATTGCAGCGATCATTTGCATACTTATTTTTGCTCCAACAGCGTGTTGACCGCCCGGCCATCACCCGAGCGGTCAACATGATTCGTTTTTGACCTCCAGGAGCTGAACTGCCTAGCAAAACAGCGCCCCGAATCTATCTCCAGTATACCCGCCCGGACTTGGTTTGTCAAGTCCGGGTTTTGGTTTTTGCGGCGCTTCTTTGCCGCATTTTATTGACAAAATGTGGCAAGTCCTGTAGAATAAAAAAAGTCCCCGGACATCCGGGGACAGGGGCGCTGTTTTGTGAAAAGGCGGTTTGTCTCACTCCTTGAAGAAAGGAGTGATGTTGTATGGACAAAAGACGTATCATACAGATCGGCATCCATGTGATAACGTGGATTGCAGCGATCATTTGCATACTTATTTTTGCTCCAACAGCGTGTTGACCGCCCGGCTACCACCCGAGCGGTCAACGGGAAACCTTTTCTCGCAAACCAAACGGAGCTGAACTGCCTAGCAAAACAGCGCCCCGAATCTATCTTCAGTATACCCGCCCGGACTTGGTTTGTCAAGTCCGGGTTTCCGGTTCGGAAGACGCGGATTGCGGGGAATCCCCCCAAGGGCCAGAGGCCCTTGGGGGGATTTTTGCGTTCGTTTTATGGAACACTAGGGGATTGCTTACTCAAGCGAGAGTGACCTTGACGCAGGCGTAGAGCCCACGGATCGCGGCGGCCAGGTAGTGGGTAGCACGGTTCTCGTCGGTAACATCCTCGGTGGGCAGAGTGTCGAGCTTCGTAGCGCTGAAGTCAGCATCCGGATTCTTCTCCAGAATCGCTGCCTCAACCAGCATCAGCTGAACCTGCTGATCAATGTAGGCCTTCAGAGAGCCAGTGTAGCCGAACTTCTTGCAGAAGTCGCTCCCCACATCGGTGCTGTCCCAACTCAGGTCATCGAAACCACCGATAGGATTGCCAGCCTCGTCCTGCCTGTTGGCCCAGATGATCTTCTTCACATCGTCCACGGTCTCAGCAGCGTCGATCATTTTCTCGATCTCCGCAATACCGGCCTCAAGGTTCAGCTCGCAGATCAGAGCGGGATTGCTCAGCTCATCACACCAAGTGGTATTCCCCTCCGCCGCATAGTTGGCGTTTTCCCACCCCTCGGTGTTGTTGTTTTCCTTGAGCTCACCCTCGTTGTTGAACCACTCGCTCTCCAGAGAGACGTTCTTCTTGGCCCACTCAACGTAGCCAGCCAGAGAGGCCTTGGCGTATTTCTTCGCCTCGGCGAGCTCTTTATCCTCCGCAGGCACAGCCTGGGTGACGGCGAAGACAGTCAGGTGTTTGACCGTAAAGGTGACGGTGCCGTTCTTGACGGTGACACCCGTTGCAACCTCCTCAAGAGTGTTCTCGGCATTCACGAAGTAAACGTCAACCTTCTCTTCCGCGCCGGTGTAGGGCAGGGTGATCGTGATCTCGTCCGTGAGCTCAGAGAGCTCGGCGTCAGTGCCGTTGACCTTGACGGTCACGTCCACGACCACAGCATCTTCGGAGACCTCGGCAGTAGTGGTAGCTTCCGCAACGACGACCTCGACGCTCTCAACTTTCTTCCCGTCAACGGCAGCGTTGATGGCGCTGGCGGGCAGGGTCACGGTGCCCTGGGGAGCCTGAACGGTGAGGGGAAGCTTAGCGTCGACCACAGCTTTCACGATCTCGGCGTTCAGCTCGACGGTGGTGGACTTGATCTCAGCCTTATCCTCGGGCTGCTCAACGGTGATGACCACGCTGGTATCAGCGCCGGTAATGGCATCCTTGATCGAATCAACCGTGGGCCTAGCGGTGGCGGCGCCATCACTGCCGACGGTGACGTCGGGAGCAACGGGCTTATCTTCCTTCTTGGAGCCAGCGCCAAAGACGATCTCAACAGCCTTCTCGTCATCCGTGGGCATGGTGAAGTCAATCTTGAACTTCTCGTAGGTCGCCTTCTCGGCGCCATGCCCACCGGTAACCAGGGTAATCTCATCGGCAGGAACAGCCTTGCCGTTGATGGTGATGGTGCCCATGGTGCGGCTCTTCAGCTTGTTGAAGTACAGGGAAGCCTCCTCGCCGGCCTCCAGCTCGCCGTTATTATTGTTGACATCCTTCAGAGCGGGATTCTTATCCTTCTCGCGGAGCTCGAAGTTGGTGTAGACGGGATCATCGCTTTCATTGCCGCCGTTGTTGGTCAGCACGATGGGGCCGTTGTCGCCATCCACCAGCTTGCCAGCATCCTTGGTGTACTCAATGGTGATTTTATCGCCGCCCTTCAGGCCGGTGACGCGCAGGGTATTGTTGTTGACGATCTCCTTGACACAGTCGGCGGGGCAGTTCACATCGTTCACGTTGCCGCTCCAGTTGTAGCCAAGCAGATCGAACTCAGTACTGTTAGCCGTGAAATTGAACTTGGCAACGCCCTTGTCCAGACCAACCTGGAAGCTGCCGATCTCCGCACCGGCAAACATCTGCTTGACGGTGACAGACTGGTAGTCGCTGTAGTCCAAAACGATGTCTCTCCACAGCTTGCTCAGCTCGGCGGCGATGGCATCGCTACCGCTCTCGCTCACGTTGATGACCAGCTCGACGTTGTCTTTGTCATCGACGAAGTAGATGACCTTCTCGCCAAGCTTCAGGTCGGCCGTATCGGTGGTGTAGCCGCCCAGGCTGCCGGTCTTCTTGTCGATCACACGGTAGGCCTTGTCGAGATCGCCAGAGGTGTAATCGGCAGCGGGAGACTCATCGGCAAAGAAACCACGAGGCTCAACGATGGTATTGGAACGGCTGAACTGATAGTAGTCGGGGTTGGTATCGCGGCTGGTCACAACATAACCGGCCCAGATGCCGTACTTGCCGAAGTTCTCGGTGACCTGCTTGCCGGTGTCGTAATCAAACACGCTGTTGAGCAGGTTGCCGGCGTTGGCGCTGCTGTTCTGGACCTTGGACTCGTCGGAGTAGCCCTCGCCGTCCCAGCCCAGGCCCTGGTAGCGCTTGTTGGCGGCGTAGGCGTAGGGGATCATGGCCCTGTACTCGTCCTCGCTGGTCGCGCCCTCGAAGACGACGACCTGGGCGATCTCATAGTTCGCAGCCTGCTCGTCGACGCTGGTCACGGTGGAGGTGACGGCATAGCCGCGCTCGGCGCTGAAGCCCTCGGGGGCGTTGTTGTAGCCAACCCAGGTCTTAACGCCGCCGTCCTTGCCGAAGGTGACCCAGTAGTAGCGGGTGGTGCTGGTGGTGTTGATGCGGATGGTCTCGCCACTATCGCCACTCACATTGGGATTTGCCCAATCCACAACACCGTACAGATTCCGGGCTGCGGCCTTGGAGACATCGGTCAGCTCGTAGCTGTTGTACACGGTGTTGCGGCTGTTGTTGCTCTTGATGTCGCTCAGAGTGTACTCGCCGTTGTCCTCAGTAGCCATGGCCACGTTGGTCTGGAAGGGATCGTTGGCGGCGCTGTACCGGTTGCCATAGTAGTAGTCAGTGGTGTTCTTGATCCAGAGCTTATTGTCCTTATCCCACTCGTAGCCCTGGCCGTAGCGGTACATACCGAAGGTGCTCAGACGCTGCCAGGTGCCGCGATTGCCATTGTGGTCGTCCTCCCAGGTATCGATGTAGCCGAACTGACCCTTATCATCGAGTTTGTACGTACCCTTATCCTGGAAGCAGTAGACAGACTTACCGCCGTCACCGGCAACCGTCACGTCCTCCAGCTTCTCAGAGGCGAGGTTGTACACGGTGGCCTTCATGGTCTCATCGCGGCGGTCGGTCTCATAGTAACCGTCAGTCAGCAGGACGAAGCCCTTGCTGGTGTCGGTGACCAGACGGACGTAGCCGAAATGATCCAGATACATGGTGTAGGCGCGGCCCGTCTCCATCTCCGTGTCGGTGATCTCCTCGAAGAAGGCGGCGGCCTCACGGTTGATGCCAGACCAGACGCGGTCCTGATCATCAGCGCAGGTGATGGTGTCGTTCTTGTAGATGAACTTCTTGATGGAGGTGTCGACGGTCTGGGGCGCGCTGACATAGTACTTGCCGTCGATCTTGGCGTACAGGATTACGTCGTCGATGGACAGCTCGCCGTCAGAGACGATGTCGTCCTTGTGGATGTCCAGGAACTTGGTGTTCCGGTCGGAAGCATCCTCGTCGGCCTCGGAAGTCCACTCAGTGGTGTAGTAGCCAGTGCGGGAGTTGTAGTCGGTGATGGTGGTCATCACGAAGCGGGTCAGCAGGACGTAGTCCGCCTTGCCGTCGCCGTTGTTGTCGATGACCTTGAACCACTCGCCGTTGTCGCTGCCGTCGATGTTGTAAGCGGCGGTGTTGATGTAGTCATTGTAGAACGTGCGCCAGGACAGGTCCTCGGACAGGTCCTTGTTGCGCTCAACAGCGTTGGTGCTGTTGGTGCCGGCGAAGACGTAGCCGGTGATGCCCAGGCTGGCGCCGCTCTCGTCGTCGGCGACGGAGAAGATGCCGCGCATGACAGCCAAATCATTCTCGGTGATGTTCTTCTCGGCGGGAATCACGCGGGTGTAGGTGACCTTAGTGCTGTTGGTCTTGTCGACCTCGTCCAGAGTGTTCTCATCATCCAGAATCTTGTCCAGATCAACGCCGTACTCGGCCTCGAACCACTGCTGGGCGTTCAGGCTGGTACCCTTCAGCACCTTGGTGTTGTCGAAGGTGACGTTGTACTCCAGGCGGCGCTCACAGGTGTACTGCTCGCTGTCACCGAAGTTGATGTAGTACTCGGTCTCGTCGGTCAGGCGGACGCCCATGTCCTTGATGACCTTGGAGAGAGTGGTGCCCTGGCCGGGGTTGTCGTTGATCTTGTTGGTGCCGGTGTCGGCCAGAGTGGTCAGGACCTCGGTACCGTCCTTGACATAGGCGTGACGGGTCTCGCCGATGTCGGTGGCGGTGGAAGCGACGTTCAGGGTGTAGATCTTGCCGTTGTCAGCCTCCAGACGGGTCTTGCCGGCGTCCAGGGGGGTGGTGTCGTCCAGGTCGGCGATCTCATTGGCGGTCACGACGCCGGTGATCTCCTCCAGACCCAGGTTGGCAGCCAGGTTGGTGCCGGTACCCTCATACATATAGAGGGAGTTGTACTTCTGGGTCTCGGTGAAGATGGCGCGGAACAGGAGCTCGGCGACCATCTGACGGGTAGCGGGGGAACCCAGAGGCTCGCGGACATTCTTAGTGATGCCAAGAGTCTCAGCCAGGGAGCCCACGGTGATGGCCCAGTTGGAGCCGGAGAACTCACCGTTGCGGC
>ERZ779626.719-NODE-719-length-18156-cov-8.655654_pt1 | contig 18156 bp, 15 predicted proteins | sample MGYA00514209_ERZ779626 | MGnify/ENA primary metagenome ERZ779626 (study PRJEB29562, sample SAMEA4376713) | mouse gut metagenome | isolation source: Cecum | study: EMG produced TPA metagenomics assembly of the A DSS colitis mouse model was used to assess the...
TCAGCTTCCGCATGGTATTGCTGAGGCTTTCTCGCTGATCCGCCCTTCCGACTGCACTGGTTGGTTTTCTGCCGCTGGTATTCCTTGATAATTTCTTGGATTGCTATAGGACAAATAGTCCAAAAAAGCAGTAGGACATTTTGTCCAGACTATACTGGTTCCCGGTGATACTGTATGAATTTGCGGATTCGAGACCTCCGCGAGGATTCAGACCTGACGCAAAAAGCGGTAGCTGTGGCCCTGCGCTGTGACCAGAGCCTTTATTCCAAGTATGAGCGGGGCGAGCGCCCGCTTCCGCTGGAACTGGCGGACCAGCTGGCCGACTATTACCACACCAGCGTCGACTATCTTCTGGGCCGCAAGGAGGTCAAAACGCCCTATCCCCAAAAGAAGCCCTGACGCCTTTTTGCAAACGTCAGGGCTTCCTTTCATTCCTTGGCGGACAGCTTTAAATCCTCCACCAGTTCCATGGCGCTCTCCAAAGCGTCGGCCCCCGGCTTCAGCTTCAGGGTCAGGGCCGGGTCCTCCCCGGCGGCCACGGTGAGGCGCTGGCGGTACTTGTTCAAGCCGCAGACCCGCACCACCGACTCCGGGCGGAACACCGCCAGCTGGAAGCGGAGGACGTCCCGCTTCTGGGTGATGTCCGACACTCCCGCTTTCGCCGCCGCCGCCCGCAAAAGGGCCACGTCCAGCAGGGCCAGCACCGGTTTGGGAGCCTCGCCGTAGCGGTCCAGCAGCTCGTCCAGCAGGTCCGACGCGTCGTCGTTGGAGCGAATGGCGGCGATGCGGCGGTAGAGATCCATCCGCTGCTCCGGCGAGGATACATAGCGTTCCGGGATGTTGGCATTGACCGTCAGGTCGGCGGAGCACTCCGTCTCGATCTGCTTCTCCTCGCCCCGCTCCTCCAGCACCGCCTCCTCCAGCAGCTTTAAATAGAGGTCATAGCCCACGCTCATGAGATAACCGGACTGCTCCGGGCCCAGGAGGTTCCCCGCCCCCCGGATCTCCAAATCCCGCATGGCGATACGGAAGCCGGAGCCAAACTCCACGTACTCCCGGATGGCGGAGAGGCGCTTGGCGGCGATCTCCTGGAGGACCTTCCCTTTCCGGTAGGTCAGGTAGGCGTAAGCCCGCCGGGCGCTGCGGCCGATGCGGCCCCGGATCTGGTGGAGCTGGGCCAGGCCCATTTTGTCCGCGTCCTCTATGATAAGGGTGTTCACATTGGAGATGTCGATGCCGGTTTCAATAATGGTGGTGCAGACCAGCACGTCCGCCTCCCCCTCCACCATGGCCCGCATAACGGCGGACAGCTCCTGCTCGCTCATTTTCCCGTGACCGGTGACTACCCTGGTTTCCGGGCCCAGCAGCTTCTGGATCCGGGAAGCGGTCAGGTCAATGCTCTCCACCCGGTTGTGAAGGTAGTAAATCTGCCCGCCCCGGCCGAGTTCCTTCCGCATAGCGTCCTCCAAAATGGCCCAGTCGTGCTCCAGCACATAGGTCTGGACCGGCTGGCGGTCCGCCGGGGGTTCCTCGATGGCGGACATGTCCCGGAGGCCCGACAGGGCCATGTTCAGCGTCCGGGGAATGGGCGTGGCGGAGAGGGTCAGCACGTCCACCTGGCGGCTCAGTTCCTTCAGCCGCTCCTTGTGGGTGACGCCGAAGCGCTGCTCCTCGTCGATGATGAGCAACCCCAGGTCCTTGAACTCCATGCCCTTTTGCAGCAGCTTGTGGGTGCCGATGAGGAGGTCCACCCGGCCCTCCTTCGCCAGCTCTAAAATGCGCTTCTGGTCCTTGGCCGGCGTGAAGCGGGACAGCACCTCAATCCGCACCGGGAAATCCCGGAAGCGTCCCATGGCCGTGGCGTAGTGCTGCTGGGCCAGGACGGTGGTGGGCACCAGAATGGCCGCCTGCTTCCCGTCCAGCACGCACTTCATCACCGCCCGGAGGGCCACCTCCGTCTTGCCGTAGCCCACGTCGCCGCAGAGGAGGCGGTCCATGGGCCGGGACTTTTCCATGTCCTGTTTGATCTCCGCCACCGCCCGGAGCTGGTCGTCGGTCTCTGCGTAGGGGAACGCCTCCTCAAACTCCCGCTGCCAGGGGGAGTCCGGGGAGAAGGCGAAACCGGGACAGCGCTGGCGCTCGGCGTAGAGCTTCGTCAGACCCTTGGCCAGGTCCTTGACGGCCTTCTTGGCCCGGGTCTTCTGCTTGGCCCATTCGGCGCCGCCCAGCTTGTTCAGCTTCTGGCGGCCCTCGCCGTCCTCGCCCCCGCCAATATACTTGCTCACCAGGTCCAGCGCCGTGGCGGGGACGTAGAGGCAGTCTCCCCCGGCGTAGTCGATTTTGATATAGTCCTTCTCCACGCCGTCCACCGGCATCCGCTGGATGCCGGCGAAGCGGCCCACGCCGTGGTGGGTGTGGACCACCAGGTCCCCAGGCTTCAAGTCCGTGTAGGACTGAATCTTCTGGCGGTTGGAGTCCTTTTTGAGCCGGGCCCGCTTCCGGGAGGGAGCCATCAGCTGGCCCTCTGTCAAAACCGCCAGCTTCAGGGCCGGCCACTCGCATCCGGCGGAAAGGGCCCCCACGGCAATCCGAATCTCCCCAGGGGCTGGCATGGCGGTTCCCTTTACATCCAAGGCGGCGGGAATCCCCCGTTCCGACAGAAGATTGTGCAGGTTGTTCGCCCGGGTCTCCCCGCCGCAGAGGAGCAGCACGGCACTGCCGTTTTCCCGGTACTGCTCCAGGTCCGCGACGGCGGTCTCCAGGCTGCCGCCGTAAGAGCTGAGCTGCCGGGCGTTGACGCTCAAAAGGCCCTTGGGCGGATAGGGATAGCGGGATGTGGGCAGGGCATTGGCCATAATGACGGGGAACACCTCCAGGGCGGCGTAGAGCTCCTCGGCGGAGAGCAGCAGCTTCGCGCAGTCCCCCGCCAGGACGCCCGCCTCCATCAGGGCCTCCAGGTCCTGCCGGTTCTGGAGCAGGGTCCCCTTCACCCGCTCGTCCACCCGGCCCGCCTCGCAGAGGAACACCACGGCGTCCTGCGGCAGGTAATGGACGCCCGCCACGGCGTCCGGATAGACGGCGGCCAGGTAGCGGTCCATGCCGTTGGGAACGGCCCCGCTTTTCAGCCGTTCGCCGTCCTCCCGGAGGCGAACAGCGGCGGAAGACCCCTTTTTCTCCAATTTTGCCGCCAGCGCCAGCAGCTTCTCCCCCAGGCCCTCCAGGCCCCCCTCCGCCTGCCGGGGCAGGACCTCGGCGGCGGGAAGGATCAGGGCGGAGTCCAGGTTCGCCGTCCGCCGCTGGGTGCCGGGGTCGAAGGCCCCCATGGAGTCGATCTCATCGTCGAAGAACTCACAGCGGAGGGGCTGGTCCATCAGGGGGGAGAACACGTCCAGGATGCCTCCCCGGAGGGCAAACTGGCCCACGCCCTCCACCTGCTGGCAGCGGACATACCCGGCGGAGAGAAGCCGGTCCGCCAGCTCCGGCAAGTCCTGCCGGTCCCCTGCCCGCAGGGTCATGGACAGCTCCCTCAGCAGCCTTGGGGGCAGGGTCCGGGCCATCAGGGCGTCGGCGGCGGCTACGACAGCCCCGGGAGCGCCCTGGGCCATGGCGTACAGCGCCGCCAGGCGGCCCCGCTCCCAATCCCGGGAGGATACGGCTCCGGGGCGGAGCTGCCACTCCCGGGAGAGCAGCGTTACCGGCGGCTCACCCAAAAGGGCCTCCAGGTCCCCCGCCAGCTGGCGGGCCTCTCCCTCGTCGCCGCAGACGAACACCGCCGGGCGGCCCGCCGCCCGGGCCACAGCCGCACCCAGGCAGGCCCGCTGAACGGGCTGGAGCCCCGTCACCGCAGCGGGGCAGCCGCCGTCCTCCACACGGCGCAGGAGCTCCCCCGCCTCCGGAAGGGTCATCAATGTTTCCAGCAGATGCTTCATGACTAATCCCTTTATAATTCAGTTAAAGTCGTTCATGGCCCTCTGGCAGCCGTGCTCTATGACGCACGCCGCCGCCTCAATGGCCCGCTTGAAGGCTTTCAGCAGGACCTCCCGCTCCTTCTGGGAGGGAACGCCGATGACCCAGTCGATCATGCCGTCCTTGTCCTCCGGAGCCCCGGTGCCGATCTTGACACGTGGAAAATCCTGGGTCCCCAGGTGGGCGATGATGTTCTTGATCCCGTTGTGCCCTCCGGCGGAGCCGCTGGGCCGGACCCGCAGCTTCCCGGCGGGGAGGGACACGTCGTCGTAGATCACCAGCACGCGGTCCGGCGGGATCTTGTAGAACTGTGCCGCCTCCCGCACCGCCTCGCCGGAGAGGTTCATGTAGGTCTGGGGCTTCATCACCAGGCACCTGGCCCCGGCGAATTCCATCAGATTATAGGCGGACTTGAACTTCACCTTGTTCAGCTTCACGCCCTTTTGCTCCGCCAGCAGCTCCACGGCGCGGAAGCCCATGTTGTGCCGGGTGTTCTCATACTTCGGGCCGGGATTCCCCAGCCCCGCGATCAGCCACTCCACAGAGGAGCCGCCCTTGTTTCCAAACAGCATATCGGTCCCGCCTTTCCACTTTAACAAAAGATTCGACAAATCCGAATAACCCACTTAGGCGGGGAAGTAGCACTTCCCCGCCTTGTATGGCCTTATCCGTATGGATGGAGCCCTCCCCCCGCCCCACTGTCTCCGCCATCGTGCGGAACGCCGGGAGAAGCGCCAGGCATGGAGCGCACAAGGTTCCCTTTGGGTCCTTTTTCTCTCGGGAAAGGGGCCTCAGCGGAACAGCTTGGAGATGGAAACCTCCTGATAGATGCGCTCAATGGCCTCGCAGAACATGGGGGCCACAGAAAGATACTTGATCTTCGCGCTCAGCTCCGGCTTGATGGCCGGGATGGTGTCCAGCAGGGCCAGCTCCTGAATGGGGCTGGCGTTGATCCGGTCGATGGCCGGGCCGGAGAGCACCCCGTGGGAGGCGCAGGCGTGGACGCTGCGGGCCCCGTTCTCCATCAGAGCCTGGGCGGCGTTGCAGAGGGACCCGCCGGTGTCCACCAGGTCGTCGAAGAGGATGCAGTCCCGGCCCTCCACGTCGCCGATGACATTCATGACCTCGCACTGGTTGGCCCGCTGGCGGCGCTTGTCCACGATGGCCAGCTGCATGTGCAGCTTCTGGGCAAAGGCCCGGGCCCGGGAGACGGAGCCCACGTCCGGGGACACCACCACCATGTCCTCGCAGCTGCCGCCGAACTTCTTGGCGTAGTAGTCCACGAAGATGGGATTGCCTGCCAGATTGTCCACCGGGATATCGAAGAAGCCCTGGATCTGGGCGGCGTGGAGGTCCATGGTCAGCACCCGGTCCGCCCCGGCGGCGGTGATCATGTTGGCCGCCAGCTTGGCGGTGATGGGGTCCCGGGCCTTGGCCTTCCGGTCCTGGCGGGCATAGCCGTAATAAGGTATGACGGCGGTGATCCGGCCCGCCGAGGCCCGCTTCAGGGCGTCGATGATGATCAGCAGCTCCATCAGGTTGTTATTGACCGGGCTGCAGGTGGGCTGGACCACGAAAACGTCGCTGCCCCGGACGGTCTCATACAGGGAGACGAACACCTCGCCGTCGGAAAAGGCGCCGACCTCGGCCTCTCCCAGCTTCGTGCCCATCTGTGCGCAGATTTCCTTCGCCAGCTTCAGGTTCGCGTTGCCGGAGAACACCTTGATGTCTTTCCCGTGTGAAATCATATCCTAAACGCTCTCTTTCCATGACCGGTCGGTCATTTTATTTTTTGTCCAGCCGCGCCAGCGGGCCGGACGAATTCACTCCGCTCCCTTACCGGCTCCCTTCCGGGGCCTTTTCCGGCCGCAGCAGCGCCTCGATCTCCGCCACGGTCTCCGGCCCGTAGACCGGCAGCCAGCCGGAAACCAGCTCCGCCCCCTGCACGCTGTTGGTCATCTTCACCCGCCAGATCTCCCGAAGCTCCCGGCCCGGGGCGGCGTAGGCAAAGCCCGGCCCGGCCTGCTCCATGGGGAACGCGGCCCGGGGGAGCACCAGCACCGGCTCGTCCGTATCCAAAAACGCCTCCAGCTCCGTCCACTGCTCGGAAACCTGCGCCTCTGGGGGCAGGAGCCCGCGGGCCTCCTCCGCGAACCGGGGCCCGCAGACAGCGAAAAGCCGCTGAACGCCTTCGGCCCGCAATCGGTCGCATACCCAGGACAGGATGGGACGGGACAGCACGGTTTCCAGCATCAGCGGCTTCAAGCCCGCCGGGACGGCGGCATCTTCCTCAAACATCAAAACAGCCCTCTCCAGGCATCTCATAAGCGTCCCTCCTTTGCATATTTTTACTAAAGGTAAGTACATTATATCAAATTTTTGGGGAAAATCCAGTGGTTCCTTTGAATTTGTCTCTAAAATTTTTTCCAAATCTTTTCCTTTTTCTTGTTCGTTTTTGTCAGAGCCTACGGAAAACGGAAAAAAAGCCCCTGCTTCTCCCCAAATTTTTCGTCGTTTCGCAGAATTTGATTTTTTCCACTGGTACGTTTTACTCAAAAATGCAATTTCTGCAAAGAATATAGTTGAATTTGTCCAGGTAATGGATTACAATAATACCATTCCAAAGAATCTGTAGAGAAAGCGAGGCCGGAGGTCATGCTGCACGTCGTGCTGGTAGAGCCGGAGATCCCCCAGAACTGCGGGAACATCGCCCGCACCTGCGCCGCCACCGGCTCCAGCCTTCACCTGATCCGCCCCCTGGGCTTCGACATCTCCCAGTCCGCCATCCGGCGGAATATGAAGCGCTGCGGCCTGGACTACTGGCACCTGGTGGAGGTTACCGACTATGAAAGCCTGGAGGACCTGTTCCGCCGCCATCCCGAGGCCGCGCGGGATCTCTGGCTCGCTACCACCAAGGCCCCCCGGCCATACGCCGGGGCGGCGTTCACGGCGGACAGCTGGCTCTTTTTCGGCAAGGAGACCGCCGGACTGCCCCTCCCCTTCCGGGAGAGGTTCCGGGACCGCTGCGTCCGCCTGCCCATGGCGGGCGGGGCCAGGAGCCTGAACCTGAGCAACGCCGTGGCCGTCTGCGTGTATGAGGCCCTGCGGCAAAACGGCTTCCCCGGCCTGCTGGGCACGGGGGAAATGGCCCTCGATGATGTTTCAACCGGCGTTCGCGCCGAGAAATAAGTTCTTTTTAGGAGGAGTCCTGATATGAATTACAGCAAGAAAACCGTCAAAGATGTGGAAGTATCCGGCAAAAAGGTGCTGCTGCGCTGCGACTTCAACGTCCCCCAGGACAAGGAGACCGGCGCCATCACCAGCGACAAGCGCATCGTGTCCGCTCTGCCCACGATTCAATATCTGCTGGAGAACAACGCCGCCGTCATCGCCTGCTCTCACCTGGGCAAGCCTGAGGCCAGCTTTGACAAGTGGGTGAAGAAGCAGACCGAAAAAGGAAAAGACCCTGCCTCCCTCACCGAGGAGGCGTGGAAGAAGTCCCTGGCAAAGCTGAGCCTGGCCCCCGTGGCCAAGCGCCTGGGCGAGCTGCTGGGCAAGCCCGTCTCCATAGCCGCCGACGTGGTGGGCGAGGACGCCAGGGCCAAGGCCGCCGCCCTGAAGCCCGGCGAGATTCTGCTGCTGGAGAACACCCGTTTTGAAAAGGGCGAGACCAAGAACGACCCGGAGCTGGCCAAGGCTATGGCCTCCATGGCGGAGATCTACGTCTCCGACGCCTTCGGCGCGGTGCACCGGGCCCACGCCTCCACCGCCGGCGTGGCGGCCTACCTGCCCGCCGTCTCCGGCTTCCTGATCCAGAAGGAGCTGGACTTCCTGGGCGGCGCCATCGCCAATCCCAAGCGGCCTCTGGTGGCCATCCTGGGCGGGGCCAAGGTCTCATCCAAGATCGGCGTCATCAACAACCTGCTGGAGATTGCGGACACCATCATCATCGGCGGCGGAATGTCCTACACCTTCTCCGCCGCCCAGGGCGGCAAGGTGGGCGACAGCCTGCTGGAGGCCGACTGGATAGACTATTCCAAGGAGATGATCGCCAAGGCCGCGGCCAAGGGCGTGAAGTTCCTCCTGCCGGTGGACACCGTCTGCGGCGACAAATTCGCTCCCGACGCCAAGAGCCAGATTGTCAAGGGCGGCGAGATCCCCGACGGCTGGGAGGGCCTGGACATCGGGCCTGAGACCGTGAAGCTCTATTGTGACGCCGTGGCCGGCGCGGGTACCGTCATCTGGAACGGCCCCATGGGCGTGTTTGAGTTCCCCGCCTTCGCCAAGGGCACCGAGGCCATGGCGGAGGCCCTGAGCAAGACCTCCGCCATCACCGTCATCGGCGGCGGAGACAGCGCGGCGGCGGTTGAGCAGCTGGGCTACGCCGATAAGATGAGCCATATCTCCACCGGCGGCGGCGCCTCCCTGGAATTCCTGGAGGGCAAGGAGCTGCCCGGCGTGGCGTGCCTGCTGGACAAGTAAGGGCCTTTCCGCCGGTTTGAGGGAAAAAAGTTCAGGAAAAGTCCTTGACGCCCTTGACATTTCCCCCTAATTCGGCTATATAATAGTTGATTGCTTTTCAGCTTTCTCACGGGCCCTTCCGCCCGCCATTGCGAAAACATAAATATAAAGGAGTTTTGAACATCATGAACCGCAGATACCGCAAAACTGTCATCGCCGGCAACTGGAAAATGAACATGACCGCCTCCGAGACCAAGAAATTCGCCGAGGATATCCGCAAAATCATGCCCCGCGCCAAGTGGTGCGAGACCCTGCTCTGCGTCCCCGCCTGCAACATTCCCGTCGCCTCCAAGGCCTTCAAGGACCTGCGCATCTCCGTGGGCGCCGAGAATGTCTACTTCGAGGAGAAGGGCGCTTACACCGGCGAGGTGTCCGCCGAAATGCTCAAGGACCTGGCCGTCAAATACGTCATCATCGGCCACAGCGAGCGCCGCCAGTACTTCGGCGAAACCGACCAGACCGTAAACAAAAAGGTCCACGCCGTGCTGAACGCCGGCATGAGCCCCATCATCTGCGTGGGCGAGAGCCTGGAGCAGCGGGAGACCGGCATCACCAACGAGTGGATCGCCCTGCAGGTGAAGAGCGCCCTCTTCGGCGTGCCCGCCGACAAGCTGCGCCGCTGCATCATCGCCTATGAGCCCATCTGGGCCATTGGCACCGGCAAGACCGCCACCGCCGAACAGGCCGGCGAGGTCTGCTCCAACATCCGCGCCACCATCCGCTCCCTGTACGGCGCCCGGGTGGCCCGGAGCGTCACGATCCAGTACGGCGGGTCCATGAACGAGAAGAACGCCGCCGAGCTGCTGGCCCAGCCCGACATCGACGGAGGCCTCATCGGCGGCGCGTCCCTCGTGCCCGAGAAGTTTGTGGAGATCATCAACGCAGCGAACCAAGAGTAATGGAATTTCGGGGGGGGAGCAGGCTCCCCCCCGGCCTCCCCCGCCATCAGTCCTTGGACTGATGCCGCCTCGGACAGCCGTTAGCGGCTTTGCCGCTTTCCGGATGCCGGATCCCCCCCTGCGGGGGCAAGGCGGCTGGGGCCAGGAATTTCCGTGACGCGCATGCCGTCACGAAAATGATTTCAATTCTCCCATGAGGAGGAGCTTTTAATGAACAAAACACCGACTACTTTAATCATCATGGATGGCTTCGGCACCGGCGGCGGCGAGACGGGAAACGCCGTCAAAACCGCGAAAACGCCCCGGCTGGACAAGTTCTTCCAGGAGTTCGCCCACACCACCCTCTCCGCCTCCGGGCTGGACGTGGGCCTGCCCGACGGGCAGATGGGCAACAGCGAGGTGGGCCACACCAACATCGGTGGCGGCCGGGTGGTCTTCCAGGACCTGCCCCGCATCACCCGGGCCATCGAGGACGGCAGCTTCTTTCAGAACCCCGCCTATCTCCACGCCATGGACGCGTGCCTGGAAAAGGGCTCTGCCCTGCACCTGTTCGGGCTTTTGTCCGACGGCGGCGTTCACTCCCACCTGACCCACCTCTTCGCCCTGCTGAAAATGGCGAAGGACAAGGGGCTCACCCGGGTCTATATCCACGCCTTCCTGGACGGGCGGGACGTGTCCCCCACCTCCGGCGCGGGCTTTGTCGCCCAAACCGCCGCCAAGTGCGAGGAAATCGGCGTGGGCAAGATCGCCACGGTCATGGGCCGTTACTATGCCATGGACCGGGACAAGCGCTGGGACCGGGTGGAGCAGGCCTATGACGCCATGGTCTACGGCGAGAGCCCCATCAACAATCCGGACCCTGTGGACGCGGTGAAGAAATCCTATGAAAAGGGCGTCACCGACGAGTTTGTGGAGCCTGTGGTCTGCGACGCCGACGGGTCCATTTCCGACAACGACAGCGTAATCTTCTTCAACTTCCGCCCTGACCGGGCCCGGGAAATCACCCGGGCCCTGGTGGACCCGGAATTCGACGGCTTTACCCGGCAGATTTTCCCCCTGGCCTTTGTCTGCAACACGGAGTATGACGCCTCCATGCCCAACGTGGAGGTGGCCTTCCCCCGGGTGCTGGTGAACAACGGCCTGGGCGAGTACCTCAGCAAAATGGGCATGACCCAGCTCCGCATTGCCGAAACGGAGAAGTACGCCCACGTGACCTTCTTCTTCAACGGCGGCAGCGAGACCGTTTTCCCGGGCGAGGACCGGGTGCTGATTCCCTCCCCCAAGGTGGCTACCTATGACCTCCAGCCGGAAATGAGCGCCCCGGAGGTTTGCGAAAAGTGCGTGGAGCGCATCGAGTCCGGGGCCTATGACGTCATCATCCTGAACTTTGCCAACTGCGACATGGTGGGCCACACCGGCGTATTCGACGCCGCCGTCAAGGCCGTGGAGACCGTGGATACCTGCGTAGGCAAGGTGGTGGACGCCACCTTGAAAATGGGCGGCATTGCCATGATCACCGCCGACCACGGAAACGCGGAGCAAATGGTGGAGCCCGACGGAAGCCCCATGACCGCCCACACCACCAATCCCGTGCCCTTTATCCTCTGCGGCGCGGGGTCCGAGCTGCGGGCGGACGGACGGCTGGCGGATATCGCGCCGACCATGCTGGATGTGATGGGCCTGGCCTGCCCGCCGGAGATGGACGGAAAGACCCTGATCGTACAGTAAGCGCCTTTCCCCGCGTTTCACCGCGCCAGCGTGAAGCGCCGCCCTTTTACAGCCTGACAAAATCCAGGGCAGGACTGCCGGGTGCCGGCGGTCCTGCCCTGGTTCTTTGTATCCGTTTTGCCGGCGCCTTAGAGCGCCTCCCGCAGCCTACGCCAGCAGGAGCAGGCGCTTTAAAAATTCCACGCCCTTGGGAAGCACCGTCTCGTCGTCGAAGCAGAACTCCGGGGAGTGGAGCTCCGGCGTGCCGCCTACCCCCAGCAGGAAGAACAGGCCCGGGACCCGCCGCTGGTAGAAGGAGAAATCCTCCGCCGTCAGGGTGGGGGCCTCCAGCGGCAGGGGCGCGGCCTCCCCCAGCCCGGAGCGGACCGTCTCATAAAGCCCCTCATGGTTCCAGACGGCGGGGTAGCCCTCGTTTAAATAAACCTCCACGCCGCAGCCGGTCTCCGACGCGATCTCCCGCCCGATCCGCTCCAGCCCCTGGCGGCAGAGGGCCTGGGTTTCGTCCCGGAAGGTGCGGAGGCTCCCCTCCAGCACGGTCTTCCCGCTGACGGCGTTCCGCACCGTGCCGGAGACCATCTTCCCAAAGCGCAGCACCACCGGCTCTTCTCCCGGCAGGGTTCCCGCCATGGCATAGGCCCGGCGGAGATACTCCGCTCCCGCCGCCAAGGCGTCGATCCCCTCCTCTGCCTTGCCAATGTGGACGCTTTTGCCGGTGAGGGTCACCGTTACCTCGTTGGACCGGGCCATGATGGGGCCGGGGCGGCAATAGACCTTTCCCTGCTCCAGCTTGGGCCACAGATGCATGGCGAACACCCGGGCCGCGTGGTACTGCTCCAAAATACCGGTTTCGCAGAGCCGCTCCGCGCCGCCGGTGGTCTCCTCAGAGGGCTGGAAGAGAAAGAGCACGTTCCGGGGCAGCGCTTCCCGGTGGGAAGCGGCGTACTCCGCCAGGGTCAGGGCCATGGCGGTGTTTCCGTCGTGGCCGCAGGCGTGCATGGCCCCGGTATTTCCGGAGGAAAAGGCCAGGCCGGTGGCCTCTTCAATGGGCAGTGCGTCCATATCCGCCCGGAAGGCCGCGGTCTCCGGCTTTCCCGCGTCCAGGAAGGCGCAGACACTGGAGGGAATAGGGGAAAACGCCTCCAGCTCAAAGCTGGCCAGGGCGGAACGGACATAGGCGCAGGTCTCCGGCAGACGGTCGTCTAGCTCGGGGATACGGTGCAGGGCGCGGCGGTACTCGACAACGGACAGCATGGCGTTGCCTCCTTCTTTTTCCATGATATTCAGCGCTTTCTAATATAACACGCCTTGTTGGCGGGAGGCAAGGGCCAGCAGTGTTTTTGTCGGTTTCCACAAGAGTTTTTTCCACTTCCCCCCTTGCAACCGAGGTTGGAAGATGATATGATAGCAAAAAATGAGATAGAGGCGCGGAGACGATGAGGTCGCGGGAGCCGGCAGGCTGGGAACGCGAGGGAGGCAGCTCCGCCGAATCTTTCGCCCAGGCATGGGCGGAGGGTGGGCCCGGCGGGAAGACCTCCGGGACTGTCCGCGGCGATGCGCCGCGGGGGCGCTATCCGCTTACAGAACCGCCATGCCGTTTCCGGCGTGGAGCCTGTCGGTAGGAGCGCGGCCTCTACCGGCTTTTTTTATATGAAACCGCCATCCCCCAACTATATCAACATCTGGAGGGCACTCAAATGAAATTCAACAACCCCACCGGCTCCATCGTCGCCATGATCACCCCCTTCCACGAGGACGGCAGCGTCAACTTCGACGTCCTCACCGAACTCCTGGAGCGGCAGATCGCCGCCGGGACCGACGGCATCCTCACCCTGGGCACCACCGGAGAATACCCCACCATGAGCCACGAGGAGGACGCCTCCGTGGTAGCCCACACCGTCAAGGTGGTGAACGGCCGGGTGCCCGTCATCGTGGGCAGCGGCTCCAACTGCACCGCCACCCAAATCGAGAAGAGCGTGGAATACCAGGATATGGGGGCCGACGCCCTGCTGCTTATCGCCCCCTACTACAACAAGGCCAATCCCCAGGGCATGGTCCGCCACTTCGCCGATACGGCGGACCGGGTGAAGATCCCCTGCCTCCTCTACAACGTTCCGGGCCGCACCGGCTGCTCCATCCCCGTCTCCGTGGTGGAACAGCTCAGCAGGCATCCTCAGATCTGCGGCATCAAGGAGGCCAGCGGGGACATGTACTACGCCATGAAGATCGCCCGCTGCGTGGGCCCGGACTTCGCCCTCTACTCCGGCAACGACGATATCACCCTGCCCCTGATGAGCATCGGCGGCAGCGGGGTCATCTCCGTCTTCGCCAACGTGATGCCCGGCATGTGCCATCAAATCGTGGCGGACTACGCCGGCGGAAACCAGGCCCGGGCCCTGGAGAACCAGCTGAAATACCTGGAGCTGATGAACGGCCTCTTCATGGAGGTGAATCCCATTCCCGTCAAGTCCGCCATGAATATGATGGGCCTGAACGCGGGCCCCATGCGCCTGCCCCTGTGCGAGATGAGCGGTGAGCACCAGAAGGCCCTCCGGGCCATGCTGGAGGAGGCGGGACTGCTGTGAGGTATATTCTGATCGGCCGGGGGAAAATGGGCCGCCTGATCCAGGAGACCGCCCAGGCTGCCGGGGACGAGATCGAAGCCGCCTTCGGCCGGGAGGACCTGGACCGGCTGGGGAAGCTGGGCCGGGCGGCCGACGTGGTCATCGACTTCTCCCGGCCCGAGGCCCTGCCGGAAATCGCCTCCTACGTCCGCCGGACCGGGACCCCCCTGCTCTCCGGCACTACCGGCTTCACCCCGGAGCAGCTCCGGCAGGTCGAGGCCCTGGGGACCTCCGCCCCGGTGCTGTGGAGCGCCAACTTCTCCCTGGGCGTCGCCGTGCTCTACCGGGCCCTGGCGGCGGTCTCCGGGGTGCTGAAGCCCGATTTTGACATCGAGCTGACGGAAACCCACCACAACCAGAAGGCCGACGCCCCCAGCGGCACCGCCAAGCTGCTGCTGGAGGCCATCGACCCCGCCCACGCCCTGATGCCGGTCTATGGCCGGGAGGGAAACACTGGCCGGCGGCGGAAGGAGGAGATCGGCGTCCACGCCCTCCGGGGCGGCACCGCGGCGGGGACCCACACCGTCCACTTCTTCGGCCCCGACGAGGAGCTGGAGTTCACCCACCGGGCGGCCAGCCGCCAGATTTTCGTCAACGGCGCGCTGCACATGGCCCGGCTGCTGCCAGGGAAGCCCAACGGAGCATACGACCTGCAAAAAATCTTATTCGGAGAGTGAGTTCCTTTTCTTGAAAGATGTGAGGCTCTTTGCGAATGCAGAGCATGAGCAGCAGAGCCTCAGAGCCGCTTGCGGCAAAGGAACCAAAAGAACGTTAACACGCTATGTATCCTGTACTAACACCAAGTCTATGCGGCGGCAGCGCGGCCAGCATTTTTACGGAGGTTTTTTATGAACGCCCAGGAAATCATCGACTATATCGCAAACTCGGAAAAAAAGACCCCGGTGAAGCTCTACGTCAACACCGCCGGCCCCGTGGACTTCGGCTCCGCCCAGGTCTTCGGCTCCGGAAACAGCTTCACGGTTTTCGGCGACTGGGCCGAGCTGGGCCCCATCCTGGAGGCCAGCCGGGATAAGGTTACCGACTATGTTGTGGAAAACGACCGCCGGAACTCCGGCGTTCCCCTGCTGGACCTGAAAGGCGTCCAGGCCCGGATTGAGCCCGGCGCCATCATCCGGGAGAAGGTGGAAATCGGCCAGGGCGCCGTCATTATGATGGGGGCCGTTATCAACATCGGCGCCGTGGTGGGCCCGGGCACCATGATTGACATGGGGGCCGTGCTGGGCGGCCGGGCCACCGTGGGGGCCCGCTGCCACATCGGCGCGGGAGCCGTGCTGGCCGGAGTGGTGGAGCCTGCCTCCGCCACGCCCGTCATCGTGGAGGACGGGGTGCTGGTAGGCGCCAACGCCGTGGTCATTGAGGGGGTCCATATCGGCAAAAACGCCGTGGTAGCCGCCGGGGCCGTGGTTATTGAGGACGTGCCCGACAACGCCGTTGTAGCGGGAAGCCCCGCCCGGGTCATCAAGATGAAGGACGAAAAGACCGAAGGCAAAACCGCTCTGGTGGACGCACTCCGTAAACTTTAAAACAGAAAAGACCGCCTGGGACTGTACTTCCCAGGCGGTTTTTCGCTGCCGCCGCTTCGCCCCGGCTGAACTCCAGGCGACCAGAGCGAACGAAAGTTCCTTTGGTTCCTTTCCTTTCAAGGAAAGGAACTTACCAGACCAGCGTCGCGAAATAATCCTCCAGCGTCTCCGCCCGGCGGATCAGCTCCACGCCGCCGTCCTCCCGGAGGAGCAGCTCCGCCGAGCGGAGCTTGCCGTTATAGTTGTAGCCCATGGAAAACCCGTGGGCCCCCGCGTCGTGAATCACCAGCAGGTCCCCCACGTCCACCTTGGGCAGCATTCGGTCCACGGCGAATTTGTCGTTGTTCTCGCAGAGGCTCCCCGCCACGTCGTACTTGTGGTCCCGGCGGGCATCCTCCTTCCCCATCACCGTGATATGGTGGTACGCGCCGTACATGGCGGGGCGCATCAGGTTACAGGCACATGCGTCCACGCCGATATACTCCTTATAAATGTGTTTCTCATGGATCACCCGGGTGACCAGATGGCCGTAAGGAGCCAGCATATAGCGGCCCAGCTCCGTATACAGCGCCACGCCGTCCATCCCGGCGGGGAGCAGAATCTCCTCATAGGCTTTCCGCACGCCCTCGCCAATGACGGCGATGTCGTTCTCCGGCTCCTCCGGGCGGTAGGGCACACCCACGCCGCCGGAGAGGTTGATGAACGTGACCCGGCAGCCCGTCTCCGCCTGGAGCTCCGCCGCCAGCTGGAAGAGGATGCGGGCCAGGGCGGGATAATAGTCGTTGGACAGCGTATTGGAGGCCAGGAAGGCGTGAAGGCCGAACTCCTTGACCCCCAGTCCCTTCAGCCGCCGGAACGCCTCCGCCAGCTGGGGCCGGGTCATGCCGTATTTCGCGTCGCCGGGGGTGTCCATCACCTGCACGCAGTCCCGGCTCTCCCCCAGGGTGAACACCCCGCCGGGGTTGTAGCGGCAGCAGATCTTCTCCGGGACCTTCCCCACGGCGTCCACCAGGGTGTCGATGAGGGTGATATCATCCAGATTGATGATCCCCCCCAGGCGCTGGGCGGCCTGGAACTCCTCCTCCGTGGTGTTGTTGGAGGAGAACATGATCCCCTCCTCCCCGGTGATCCCGCAGCGCTCCGCCAGGGCCAGCTCCGCCAGAGACGAGCAGTCGCAGCCGCAGCCCTCCTGGTGAAGGATCTTCAAAATGGCGGGGGTGGGGGTGGCCTTGACGGCGAAGTACTCCCGGAAGCCGGGATTCCAGGCAAAGGCGGCTTTCAGCCGCCGGGCGTTCTCCCGGATGCCCTTCTCGTCGTAAATGTGGAAGGGCGTGGGGTATTGAGCGGCAGCGGCCTCCAGCTGATCTTTTGTGACAAAGGGTGTTTTCATAAAACGACCTCTCATTTTTCAAAATCTGATTTTTCTATTGTATCCGCCGCCTTCCTGCCCTGTCAAGGAATTTTACAAAAATTCTCCCGGATTTTGGTGGAAGCCGCGAAATTCTCTCGTTTCCCTCTTGACATATATAGGCTGCCGATCTATAATATAGATAATCGATATATCGGTAATCTATATATAAGGAGGCCGCGCATGGAACTGGAAAAGGGCCTGGTCAGCGGAAGCATGTCCCTGCTGGTTTTAAAGCTGCTGGAGGACGGGGACCTGTACGGCTACCAGATGATCGACGAGCTGCGGCGGCGGAGCGAGGACGCCTTCCGCCTGAAAGCGGGGACCCTCTATCCCCTTCTCCACACTCTGGAGGAAAAGGGCTTCGTCACCGCCTATGAGCAAACGGCGGAGTCCGGCAAGGCCCGGCGGTACTACCACCTGACAAAGCAGGGTCGGGGCGCCCTGCGGGAGAAGGAAAGCGCCTGGAACGCCTACGCCCGGGCTGTGGGCCGGGTGCTGAAGGGGGGCGCGTGCCTTGCCTGAGACGATGCGGGCTTACCTGGAAGCGGTCCAGGAGCAGATTCGATGGAAGCGGGCCCGGCCCGTGCTGATCCGGGAGCTGGAACGGCACCTGGCGGACCAGAGGGACGCGTTTCTCCAGGAGGGCAAATCCCCGGAGGAGGCGGAGCGGCTGGCGGTCCGGGATATGGGGGACCCGGTCACCGTGGGAACGGAATTGGATGCCGTTCACCGGCCCCGGCCCCAGTGGGGGTTGCTGGGGCTGACCATCGCGCTGGCGGCGGCGGGAGCGGTCCTGCGGGTGGTCTTCCGCCAGCCCTATGTGAGAGAAGCTCTGGTCGTGTCAAGAGCTCTGTCCACCCTGGGCCTGGGCACGGCGGTCATGCTGGGCATGTATTTCCTGGACGTCTCCCGTCTGGTCTGGCACGCCCGGGCCATATACGTCGGGGCGCTGGCAGTTGGGATAGCAACACTGTACATTACGGCGGCGCAAGGCGTGGCCTATTATACCCAATACATACTTCTACTCTATCCCATAGCCTATGCCTTTTGGCTTTACACATGGCGGAACATCAGGTGGAAAGGTGTTTTCCTTTCTATTTTAGGCGGTGTTCCCCTGGCGGCGGTCTGTTGCCTCACACCCAGCAGCTTTGGGCTGTTTGTCCTGCTGTTCTCCGGCCTGGCGCTGACTCTATACGCCGCCGGGCGGGACTGGTTCGGTGTTGGCTGCTGGAAGGGACTGGCGGCAGTACTGGCGGTCCCGGCCGTCATGCTGACCTATCTCCTTTCCCGGGGCTATCTCAATTCGTTTCTAGGGAGGGTGCAAATTGCCCTTCACCCGATGCAGGACAAAAAGGCCAAGGGCTTCATGGGCTTTATTCTCCAGGCGTTATGGCAGGACGTCCCGCCCCTCCGGCAGCATGGGAGCGTTGGTATCGCCGTCCACGCCGGGGCGCGGGTCCGCGTCT
>ERZ779626.722-NODE-722-length-18105-cov-21.969917_pt1 | contig 18105 bp, 13 predicted proteins | sample MGYA00514209_ERZ779626 | MGnify/ENA primary metagenome ERZ779626 (study PRJEB29562, sample SAMEA4376713) | mouse gut metagenome | isolation source: Cecum | study: EMG produced TPA metagenomics assembly of the A DSS colitis mouse model was used to assess the...
TCCCGCTTCCCGCCCATGGCTCTCACCTCCTTTCAAGGTCCCTCCACGGACCTTACTTCCTGTATTCACAACCTCAGTTCACCGTCTGGCCGGGTCTTTTCCCGGCAGAGCTCGTTGATGTCCTGAGATAGCTGCTGAAAAACTTTGAGTGCAGGCCAATGGGTTAAATACAGGCTCAATGATAACTCAGCGCAAAAGTTGGCAAGCCTATTTGCCGGGAAAAGCCGGCCGCCAGAACAAACCTTGTGCCCAATATGAAGCAAACCTGATCGTATCTGCCGTTGCGATAAAGCGCATCAGCATGCCTACAGTATAGCCAGTTAACTCCGCACCTGTCAAGACCCACCGCCCAATGCCTGAAAATGGAACTACTTTTTTTGGCATATCCAACAGGTTAATTTCCCACAGCAGGTCAAAACGTATATGTATCGCCCTATTGTACACATTTCCCCCCGGTCTCAGCAACCGCATGGCCGTTCCGAAAAAATACCGCCCGCGCATCGGCGATGCGCGGGCGGTATTTCCCGGGGAAAACGGTCCCCGGGCCTCATCAGTGGTCTCAGCACACAGATTCAGTTCTTGACCATTCCTTACAAATGGGGAAGATTTTCCCGGTACCCCCTCAAATCCTCCTCCCGCCCGGTTTTGATAATTTTATCCAGCGCCGCGGCAAGAGCCCCCTTGTCCTTCGGCAGCTCGCCCTGAAGCTGGAACGCGTTTGACGCCCCCAGCATGGCAAATTGGGCCGGTATCTCCAGGTGCTCCAGCAGCGTGCGAATTTCCTCATACTTCTCAAGCTCGCCCGCCTCCTTCCATCTGCCCCTTCGGATCTCCTGGTAAAGCTCCGAATCCCGGTAGACGGTCAGCATATTCACGCCGATCAGCCGGGGGCTGAGCTGATTGCACACATCTGCCGTCGCCTTTGCGCCAATGTCACCCCGTCCGGCGCCGGAAATGCCCGCCAGATAGAAGAAGCTGTAATGAATGCCCGCCCTGTCCAGCCGGCGGCACTGCTCCACAATATCAGCGGCGGTATAGCCCTTGTCCATAAAAGCCAGCGCCTCGCCGTCGCCGGTTTCCACCCCTATCGTCAGGCCGTCATACCCCGCCCCACGCAGGCAGGCCAGCTCCTCGTCCGACTTGAGCGATATATCCGTAATCCGCGCAAAGCATCCGATGGTTTGGATGGAGGGCATATATTGGCCAATCAGGCCGGCGATGGCCATCAGCCGGTCATACCTGAGCACAAACGGATTCGCCCCGGTCAAAAAGGCCCGCCGGATGCCCTCCGCCCTGGGCCTTCCCTGAAGCCGCGCCGCCAGCATTCCAATTGGGTCCGTGCTCCACAGCTGCGCCTCCCGCAGGTCGCTCTCCACATCCTCCAGCGGCGACATTCTGAATGGGAACGGCAGCTCGTTATAAAGGGTGCAAAATTTGCATCTGTGGTGGGTACATCCCGCCGTCACCTCAAGCAGCAGCGAGGACGCCTCATAGGGCGGCCTCCAGATGGTTCCTGTGTAGTGCATTCCAAGCCCTCCTTGTTTTTTTGCCATTATAGCACGGTACGGCAAAATAAAAAGTACGGTACTTTTTTGCAGTACCTTGCCTTTTAAATGCGGCGGCGCTATAATGCCGGCAGGAGGTCATGCGGGATGAAGAAAACGGAAGCAGCCATCCAGCGCTGCAAAACCATGTCCGCCCTTCAAAAAATTTTGGGCGGCAAGTGGAAGCTTGAGATCCTTTATTACATCTCCTTTTGCGGCGTACACAGATTCGGGGCGCTGCGCCGCCGGCTGGGGGAAATTACGGAGTCGTCCCTGACAAAGCAGCTCCGGGAGCTGGAGGCCGACGGCTTTCTGATCCGCCGCGACTTCAAGGAGATTCCGCCCCATGTGGAATACACCCTGTCCGATTTGGGCAGCAGCTTTATGGATGTCATCTCCTATATGAAGGCCTGGGGGGACCGCAACCTGCCGGGGGAGCCATGACGTTTTTTCTGCTTTGAGCCCCCTTATCTTCCAGATCCAACCCCAGGCGGCGGCGCAGCCCCCGCAAAGGTTTCCCCTTGCGTTTTTCCCTCAGCCCGGTATAATAGGTGCCAGGCCCGAAAAACGGGCGAAGGCCAGCCATAGGGGGGTGAAGCGGATATGGGCGGAAAGCGCTTGATCGCCGCACTGCTGTGCCTGGTCTGCCTGTCCGGCTGCACCGGCCGCTCCGCCGCTCCGGCCCTGCCCTGCCGCGTGGTGTTGGAGGAGGGGGAGGGCTTCACCTGCGACGGGTATGCCCGCACGGTAGAGCGGGGCGGCAGCGTCGAGTTCCATTTGGTGTGTGAAGACGGCTATGAAATTGTGGATGTGGACTGCGAAGGCGCAGTGCTCCGCCCCGGCCGGGACGGCACGGTCAAGCTCACCGTGCCGGACGTGCGCTACTCCACCGCGCTCTCCCTCACAGTGAAAAAAAGCAGGGTGAGCCTGTATTACAGCCCCAACGACGGCTCGGGGGACGCCCCGGCCCGGCACATAATCGCCCCCTCCCATCTGCGGTGGAACACCGCCGGCCCCATCTTTTCCCGGGAGGGATACACCCTTACCGGGTGGAACACCGCCCCGGACGGCTCGGGCGCCGCGGTGGAGCTGGGCGGCCGCATCCGGGGGGAGGACGGCCTCACCCTCTACGCCCAGTGGAGCCCGTGGTCTGCCCCGGAGCTCTTCCAGTGGCGGGAGGGCCCGGACGGCGCGGTGATCACCGCGTATCTGGGATCGGAGCATACCGCCGCCGTCCCCGCCCGGCTGGGCGGGCTGCCCGTTCGGACCATCGCCGCGGGGGCGTTCGCGGCGGCCCCCTGCCAAAGCGCGGTCCTGCCCGATACCCTGTATGCCCTGGAGGCGGGGGCGTTTGCCGGGTGCCCGCTGCAAGAGGTATGGCTGTTTGACAGCATCCGCACGGTGGCCGGGGCCTTCGACGGCTGCGGGAGCCTGCGCACCCTCCACCTGAACGCGGCGGAGCCGCCGGTGTACAGCGGCACCTACTTCGATACCTTTTCGGACAAGCTCGACCGTCTGCTCTCCCTGAAGGATCGGCGGAAAATTGTGCTGTTTTCCGGCTCGTCCACCCGTTTCGGATTCGACTGCCCCGCCATAGACGCCGCGTTCCCCGGCTATGAGGTGGTAAACATGGGGGTATACGCTTACACCAACGCCATGCCCCAGATGGAGCTGATCCTCTCCTGCATGGGGCCGGGGGACGTGCTGGTGCACTGCCCGGAATTTGACGCGTCCAAGCGCCAATTCTGCACCACGTCCGACCTGGACGCGGCTTTTTTTAATATGGTGGAATCCAGCTATGACGCCCTGGCCCGGCTGGACCTGCGGGGCTATACCAATGTGTTTCCCGCGCTGGAGGACTACCTGCGCGCAAAGGCGGGCATGGCGGCGAAAAGCTACGACCTGTCCCCGGCGGATTTTGACGAGGACGGCGCACCCGTGGACAAGCCCAGCTACAACGAGTACGGGGACTATACCGTCCACCGGCCCAATGCCCGCACCGAGGCCCCCATTTACGGGCTTCCCGTGCAGTACGCCGTGTCCGCCTTCCCGAAGGAGCGGTTTATCGCGCCCTTGAACGCAATGTACCGGCGTTTCATGGATCAAGGCGTCATGGTCTATTTTGCCTACTCCCCCCGGAACGCCCAGGCCGTCTCGCCGGACAGCACCCCGGAAGCGCGCGCGGAGCTGGACGCCTACCTGCGCCGCGAGCTGTGCGTCCCGGTGATTACACCGCTGGAGGATTCCCTGTGGAGCGGCGTCTACCTCTACGGCACGGACAACCATTTGTCTACGGAGGGTGCGCAGATCAATACGCAGCGCTTTATCCCGCGGCTGCGCGGGCAAATGGCGCGGGATGGGTTGGTGGAATCAGATGGCTGAGCTCTTACTCTCCCCCGGCCTTTGGTGGGCGGGCGCGGCGGGGGCGGCGCTCTTCGCCGTCCTGACCGTGCTCCATAAAAAGCTGTCCCCGGTGTGGGCGCCGCTGTCCGTCCTGTGCATGGCGGGGTGCGTGCTGCTGGCCCTGCTCCAGGGGCGAACGCTGGGGGACGCGCTGCCCCTGGCGCTGACGGCGGCGGCCATCGCCTTGGGGGGCCTTTGCCGGAAGGGGGACGGAACATGAATTTCAACACCCTGGAATTCCTGCTGTTCCTCCCGGCCGTGCTGGCGCTCCACTGGGCCCTGCCCCACCGGCTGCGCTGGGCGCTGCTGCTGGCGTCCAGCTGGCTGTTTTACTTCTGGTGGGAGCCTATGGCGGGGCTGCTGCTGGTGGCCGTAACTGCGGCCACCTGGCTGTGCGGGCTGGGCGCGGCCCGGGAAAAGCCCCCGGCCGTCCGAAGGGCCTGCCTGGCAATGGCGCTGGGCGCCTGCCTGGGCTGCCTGGGCGTGTTCAAATACGCGGGCTTTTTCGCCGGGCTGATCCATGGCGGCCCCGCATGGCGGCTGCTGCTGCCGGTGGGCATCTCCTTTTACACCTTCCAGGCCCTGTCCTACGTGCTGGACGTATACCGGGGCCGGACCGCCCCGGAGGGGCACTTCGGCTATTACGCGCTGTTCATCTCCTTTTTCCCCCAGCTGGTGGCCGGGCCCATCGAGCGCTCCGGCCGCCTGCTGCCCCAGCTGCGCCGGGAGCGGACCCTGTCCCGGGAGCAGCTTTCCGCGGGCGGATGGCTGCTGCTGACGGGCTATTTCAAAAAGGCGGCCATCGCCGACGGCCTCGCCCCCCTGGTGGACGCGGTGTACGCCGCCCCCGGCCAGGCGGCCGGCCCGGAGATCATCGCCGCCACGGCGCTGTTTGGTTTGCAGATCTATTGTGACTTTTCCGGCTACTCCGACATCGCCCGGGGGGCGGCAGGGCTTTTGGGCGTGGAGCTGATGGAAAATTTCCAGGCCCCCTATGCCGCCCGCTCCATCCGGGAGTTCTGGCGGCGGTGGCACATCAGCCTGACGGCCTGGTTTACCGACTACGTGTACATCCCCCTGGGCGGGAGCCGGAGGGGCCTGCCCCGCCGGTGCTTCAATATCATGGCGGTATTTCTGCTCAGCGGGCTGTGGCACGGGGCGGACTGGACCTTTGTGGCCTGGGGCGGCATCCACGGTATTTACCAGGTGTGCGGGGTGCTGGCCGCCCGGCGGGCCGGCGGGCGCACCCCCCAGGGCCGGGGAACCGGCCTCCTTCGCTGCGCGGCCACCTTTTCCCTGGTCACCTTCGCGTGGCTGTTCTTCCGCGCGCAGAGCATGGCGGACGCATGGCTGCTGCTGTCCCGCCTGGGAACCGGATGGGGCGCGGCCCAGGGGCCGCTCCTGTCCATGGCGCGGCAGCTGCCCTTTGTATTGCCCGCCCTGGCCTGCCTCCATTTCCTGCACCGCCTGCCGTCCCGTCCCCCCGCCCCCCTGGGGCCGAGGGTTCTGACGGTTTCGGCCCTTCTGCTGTGCATCGCCCTGGGCTGGTGGACCTCCCTGTCCAGCGGCGGGGGAAACGCCTTCATCTATTTTCAGTTTTAGGCGCTGTTTGAACATTGACGGTGCGCCCGGCAGCGGGATCTTTTCGCCAGGCAAGCCAAGCAGGCGGCATGTGGCGGAAAAGCCGCAGGCAATGTTCAAACGGGCCTCAGGTGCGGATATGAAAAAAAACTTTTTGACCTGGCTGGCCGCCGCTCTGGCGCTGCTGGCGCTCCCCGCCGTGCTGCTGGGCTGGGGGTTCCTCCTCCCCGCCCAGTACGGGGACACCTTTATGGGCGAGCTGAAATACAAGGTCCGGTATCTGGACGAGGCCCCCGGCCCCCGCATTGTCCTGGTGGGGGGCAGCGGCGTGGCCTTCGGGGTGGACAGCGCCCTGATGGAGCGGGAGCTGCCCGGCTATACGGTGGTGAATTTCGGGATGTACGCGGCCCTGGGCACCACGGTCATGCTGGACCTGTCCCAGGAGCTGATCCGAAGCGGGGATATCGTGATCCTCATCCCGGAGCAGCAGGCGCAGACCCTGTCCGGCTTTTTTGACCCGGCGGTGATGTGGCAGGGGGCCGACGGGGCGTGGGAACTGCTGCGCAGCATACCCAGGCAGTACCTGGGACAGATGGCCGGGCAGTTCCCCCGCTTTGCCGCGGACAAGTGCGCCGCCGTCCTCCAAGGCCGGCCGCCCCAGGGCTCGGGGGTATACCGCCGGGACGCGTTCAATGCCGCCGGGGACGTGGTATCCCCATTGTGCGCGCGCAACGTGATGGAGGGCGGCTATGACCCCAACACCCCCATCCGGTTTGACGCGGAGCTGCTCTCGGACGAGTTTGTCCGGCGGGTGGGCGCCTATGCCCAGGCCGCGGAGGACAAGGGCGCCCTGTTGTGGTACGCCTTCTGCCCCATGAACGCCCTGGCGGTGGAGGGGACGGCGGGGCCGGACAGCTTTTTCGACGCGGTGCAGTCCCGGCTGGGCCTGCCCGTGATCGGCGACCCCAACGCCAGCGTGCTGGACGCCGGGTGGTTTTACGATACGAATTTCCACCTCAATTCCAGCGGCAAAACCGTGTATACCCGGCTGCTGGTCCGCAATATTAAGGCGATGCTGGGGGACAGCAGCCCCACGGACATCCCCCTCCCCGCCCAGCCGGAGCTGGGGCAGGCCGCCCTTTGGGCGGGGGACAGCAGCGACGCGTCCTGCTTCATCCTGGAGGACCGGGGCGGCTGGGCGGCGGTGACCGGCCTCACCCCGGCGGGGGCGGGCCGGGAGCGGCTCACGGTGCCCGCCGCCTGGGACGGCCTGCCCGTTGCCGCCATTGACGCGGCCGCCTTTGCCGGCGGGACGCGCCTTCAGGAGGTTGTCATCCAGCCCAGCGTCCACACCATTGCCGACGGCGCGTTCGGGCGCTGCCCCACCCTGGAGAAGGTTATCATGCGCTCCGGCCGGCCCTCGGGCTGCCGGGTGGGCCAGGGGCTGCTGGACGGCTCCGAAGCAAAAATCTATGTGCCGCCCGAGGCGCTTTCACGCTACCGCGCCGACTATTTCTGGTCGGTCCATGCCCCCGCCATCCTCCCGGACGGCGGCTGAACGCCCCCGGAGGGCGGGCATGCATGAACATGAACAGCGGCAGGAGGGATATCCCTCCTGCCGCTGTTTGGTTTTCTCCCGCCTCGCGGCGGCTCAAATGTATAGCGGAAAAGGCCCGCCGCCGGGGCATGGCCGCAAGGTTCAAACAGGCCCCAGGGAAAACAGCATGTTCAGGTTGAATATACCGTCCCTTGCCTGAAAGGACACCGTGCCGCCGTACTTGTGCACAATGGCTACGATGCTCTTGGTGCCGAAGCCGTGAAACTGGGGGTCGCCCCGGGTGACGGGCAGGCCGTCGCGCATCTCCATCTCCCCGGCATACCGGTTGCAGGAGTTCACCGACAGCAGCTCCCCGCGCACCTTGACGGTGAGGTTCACCACCCGGCGGTCCTCCTCCAGCCCCTGCACCGCATGGATGGCGTTGTCCAGCAGGTTTCCGAACAGGGAGTAGATATCCACGTCCTGGAGGAAGCTCAGCCCCCGGCCGTCGGCGATGCAGCGGATGACAATGTTGTTTTTCTGGCAGTACAGGCTTTTCTCCGTGAGGATGATATCCAGCGCCCGGCAGCCGGTGCTCACCATGGAATCGTAAATGTCGATGGTCTGCTCCATCTCGGCCAGGGCCTCGGGGGTCACCCGGGCGCTGCGGCCGATGGTGCGGATCTGGTGGCGCATGTCGTGGCATTTCCGGTTGATCTGGTCGATGGTCTCGCTGGCGACTTGGTACTGATCCCGGTCCTTCCGCCGCAGCTGGTTGATGATTTTCAGCTCGTCCTCCAAATTGCGCTGCACCAGCAGGGCGAACTGCGAGACAAGGATGAACACGCTGCATAAAATCAGCAGGCTGGCGTCGTACATCATGTAGGCCCGGTTGTCAAAGGTCATCCACCGCAGGCGCATGTTATAGCACAGCACCACCTCCGCCAGCACCGCCCCCACCACCAGGGGCAGCAGGGAGCGCCGGTCCAGGTCCATATTCTGGCCCCGCTTCAGCTTGCGCCCAAAGCGCAGGTAGACCAGCGGCAGCACCGCCGCGGTGATGGCAAGCTGGAGCAGGAAATACTCCGGCGAGGACAGGCCGTAGACCCGAAAGCCCATCTCGCCGCACAGGGAAATGATAAACTGCACGCTGTAGCCCGCCACGGCGCAGAACAGCGCCTCCTCCCAGCGCACCTCAAAGCAGGCCAGCGCGATGGCCACAACCACCAGCATGGCCCCGCCAAAGACAAGCAGGTTCTTCACATTGCTGTTGGGCAGCGAGTAGTTTGTCACCGTCATGCCCAGCACCCCGAAGGCGAAGACGGCGGCCATGGACGCGCCCCACCAGCGGCGGCGCTTCTGGCACCAGAGAAAAACCAGGGTGGACCCGGCCAGGGTGATATAAAAGCGCAGGGAGTTGAGCATCGTCATGCGGAACGCCACCCCCACGTCAGACACCCCCTCCCAGATAATTGTTCAGCGCCTCCAGCACCGCGGCCCGCTTGGGCCGGCTGATCTGGAGCTCGTCCATATCCAGCACCAGCCGGTGGCCCCGCACCGCCCGCACAAAGGCCAGGTTTACCAGGTAGCACCGGTTGCAGCGGATGAATTGGCTGGCGGGCAGCCTGCCCTCAATGTCCTTCAAGTTGCCGGACGCCTGGATCACCCCTTCGGTGGTGTGGTAGACCAGCGTATGGTTAATCACTTCAATATATTTTACCCGGTCCGTGGAGATGCGGTACAGCCCGTCGGGGATGTTGATGAGCAGGTCCGGGTGGCGGTTATGGCGGCAGCGCATCAGCGCCCGCTGGAGCGTCGCCGCAAAGCTGGGGTAGGGCACCGGCTTGAGCAGGAAATCCATGGCCTCCACCGAGTAGCCCTTGGCGGCGTACCGGGCCAGGTTGGTGACAAAAATCAGCGTGACCGCCCGGTCCACCAGGCGCAGCTTTTCCGCGGTGGCCATGCCGCTGATGCCCGGCAGGTCAATGTCCATCATCACCAGGTCATAGATGGGCTGGTAGCCGTCGAGAAACGCGTCGCCGCTCTGGAACCACCTGATATCAAATTCCTCCCCGGCGTCAGGGGCATACCGGGCAAAATGAGACCTGAGGATATCCGCCTCGGCAGGATCGTCCTCCACAATCGCAACCACTCGCCGCACAAACCACACGCCCTTTTTTACAGTATGTATAGCTTCACATGTTAAAGTATACAGCATATTCCCCAAAAATGGAAGGCAATTCACGCAATGTAATGACAGTTTGCGCAAAATCTCCCTGAAACGGAAAAAGCCGGCGTATAATGGCGCTGCATCTGGGAGGCTCTACAGCCTCCCGGGAGAAAGAATTGAAAGGAGATCACGAGGATGAAGAACATGAAAAAGCTGATGGCCGCGCTGCTGGCGCTGGTCATGGTCCTGGGCCTGGCGGCGTGCCAGCCCGGCGGCTCCACCCCTTCGGACACGCCTGACGCCAGCGGCGGGCCCGAAACCTCCGCCCCGGTTGCCAACACCGGCGACCTGGAGGAGCTGGGCTCCGGCGACGTGAAGTGGAAAGAGGAGACCACTTCCGACGGCTGGGTGAAAATCACCAACGAGGGCGGCGCGACCCTGGGCTACTCCAAGGAGTCCGGCGTGCAGCTGCTCCAGTCCGGCGGCTTCGCCTTTAAGGACCTGAACCGCAACGGCGCGCTGGACCCCTATGAGGACTGGCGGCTGGACGCGGAGACCCGCGCCCGCGACCTGGCCAACCAGATGAGCGGCGAGCAGATCGCCCCCTACCTGACCCACGGCGGCTGGGGCACCTTCACCACCGACAAGGCCAAGTTTGCCAGCGAGGATAACAGCGGCTACGCCTACATCACCGGCGGCGGCCGGGGCGGCGTCACCCGCAACCTGGGCTCTACCACCCAGGACAACGTGGACCACGCCATCTGGGTCAACCTGATCCAGGAGCTGTGCGAGAGCCTGGACTTCGGCATTCCCGCCCTGGTGTCCATCGACCCCAACGGCCAGTCCGGCATCGTGGAGCAGACCTCCCTGGCCGCCACCTTCGATCCTAACACCGCCCTTGAGGTCGGCAAGGAATTCTCCAAGCAGTACCGCGCCGCCGGTGTCCACGCCCTGCTGGGCCCCCAGATCGACCTGGCGACCTCTCCCGTGATGGACCGTGGCCTGTCCACCTACGGCGAGGACCCCGCCCTGGATCGTGATATTACTGAGTCTTTCGTGTCCGGCATGCAGTCCACCTGGGACGGCTCCACCGACAAAGGCTGGGGCAATGACTCCGTGCTGACCATCATGAAGCACTACTCCGGCGCCGGCGCCGCCGAGGGCGGCCGCGACGACCACAACGACACCGGCCGGTTCTCCGTGTTCCCCAACAACAACTATGAGGCCCACCTGATCGCCTTCCACGATGGAGCCTTCAGCCTGAAGAACAGTTCCACCAAATCCGCGGGCGGCATCATGACCAACTACTCCATTTCCTACTCCAAGGACGGCTCCCTGGGTGAGCTCATCGCCGGTGCCTGGTCCCAGTGGAAGTACGACACCCTGTTTAACTCCGGCTGGACCGGCTTCATCATCTCCGACTGGGGCCCCCTGTCCGGCGGAAACGGCTCCTGGGGCATGGAGGACTACACCGACGCCGAGCGTATCGCCCTGGCCATCCAGCGGGGCATGACCTCCATGGGCGGCTATGGCAACCTGGAGAGCATGCAGGAGGCCTGGGAGCTGCTGGTGGATGAGCTGGGCGAAGACGACGCCCTGAGCATGATGCGGGACCGCGCATACGAGAACAATCTGGTGAGTATGCGCCTGGGCCTGTTCGAGAACCCCTACAACTCCACCGACAACGTGCGCGCCGCCAACTGCACCGACGAGAGCCGCGCCTACGGCCTGGAGACCCAGCTGGACTCCATCGTCATGGTGAAGAACAGCAACAACCTCATCAAGCAGTCCGCCGGCGGCGACAAGCAGACCGTTTACATCCCCTACCGCTTCACTGCGGCCGTGAGCGGCGCTTGGTCCAGCACCCCCGCCTACTGGGCTCCCTCCGTGGATCTTGAGGTGGCCGCCCAGTATTACAACGTGGTGACCGACACCGTTCTGGACCCCTCCGGCGAGGCTGACGACAGCGGCAGCGCCACCTACACCGAGAACGATATTCAGCGCGCCTCCGCCGCCGACATCGCCGCCTGCGATCTGGTGCTGGTGGGCATGAGCTCTCCCCACGCAGCCTCCACCGTAGTGGTGGCCGAGGACGAGAGCCAGACCTGGCTGCCTCCCTCCATCCAGTATGGCCCCTATACCGCCACCACTGCCAAGGAGAACTCCGTGGCCGGCAAGGAGATTGAGGAAACCTTCAACGACGGCTACACCCAGCAGACCAAGATCACCACCGAGAACCGCTCCTACAAGGGCAATACCTCCAACGTACCCAGCCAGGCCGGCCATCTGGACATGCTCAAGGCCGCCAAGGCTGCCGCTGGCAGCAAGCCCGTGGTGGTGCTGATGAACATGACCCACCTCTCCATGGTGTTCTCCGAGGTGGAACCCCTGGCCGACGCCATCCTGGTGGGCTACGACGTGGGCGATGAGGCTTTCCTCAAGACCGTCATCGGTGAGCACGAGCCCAGCGGCCTGCTGGTGGCCCAGATGCCCGCCTCCATGGAGGCCGTGGAGGCCCAGACCGGCGAGGATCTGCCCCGCGACCTGGAGTGCTACGTGGACGCCGACGGGAACGTGTACGACTTCGCCTACGGCCTGAACTGGTCCGGCAAGATCGACGACCAGCGCGTCAAGACCTACTCCGCCGCGCCCCTCACCGAGTGCCAGACCATCGACTTCAAGTACGCCAACCAGTAATTCCTGATTTCATCATTTTCTCCTAAAGCCGGCGGGGGGCGGGGCATTCTCCGCTCCCCGCCGGTGTTTTCCTCGTTATTATACCCTAAAAAGGAGGAACCTTGCTGTATGATCGACTTTATTATCAACCTGTTGACCCCGGTTTTTGTGAAGATGGGCGCCAGCGCCGCAGATGTGGGCAATTACATCCGCTCCGTCAGCGGGTACATCTACGCCATTCTGGCCGCGCTGCTGGTGATGGTCATCGTAATGGTAGCCGCCCAGTTTGTGGTGAAAAAGGGGACGCGCCATGTGGTGCGCTGGACAGCCGGGCTGGCGTGGATTCTGGTGGTGCTGCTGTGCGTCAACCTGATCTGCTATGGCCCGCTGTACGCCACCGTGTCCGGCGTGCTCAACGCCTCCAAGGCGGAGATTTCCGACGACGTGGTGGGCAACAGCCTTGCCGTCATTGAGGAGACCGGCGACGAGGGCATGGTGCTGGTGAAGAACAACGGCCTGCTGCCGCTGGACTCGGGCACCAAGAACCTGAACGTGTTCGGCTGGGCCTCCACCAACCCCGTGTACAGCGGCACCGGCTCCGCCAACAGCGGCGACGGCTCCGCCCCCGCCGTCAGCATACTCCAGTCGCTGGCCAACGCGGGCTACTCCATGAACGACGAGCTTGTGAAAATGTACACCGGCTATTGCAGCGAGCGCGCCGCCATCACCATGCAGACCCAGGATTGGACCCTGCCCGAGCCCACCCGGGACGCCTACACCTCCGCGGTGATGAGCGGGGCCGAGTCCTTCTCCGACACCGCCGTGATCGTCATCGGCCGCACCGGCGGCGAGAACGCCGACCTGCCCTCCGACATGAACGCGGTGATCAACGGCACCTACGACGTGGCTAAGACCGACGCGGTGGAGGAGCGGGCCAAAACCAACTACGGCTACACCAACGGCCTGTACACCAACAACGGCGACTATGACGACTTCGAGCCGGGCGAGCACTATCTGGAGCTGTCCCGCACCGAGGAGGACCTGGTGGAGCTGGTTTGCTCCAGCTTCGACAAGGTGATCGTGGTCATCAACGCCAACAACGCCATGGAGCTGGATTGGGTGGACAAGTATGATTCCATCGGCGCGGTGATCCTGGCCCCCGGCACCGGCGCGGCGGGCATGGCCGCCCTGGGCAAGATCATCTCCGGCGCGGTGAACCCCTCCGGCAGGACGGTGGACACCTACCTGAAGGACCTGACGAAGGCCCCCACCTGGAACCATTCCGGCAACTCGGGCAACCACTTCTTCACCGGGGTGGAAGACCTGACCAAGCAGGTTATCCGCAACGACAACACCTTCCAGGGCGTGTTCTCCTTTGTGGACTATGTGGAGGGCATCTACATGGGCTACAAGTTCTATGAGACCGCCGCCGAGGAGGGGCTGATCAACTACGACGACTATGTGCAGTACCCCTTCGGCTACGGCCTGAGCTACACCCAGTTCAAGCAGGAGATCACCGACTTCAAGCAGGACGCCAACGCCGTCACTGTGGAGGTCACCGTCACCAACACGGGCAGCGTGGCGGGCAAGGACGTGGTGGAGCTGTACTTCACCCCGCCCTACACCAACGGCGGCATTGAGAAAGCCAGCGTAAACCTGCTGGACTTCGGCAAAACCGGCCTGCTGGAGCCCGGGGCCTCCGAGAAGATCACCCTGTCCGTGCCTTTGGAGAACCTGGCCTCCTACGATTCCGGCAAGGTCAAGACGGAGAACGGCGGCTATATCCTGGAGGCGGGAAGCTACAGCGTGTCCATCCGCTCCAACTCCCACACCGTGCTGGATGAGCGCACCTTTGAGCTGGGCTCCGACGTGGACTACAGCAAGGATGGCCGCCCCTCCGACGGCATCCCCGCGGTAAACCGCTTCGACTATGCCGACGCAGGCCGGAGCTACCTCTCCCGCAAGGACGGCTTCGCCAACTATGACGATGTCACCGCGCCCCCCACCGAGTTTGAAATCGACAAGGACACCGAAAAGGCCATCCAGCAGATTTCTGTGGCCAAGTACAATCCCAGCAAGTACGACAGCGACGAGGACGTGATGCCCACCCTGGGGGCGGACAACGGCCTGAAGCTGGCCGACCTCACCGGCAAGGGCTACGACGACCCCAATTGGGAAAAGCTGCTGGACCAGCTGAGCCTGGAGGACATGATCACCCTCATCAACACCGGCGGCTGGAAGACCGCCCCCATCGAGTCCGTGGGCAAGGTGGCCACGTCTGACTGCGACGGCCCCGCCGGCCTGTCCAACTACGTCACCCACACCACCGGCACCCAGTTCCCCTCGGAGGTGCTCATGGCCCAGACCTGGAGCAAGGAGATGGCGGACAAGATCGGCGACGCTATGGGCCAGGAATTCGCCAACGCCAATAACTTCGGCTGGTACGGCCCCGGCCTGAACCTGCACCGCTCCGCGTTTGGCGGGCGCAACTTCGAGTACTACTCGGAGGACGGCGTGCTGTCCGGCATTTTCGCCTCCTACGAGGTGAACGGCGCCGCCAAATACGGCGTGTACCCCTTCCTGAAGCACTTTGCCGGCAACGACCAGGAGACCAACCGCTGCGCCTTCCTGCTCACCTACATGACCGAGCAGACCTTCCGGGAGAACGTGCTCAAGCCCTTTGAGATGACGGTAAAGGGCTTCGACTTCAACAACTACGTCATGGGCATGATGACCTCCTACAACTGGATCGGCACGGTGCCCGTGATCAGCGACGCCAACCTGCTCAAAACCGTCCTCCGGGAGGAGTGGGGCTTTGTGGGCACCGTGATCTCCGATTACAACGGCTCCTATGGCTACCAGATCTCCGACGCGGCGGTCCGGGCGGGCAACGATTTGATGCTGGGCTACGGAATGGCCGAGTCCAACCAGTTCACCGACACCGAGGCGGCCACCTGTGTACTGGCCATGCGGCAGGCCTGCAAGAACATCCTGTACACCGTGGGCAACAGCGGATACTACGCCGGCGAGGGCGGCGCGGCCGAGGGCGGGAACAAGATGACCACCATGTTCGCCGCCGTGGACGCGGCCGTTATCATTGCGGCCCTGGCCATAGAGGCCGTGGTCATCCTGCGCTGGGCAAAGAAGCGCCAGGGCTCCGGGAAAGCAGGGAAATAGCCCGTGTAAAGAGGCGCTGCGCTGCATTGCCGATTCTATCGTCTCCATTCAGCACAGGGCGGGTCCTGAACAGGACCCGCCCTGTGCGTTATTTATGGCAGGCCGTGAAGCCCTTGCGGCGCAGGGTGTGCTTTCTTTGCGCGCACCCTAGAAAAATTTGGGCGGGGCTCAGAAGCTGTACCAGTAGACCCCAGACATATCCTTGCGGCCCAAATTGCCGCCAGGCTGCATACTTGGGCTATTGGTACAGCTTCTCAAAACTGTCCCGCCGGTTTTTGACTGCCTGCGCAGCCTCCCCCATTATCCCGTCAGAAGGGTGAAGGCGTGAAAATTCACGCTGCCCTCCCCGCGGAAGCGGAAGTACAGCGGCCGCACGCCGGGCTCGATGTCCAGCGGCTGCGCCCGGGCCGTCCCGGGGGCGATTTTCAGCTCCGCGCAGAGGCGGGCAAAGTCCGGCGTGTCGGAGACCTCCATGGTCCCCCGGCCCTCCCCGCTGGTTTCCACCCGGATGGAGACCGGCGTTTCCATGCGGAAATACTTGAACCCCGCCGCCGCGCCGTCCCGCATATTGGCGATGTACTGGCCGCACTCCTCCTTCCGGCCGCCGGATTGGGTGAAATAGGGGTGCGCCTTCAGCCTTTTGCGGGGGCTGGGGCCGTCGTACCGCCCCACGCCGTCCTTGCTCCACAAATTGCAGGCGATCCGGGCCTCGTACCGGCCCTCTCCCCGCAGCGCCCCGCCGTTCAGCCCGCAGGAGGTCACCTCCGCCTGCCGGAAGCCGCCGTCGGGGGTGCGCTCCAGCTTCTCCGCGCAGGCCTGCCGGGAGTAGGAATGGCGGTTGGTCTGCCTGTGGTAGAAGATGTACCAGTCCGCCCCCAGGTTCAGCAGCCCCCCGTGGGTGTTGCCCAGGTAGTTGAGGCCGTCTTTTTCCTCGGTGCGCCCGTCCAAAAACAGGTCGCCCAGGCTCACCAGGGTGCCGCCGAAGGTGAAGCCGCCGTCCGGCCTGTCGCTGACGGCGTAGCACAGCTCATGGTTGTGCCGGGAGGAGTAGACAAAGATATAGCTGTCCCCATCCTTTCGGATGGAGCTGGCCTCGAAGAACTCGTGGTTGGGGAAGGAGCCGGGGCCCTGCTTGGGGAAGATGACCCGGGGCCCGCCTTTCATGGTCACCATGTCCGGCTCCAGCTCCACCACCGTGCCGCCGTCGTTGCGCAGCTTTTGAAAGCCGGTGACAAGGGCGGGGGCGGGTGTGTAGAACCCGGAGTACAGCCAGATCCGGCCGTCGTCGTCCGCCAGCACCCCGGGGTCGAAGGGGAACTGGTCGCCCTTCTTCCTCCCCCAGACGGTGCCGTCCGGGTGGCGCACGTGGCCCAGGAACTGGTACGTCCCCGCCGGGGTGTCGCAGACGGCCACCCCCATGATTCCCATGAAGTCGAAGGCGTAGTAGAGGTAGTACCGCCCGTCGGGGCCCCGGCACACGTCGGGGGCGAACAGCAGGCGCAGGCCCAGCTTGTTTTTCGGGTCCTGGTTTTTGCGGTAGATGACCCCCTCGCAGCGCCAGTCCGACAGGTCGTCCACCGGGGCGGACCAGCACACGTAGTCGCTGACGCAGAAGATGGGGGCGTTGAATTTGTCGTGGGAGCCATAGACGTACACCCGGTCCCCGAACACATGGGGCTCCCCATCGGGGATATATTCCCAGCTGGGGAGATAGGGGTTAAATGCCTGCCGCTTCTCCATACTCAGTCACTTCCCGTTTTTTACTTGGAATTCTTGCGGCCTGCCTGAGGGCCCCACAGCCAGAAAAACACATGGAAACTGCTTTCAGACGCCCTTTAAGTCTGCGTTATGCCTTATTTTAAATTTTACTATATATGATTTATATTGTAAATAGCAGCACGCCCCGCACACATCATTTCAGCAGCTCCTCCCCCTTGTCCTCTGCCGTGCTTTTCAGCTTTTGCAGCAGCGCCGCCAGAAAGGACGGGAGCGGGACGCCAAGCTGGGAAATATTCTCCAGGATGGAAATGCACTCGTTGAGGACAAGCCAGGCCGTCACCAGAAGCCCAAAGAAAAAGAATCCGCCGAAATCCACGCCCAGCTGCCCGGCGGCAGTCTGCACCACCCAGTCGGTCACGATGGCCACCACCACGGCCAGCAGATAAGCGGCCTTTTTCACAATCCCCATAATGCCCACCCTGGAGCAGAGCTCACCCCGGATCCATGCCCGCACCATGCCGGATATGTAGTCCATAACCATAACAAGGAACAGCACCACAACTGGCAGGGCCAGCTCCTGGAAGTAGGCCGCAGCTCCGGCTGCTGCGGCGGCAATGACGCCGCGAAATACGTTACCCTTCATTGTCTTTTGCCCCTCCGTCAAAGCAGTTTGTACCTGGGCCCCTCCCCGCCGGGGAAGGACCGGAGCCGGCAGCCGCCCTCCCCGGTGACGCACATTGCGCCGGATGTGTCCCGCCCCGGATGCGGCCCGTTGCCCCAGCCGTCTACAATGCGGCCTTGGGCATCCAAGGCAACATAGTGGCGGTTATACGGCGGCTCCATGCCTGCCATATCACCCGGGTCCTGTCTTGCCTGTCCTATGGCGCTGTTGTGCAATCCCTTCATTTCATGTAGCCTCCTCAAAGATTTGCGTCAAGGATTGTGCGGGTTTTTATGTTTGCGACAGCAATTGCGTATTTGGATTTAGCTGTTTCAAGTGTAAAGGTTATTATGACCCCGTTCTGGGCGGCCACAGCTGAAGTTACAGTTACATTGTTGACCAGTTCACCGTTTATAACTGCGTTGAACGCTGCTGCACCGATGGTTGGATTTGCTCTAAGCGCGGCGGGGGTAGGGACGAATATGGAGCCGCGCAGCCCATCTGAGTACAAGCTTGCGATGTACCGGCTTTCGGGCTCCAATGCAATTTGATATCTCTGGCACTTCGCCAGCTCCAGCGCCCTATAAAATTGATGGCGTTCATGCCGGAGGGAGGTTAAACGCGGATGAAGCAATCC
>ERZ779626.724-NODE-724-length-18080-cov-16.724882_pt1 | contig 18080 bp, 15 predicted proteins | sample MGYA00514209_ERZ779626 | MGnify/ENA primary metagenome ERZ779626 (study PRJEB29562, sample SAMEA4376713) | mouse gut metagenome | isolation source: Cecum | study: EMG produced TPA metagenomics assembly of the A DSS colitis mouse model was used to assess the...
CCCGCAAGCGGGCGGTGGTATGGCCTTCGGCCATCGTGCGCTCTCCGAGGGGGATGCGGCCCCTGCGGGGGCCTGCCGGGAATGACTGTGGTCATTCCCGGTGCGCATGGAACAGGGCGGTGCGCCGCCCTGTTCCATACGCCAGCGAAAACCTGCCACTGGCAGTTTTCCGCTGTTTACGGGGAACGTTGGACGAGGGACGGGAGACGAAGGACGGAGGTAATAAAAACTGGCGATTTATCATTTAGAGGCAAAGGTTATCAGTCGGGGGACAGGTCGCTCCGCTGTCGGGGCGGCGGCCTACATGAGTTGTTCCCGAATTTACAATGACTACGATGGGATACAGCATGACTACACCCGGAAGCAGGGGCTTACCTGGCAGCAGGTCTTTCTGCCGGACATGGCACCAGCAGAGTGGATAGATCGAGAAATCCTCTGGAACGCCGTGGAGGAAGCGGAGAAAACGAAGGACAGCCGCCTCGCCCGCGAGTTCGTGGTGGCGCTCCCTGTTGAACTGAGCAGGGACGAGGGGATTGCTTTGCTGACCGATTTTATCCAAGCAAACTTTGTGGCAGAAGGGATGTGCGCCGATGTGTGCATCCATGACACGGATGGTCATAACCCCCACGCCCACATCATGCTGACTGTGCGGCCTCTGACCAAGGATGGCAAATGGCAGCATAAGACAGAGAAGGAATATCTGTGCATCCGGGATGGGGAGGAACAGGGGTTTACTGCGGCGGAGTTTAAGTCGGCGCAGTCCCAGGGCTGGGAGAAGCAGTATCAATACAAGATCGGTAAAAAGAAGGTGTATATGCCGCCCTCTCGGGCCGAAACGCAAGGCTATGAGCGTATTTCCAAGTATCCCAAGAGCACAAAATATGGCAGACAAAATCCTATCTCTGCTCGTTGGAATAGCGAAGACCAGCTTGTCCTCTGGCGGGCAGCATGGGCAGATGTGACCAATCATTTTCTTGAGCAGGCCGGGGTTCAGGAGCGTGTCGATCACCGCAGCCATGCAGAGCGCGGCCTAGATGAGCAGCCCACCATTCATGAGGGTGTAGCTGCCCGTGCGCTGGAACAGAAGGGGATTATCTCTGACCGCTGTGAACTGAACCGGCAGATTAAAGCGGACAACGCTCTGCTGCGGGAGCTAAAATCGCTGGTTAAGAAATTGATGGATGCAGTGAAGAACACTGTTCCGGCCATTGCAGAGGCGATGGAAACTGTACGCCAGAAAATGATTATCTTCCGGTATCAGCTTTTGCGCATTGGGACCGGAAAGGAGAAAATTACTGACACTCTCCAAATTGTAAAGCCTGATTTTAGGAAATATGAGAGCATCATGAAACAGCTTAAAGTCAAGGTTCAGGAGCGTCGGACGTTGCTGGACGAGAAGAAAGCAGCCCCAGCAATCCAGATATTTCGACAGCGGGAGTTAACACAGAAAATCACTGCTTTGACCGAAGATATTGAGAAGCTAAAAAGTGAGAAGGCCCTTCTGCTTAATCAGTTTAATTGTGCAGAGGATCAAGGTATGGCGGAGGTTAAGCAGCACATTGCATCCATGGAGAACTCTTTGAATAAGCTGGACCAGCAGGAGACAAAGTATGCCAGTGAACTGGAAGCGGCACTGGCACAATATACCGAGTTGCAGCAGGAGACGGTAGCTATGGACTCCACAGACCTCGATACGGCGCGTCAGGCTATCCGTCCTGCTAAAGAGTGCGAAACGATCCAGCGACTACAAACCACCTATGGAAAGAAATTTGATTCCAGAACGCTGGCGCAGAGCCAAATGGATGTTGCCGAAATGTTGGACGAAACAGCGGAGTCAGTATCTATCCGCCAGGAACTCCAACAGTTGCAGGGACAGCAGAATAGGCAAAGCCATGTGAAAGAACGCAGCCAGGAGCGGTGATGCTTCTGGCTCGTTACTTTATCTCTGGATCAAGATTTTCAAACAGAGGATCATCAAAAAATTCGCGAACACTGATTTCCAAGCCATCACAAATCTTCTGAATAGAAACAATTCCGGGATTTTTACTTTTTGTGTTTAACATACTGTAAATTGTGGACGGCGCAATGCCACATTGATTAGCAAGAGCGTTAATTGCGATGTCCCGTTCCAGACACAACGCATGGATACGACGTGCAACCGCCGTCTTGGCATTCATTGCGGCACCACTCCTTCCATAGTGATACCGTTATTTTAGCCAAATTCGCGACTTATCGTATAGGATATATCCCAAATGCGAAAAGTGTGATATACTTCATCTGCGATATATCGCGAATAGTAAAGGAGGAATTGAAATGTCAACCTGCTTTTTCGTTGGACACCGCGAGGCTCCGGACAGTCTTCTACCTAAATTGTCTGCTGAAATTGAGCGGCATATTACTGAATATGGTGTGACTGAGTTCGTTGTAGGTAGATATGGCCGTTTTGATTCATTGGCAGCAAAGTGCGTCAAAGCAGCAAAAAAGCGCCACCTGGGGGTGACGCTCACTTTGCTGCTCCCTTATCATCCGTATGACCGGCTTACCCCAACACCGCCCGGTTTCGATGGAACATTCTATCCGCCGGGGATGGAGACGGTTCCCAAACGTGCCGCCATTGTTCGAGCCAACCGCTATATGGTGAATCACAGCGACTATCTGATCGCTTATGCGTGGCATCCAGCCAGTAATGCGCGGGAATTGGTGGAGTATGCGCAAAAACGGGAAAAACAGGGAATAATTCGGATTACAATTTTGTCTCAGTAAAAACGGAAATACGAACTTTACAAGGACATTTCAAATGAATTGATATTTAGATGCCGATGTGCTATAATTTTTCCATATCCGCCTGTTGCTTGAAAATAACGGTAGGAGAAATGCTGAATGTATACTCAAGGAGTTTCGCTTGCCCCAAAACCTTGCTCAAATTTGCAATTTGGTTGGCTTGCTGTTGCTTGTCCTTATAGAAAATTGTCGTATCAGCATCGTCTGTCTTTATAATCTCCCTGAAAATGTCTCCATCTGTAACATCAAGAGAATGTCCGAAGATATAAAAATGATTGATATATGGAGAGTCTGAATTTTTGCCTTCTAGGACTGTCTTACGTTTATTGTCTTCAGACTGCATATATCTTAATATTCTTTTATAGTCTATTCCTGTCTCCTTAATTATACGCTGAACGAATTTTTTATAGAGGTTAAAATTGGTATGCGTGTTCTTATCGTCACCTTCCCAATATTCATTTACCCCTAAAATCATGTTGTTTTTTACTGCCGGTCGATTTGTTCTAGCACAGCCGTGGATAGGATGCGTATTTATCAGCGATGGGTAAACTTCTGTTGGAATAGCAGTATAATTGAAGTTCAAAACGTAATCAATTTTAGTTTTCTGAATATCCGGAGAAAACTGCTGAATCGGCATTTTCCCCACACAATCATCTAGATATATCTCTAAACACCGAACAAGGTCTTGTAAATCCTGATATGTCTTATCAATGAAATCGGACCATGTGCATCTTTGAACATTTTCCTGCTGGATTTTTACATAAAACAGTGACCAAAAATGCTTAATTTTTTCATTCACAGAATCGCCTTGTAGTTTTGAAATTGCCTCATATTTGTTGGTGATTTTATGGTCAAAGAAATTGATTACTTCAAGAATCTCTTGCTCAAAATCTATCCAATTTTTCCCATTGATAGAATCCTCTCGCCATATTGCACTAAAATATTCATACCACACGTTTTTATCTAAACAATTATAGAGTTCTTGTATTGCATTATTTGTGTTCCCAACATACTCGCTTTTAGGATTTTTCCTTGTATCGAACGAGGACAAAATATATTGCCTGACGGTGGGACTCTTTATCACTAAGTGAGACTCAAACTCTGCTTTATCTCCTAAATATTCTTTTGCTGATAAGATATAGTAAAGAAATTGGAGAAAATCTGCATAAGTTGTAGGCCGCTCATGCGCAAGATCAAACCCATTCCCGATAATCAGCATATTCATAAAGTCACCTCGTTTGTGCAGTGTTTTACATTATTTTACCATTTCCCAATGCTTTCGTCAACATACTTATAGAGGAGATCACACAAATGCCCACACTTGAATGGATCGGAAAAGACAAGGTAGTCAACCACCACCTGGAAGTCCCCTACCGGGTTTTGGAGGAACAGTATACATACAACGCCGGCCGGAGCGACAACATGATTATCCGTGGGGACAATCTGGAGGCACTCAAGGCTCTGCTGCCCCGGTATGAGGGGAAGGTCAAGTGCATCTATATTGATCCACCCTACAATACGGGCAACGAGGGCTGGGTCTATAACGACAACGTGAACGACCCCAGGATTAAAAAGTGGCTGGGCGAGGTAGTGGGCAAGGAAGGCGAGGACCTGAGCCGCCATGACAAGTGGCTGTGCATGATGTATCCCCGGCTGAAACTGCTCCAACGGTTGTTAGCGGAAGATGGGGCAATTTTTATAAGTATTGATGATGCTGAACAAGCTAATTTGCGGCTGATATGTGATGAAATATTTGGTGCAAATAAGTTTGCAGGAGTTCTTATATGGCAGAAACGGACTTCGCCTGATGCAAGGAAAAAACTAAGTAATGGTCATGAGTACATCGTCGCTTATACAAAAAATGGGGATATTGATAGCACGTTCAATTTACTTGATATTGAGGGAAAGGACGCCGAAAAATTCAAAAATCCTGATAACGACCCCCGTGGTCCCTGGGTTTCGTCAGACTTTACTGCTCAAGGTTGGCGCCCAAATCAAATGTATGAAATCACAACCCCAAGCGGTATGAAAATGACCCCACCTGAAGGAAGGTGTTGGCGGCATTTGGAGGAAGTTTATAATACTTTACTTTCTGAAGGGCGGTTGTGGTTCGGTTCTGATGGTTGTGGTGTACCAAGGAAAAAGACATACTTGCATGAAAAAGAGGGCAAAGGTATATGGACTTGGTGGCCGAATAGCGAAGTAGGACATACCCAGGAGGCAACTCAAGAAGTTGCAGCAATTTTAGGGAAAGCTGTTTTTGATTATCCGAAACCGATCCGTTTGTTGACACGAATTTTTAAGATTGCCTCTGATCCAGATAGCATAGTTCTTGACTCCTTCGCTGGTTCCGGCACCACCGCTCACGCCGTTCTCAACATGAACAAAGCCGACGGCGGACACCGCAAATTCATTCTGGTGGAGATGATGGATTACGCCGAAAGCATTACCGCTGAACGGGTCAAGCGGGTCATTGACGGCTACGGAGAAGGGAAGAACGCTGTAGCGGGTACAGGCGGCGACTTCACCTTCTACGATCTTGGCCCCGTCCTGCTCCTGCCCAACGGCAATTTGAACGAGGATGTGGGCGCGGAGAAAATCCGGGAGTACGTCTATTTCATGGAGACAAAATCTTCCATCGAGCCGGATAAGACGGACGAGCCTTATTATATGGGCGTTCATCTGGACAGTGCCTATTATTTCTTTTATGAGCGGGACAGTCTCACCACGTTAAGCCGCGATTTTCTGGGGAGCATCAAAACCAAAGCGGACCGGTATACCATTTATGCCGACCAATGCACCCTGAGCCAAGCGGAACTGGAACGGTGGCATATCACATTCAAAAAAATCCCACGGGACATCTCGAAGCTGTAAGGAGGCGGCGCTATGGAGCTGAAAACCTATCAGAAGCAGGTCATGGACGATCTGTCCTCCTATCTGGGCCATCTGAACCGGGACGGCGATATGTTTGCCGCCTGGAAGGGCTACTGGATGGACAAGGACGTTGCTGTTGGACTGGGTGGCGTACCGGCCTACAAGTCCGCCATTCCCGGCGTTCCCCACATCTGTACCAAAGTCCCCACCGGCGGCGGAAAGACCTTTATGGCCTGTACCGCCCTTAAACGCATTTTTGACACCATGCCCATGGACAAGCCCCAGGTTGTTGTGTGGCTTGTGCCATCGGACTCCATTCTCACCCAGACCATCCGAAATCTATCAAACCCTGATCATGAATACCGCCTTCGGCTTAATTCGGACTTTGCCGGGCGGGTGGGCGTGTACACGAAAGAAATGCTTCTTAGCGGACAGCAGTTTTCCCCTGATACCGTCCGGGAGATGCTGACGGTCTGTGTGCTGAGCTACGCTTCTCTGCGCATTGACAGCAAGAAAAAGGACGTGCGCAAGGTTTATCAGGAAAACGGGAATCTGCTGAAATTTGCTCAGTATTTCAAGGATGACTCCGTACTGCTGGCCGACACGCCGGACACGGCCTTGATTCAGGTGCTGCGGCATTTGTCCCCTGTTGTAGTGGTGGACGAGAGCCACAACGCCGGGTCTGATTTGAGCGTGGAGATGCTGAACAATCTGAACCCGTCTTTTGTGCTGGACCTCACCGCCACCCCCAGGAAGAACAGCAATATCCTCTCCTATGTGGATGCGCGAGAGCTGAAAAAGGAGAACATGGTAAAGCTCCCGGTGGTGGTGTATAACCGCACCTCCCGCCAAAGCGTGATTCAGGATGCCATCCAGCTCCGGGGCAGCATTGAGCAACAGGCAATCGTGGAGGAACAGGCGGGCGGGGCATATATTCGGCCTATTGTCTTATTCCAGGCCCAGCCCAAGGTCAACGAGGACAGCGAAACCTTTGACAAGATCAAGGCTATGCTGGTGGATATGGGGATTCCGAAAGAGGAAATCGCGGTCAAGACCTCTAAAGTGGATGAGCTGGGTAAAACAGACCTCATGAGCCGGGATTGCCCCATTCGGTACATTATCACAGTCAACGCCCTCAAGGAAGGGTGGGACTGCCCCTTTGCGTACATTTTGGCGTCGCTGGCGAATAAAACTTCCAGGGTGGATGTGGAGCAGATTTTAGGCCGTATCCTCCGCCAGCCGTATGCAAAACGGCACAGCTCACCGCTGCTGAACACCTCCTATGTGCTGACCTGCTCCAATGACTTCAGAAATACTTTGGACAGTATTGTGAGCGGCCTGAACATGGCAGGATTCAGCCGGAAGGATTTCCGGGTAGGCGAGTCTACCGCCCTAGCTCCCGCGCCTAAGCAGGATGAAGCAGAGCAGATAGAATTAGGTGGAAACGCTCCTGCCGCAGAGGCAGATTCGTTTGAAGATGTTGATACAGAGGCAGTAAAGCAGGCGCTGGAGAATAAGACGGATCAAACGGATTCTCCCCTCAGCGGTATGCTCCGCGACGCACAACGTCAAGCGAACAGTTACGATGCAGACATGAAAGATAGCGGCAATTCTGGCTTTTGGGGAGGAGAACTGGGAGAAATGTTGAACCAGAACGCCATACAGCCTCAGTTTGTAGAGGAAGTGTCCGCTTTGCGTATTCCGCAGTTTTTCCTCAAGGGTACGCCCGATCTGTTTGGCGGGGAATATGAACTGCTGGAGGCGGAAAATCTGTCAGAAGGTTTTTCTCTCAGCGGACAGGATGCGCAAATCAGCTTTGAATTGGCCACCGGAGAAATATATCGGATTGATCTTCAGGAGAAGGGTGAAGCGATTCCCAAATATATGCGGGCTTCTAAAGAGGAAAGCGAGTATATTCGGGAACGATTGGCTAAGCTGCCGCCGGAGAAGAAGGTGCAGCAATGCGTTTCTCTGATTTGTGGACACCTCAACCGGAACGACCGCTATGCCACCCAGGAGATCAGCGCGTACGTCCATCGTGTAGTGGAGAACATGACAGAGGACGAGTTGGTGGCAATGGAAACAGCAATTCCTACCTATGCGCGAAAAATTCAAACCAAAATCGATGGGCTGGAGCGGGCGTATCGTGCGGTTCAGTTTAAGAAGTGGCTGGACAGCGGGAAGGTAGTGTGCAGAGATTCCTATGCCCTGCCGCTGGTCATTACCCCTACCGAAACGATTGACGCCATCCCGTATTCTCTTTACGACGCTGAGAAGAATGATATGAACCAAGAGGAACGGACCTTGATCGACATTGTGGTGGGGCTTGGCAACATCAGATGGTGGCATCGGATTATTGACCGCAAGGGCTTCCGGCTCAATGGGAACATTAATCATTATCCTGATTTTATGGTCATGACAAAGGCAGGGAAGCTGGTGCTGATTGAATTCAAGGGCGATGACCGGGACAACAGCGATAGCAAGATGAAGCTGGAACTTGGCCGTCAGTGGCAGGCGCAGGCGGGACCTAACTATCGCTATTTTATGGTATTTAAGAATAAGGATTTTGGGATTGCCGGAGCATATACGATAGATGAATTTGTGGAAATTATGAAGGAACTATAGTGCAAGTTGCTCGTATTTGTTCGCATGAACTGCTTTGTTATCAGCTTTCCTTTGATTAATTTACATTCGTCATGAAACAGACTGCAAAATTGATTGCATTCCCTATTAGTTTGCTGCATTAATGCAGATAAAATAAGTGAAAAGAGGGATAAGATGAAGTGCCAGACAACAGAACTGGAAATCGAAACATTGGTACATCGCATAAAAGAAGGCGATATGGATTTACAACCGGATTTTCAGAGAGGTGAAATTTGGACACCTCAAAAGAAAAAGAAACTAATAGATTCAATTCTTAGGGGATGGAGAATTCCTCCTATTCATGTTGTAAGAAGTTCAGAGGTAATTGATGAAGTATTGGATGGGCAACAACGTTTGGCGGCAATTCGGGACTTTTCCGATAATGTGATTTGTGTTGATGGTCACATTGAACCGCTTGATAGTTCTCTTATAGAATTAGATGGCTTGTATTATAAAGATTTACCAAAAGAATGGCAGCGGAAATTTCGGCAGTATAGCGTCAACATTGTGCGGTTGACGGAGTTTAAACCGGAAGAGCCTGCTGAGTTATTTTATCGTTTGAATCAGCCGACTGCACTGACCTCTGCCGAACAGCGCAATGCATACATAGGTGTTACACGCGATCAAGTTAAAAATCTCTCCAATCAATTTATTGCGCAGGGTGCATCACAGGAATTAATTGGTTTTTCCAACTCTCGGCTTGCCTATGATGAAATTATTTCTAAGTTTTGTTATACACTTAAGATTGGAACATTAAAGAAAAAAATCACTGCAACAGATATATCTGAACAGTATCGCAGCAATGAACCCTTTTCTGATGAGTGTATTGAAACTGTTGGCAGTACAACAAAAAGGCTCATGGATTGTATACAAGGCCGTCAAGATTTTAAGTTTTCTTTTAATAAGGCCACATTGTTTAGCTGGCTAGTTTTTATTCGGCAGAATTTGAGTTTAGATGATAAGCAAATGCAGGAGATAATGGTCAACTTCGAGTTTTGCCGAGGCTATATTAAGGGTAAATACAAGAAATTTGAAGTAGAATATTTTGGAACATATACGCAACTTAAGAAATCTCTTCCTTTTTTTGAAATCATGCTTAATACATTTAATCAACGATCCAGCATGGGCAGTACGGACGCACTTTCTATCATCTATCGTGATATTATTATTCATATTTTCAGAGATGCTTTTTTGGGGGGAGATACTGATTTGCTTCAATGTGCAGTGTCAATCTTTTGGAAAATGGAAAATATGAACGATGTGTTAGAACAGATTGCAGAGAGATATAACTGGGGTGAGTCTTTCTAATGAGAACGGCAAAAGTACGAGACTACTGGAATACGGCATATAAGCGGTCTTATGGAGATAACTTTGTAGAGATTGATCTTAATGGATTAAACGAACTTCATAGAATTCAAATTGCAAATGGCATTACAGCCATTTGCGGTCTAAATGGAGCGGGTAAAAGCACAATTATCTCTGCGATTAAAGCAATGATTGGGTTACCGTTATCGAGACAGGATTGTCAAAGACTTCAGAAAAGCGCAGTTTCTGGCACTGCTTCAATGCAGAGGAAGGAAATCACTTGCTCCAGCAAAGAAGGGGAAAGACTGATAGACATTGGCTGGAACATGGATAGAGTTGTCTATATTGATTGTGCAACAAACATGAGTGTGCAAGATTATATGATTGGACAAGCAAATCTTGATGAACTATTAGTCCAATACGAGGAATATTCTTTGGGACCTGACGAAATCGAAATGCTCAGCTATTTGGTTGGAAAACAGTATAAGTCATGTGAAATTTGGGAATTGGTAGATGTTGAGGGTGAAGATATTACCTTGCCATATTTCCGTGTTTCCATTGATGGGGAGACATATGACTCAAGAAGTATGGGAAATGGGGAACATTTTTTATTGTTCTTGTTTTGGCGTATTAACAGAACCGAAAAGGATACACTATTATTGATTGAAGAGCCGGAAACATATATTAGCATCAAATCCCAAATTGCATTTTCTAATTATTTGGGAATGCAGATGGCCCAAAAGGGAACCAAAGTCATATTAACCACTCATTCACCATACATATTGAACAATATAAAAAATGAGAATGTAAGGATTGTGAGTCGAGTGGGAAATAACACTACAATTATTACACCTGATGAGAATTTGCCTGCGGAAAGTGTTTTAGGGTTAAGCGGAGAATATGTGGGAACCTTTTTTGTTGAGGACAGGGTTGCGTCCGATTTATTAGCTGTGATTTTGGAAGATAAAGCTCCATATTTGCTAAAAAAGTACACAATTGATATTGCCGAAGGTGGCGAGACGGCAATTTCTGATCGACTACATTTTCCTAAAAGTGAAAAGATCCGATATGATTTTGTTGGAGTGTATGATGGAGATATGCGAACCCGCCTAAATACTGATGACTTACAATGGAAATGGTGTTTTCTTCCTGGAGATTCAGCAACAGAGGAAACTTTCCGTAGGTTTTCTCATAATTCCGATATTATATCGAAGTTGAGTTCTTATCTTAATAAAAATGAAGATCACATAATTACTATACTATCAACAATTGATGGTTCGGATTGTCATGACTGGTTTGAGGAATTGAGAAAACGCTTATCTGTTGACGGACGAACTTTGGTTGCAGCTTTTTACCAGGTGGCAATGAAGGATGATGGGACAATTGATCAGTTTATTATAGAGTTACAAAGATGTTTAGAATGATAGGTATTCAATTTATTTTGCCTGAACCTGAGAACTTTCTACGGCCTTGACAGTACTAAGAGCGACAACCATCAATAATTGGTTGTCGCTCTCAACTATCTTTGGTGAAACTATCCTTGACAAATGGTTTCTCAGAAGCGGATTCTGGAAGCCTACGCAAAACAGAACGGCTTTTCCAACCTCAAATGGTACACGGACGACGGATTCTCCGGGGCAAATTTCCAAAGACCCGGCTTCCAGTCCATGCTTGCCGACATTGAAGCGGGGCTTGTGGGAACGGTTATCGTAAAGGATATGTCACGGTTAGGGCGAAACTATCTGCAAGTGGGAATGTACACGGAAATGATTTTCCCACAGAAAAACGTCCGCTTCATTGCCATCAATGACGGCGTTGACAGCGCACAGGGCGAGAATGACTTTGCGCCTTTGCGAAATATTTTTAATGCCACCCTCTCATAAAGAATGACACTACACGCAGGACATAGCATCCCTGTTACCTCCGACAAAGCTGATTTGTACTGCGGGCAGAAACCACTTTATGCCGAACCTGTATTAACGGTAGCGGCTACCAAAAATGACGGAGGGTAACACAATGAACGAATTGGAACCGAGAATCCATGACGAGGCAAATGGCCTTGATTATATCCTTGCCGGGGATTACTACATCCCGGCTATAGAACTGCCGGAGGACGATGACCGTCCCATCGGGAAGTGGGGGCGGATGCACCGAGCTTACCTGGAAGAAACAAATCCGCTTCTGCTCAACCACCTGATTTTGACAGGCAAACTGCATTCCTACCTTGCCGACCTCAATAAGCAGGCGCAGAATCGTTGTTGGCTTATCATCAAGCAGATGGCCGCTGCCGAGGGCGTGACCGAGGACTTGAAGCGGCGGTCTCAGTGGGAGTGGATCAAAGCTATGAACAGCATCGTGAGCCGCACCGAGGAAATCATCAAGAGCGAGATAATCAACGCTTAACAGTTTCAAAACCCCGACAAATGCGCTGGCGCAAAAACATGAACATCAAAGGGAGGCTTGCTATGCTGGCAAGCCTCCCTTTGGCATCTGACACATTACATACTGCGGGACTAAGTAAGGCCGCAACACCTGCTGTCAGTTTTGTGATAGGGGCAAATCAATCTCTACGTCCTCTGCTGTTTTTTGGTAGAACACCATCCGCCATTCAATTCGTTCAGGCGGGTCAAAATACAGGGAAGAACAGGCTGCTCTTGGCTGACCACTCTTGTTGGTGGCCAGTATGACGCCCACAGAACTTGCCACTGTTGGCCCAGCCAAATTGGACTGTTTAGGCCGGGGGCGATCTCCCTGCCCGCAGTCCCGCACCGTTAGTGATTGTTGGGGCAGTTCCGGTTCCACTACAAAGGACATAGCGGTATAATGGGTGGGGTATTCCCATTGATCTTTGTCTTGAAAATGAGCAGCATCCATTTGTTGTGCCTCATACTCTACCACCGTCAGAGTATGGGCCTCCCCAGTGACAGGGTTGGTGAAGGGTATACTGTCCCCCGCTTCGGACACGGTGAACCGGGGGCCGGGGACGGACACTGGGCTCTGCTCCAGGGAGAGGGAAAGACTTTTCAGTGCGAGCCGGGTCTTGGTGATCCAGGGGAAGGATTCCCGGAAGAAGGTCCAGCCTTTTTCCTGGTTCAAGCCGTAGTGCTCCATGAGCCAGGCGGCCTCCCAGTCCTGCTGGTTCCTCTGCCCCCGCTCCTCCACCGGGCGACAGGCGTCCGGCACCCAGCCGAAGCCGCTCCCGCTCCGGCGGCGCTGGGGTTTCCCGTTCACCGTCAGGGTGGGCTGGTAGCTTATGGTCATGGGGTTTTCCGCGTCCTGCTGCTCCAGCTCTTCCGCGGTCCATTCCCGGCCCTCCTGCCCGTTGGGCCACCACTTTTCCAGGAAGGCCCGCAGGGCATCCGGCTCGATCTCCACGCAGACATCCATCACCAGCCCTTTCCCGCAGGAATACACCGCCGGGATGTGCCACATCCTCCCAGCCCAGGCGAAGGTTTTACCGATTGGAATTTCCTTCCCCGGCTTGTCGTGGCCGCAGTGGCGGCCGCCGAAGCCGTCACCAAAGTACACCTTCCACTCCGGGCGTTCAGGCGGCCCCTCTGCCTCCGGCTCATCGGGCATCAGGTCGTAGTATTCCTTGGAGAAGGGGATCTTCCCGCAGTCGAAGCCGGCCTGCACTTCTCTGATGTAGCCGTAGGGATCCTCCATGGGCGTCAGCCCCAGGCCGTCCCGCAGGCCGTCCAGGGCGGCGCGCTGCTCCGGCGTGGGCGGGTAGGTCTCCAGGTAAGCGTCGAATTCCCCCCGGTTCCACATCCACGCCTGTTCTGCCGCATCGAATCCGCAGGCCAGAATCAGCCGTACAAAGTCCTCAAAGCTCCGGGCCAGCGGGTGGACATGATCCCCCGGCAGGTTGGAGGGATTGACAGCGAACACCATCTCCCCAAAGCCCTTTACAAAGCAACAGTGGATGCCGTCCACCCCCGCCCAGCCGATGACCTCCGCCCCTTTCGGGGTGCAGAAGTAGCCACCGCTGGTGTCCCCCGGTTCCAAACTAAGCTGGGAAAAGTCAATGTCCAGTTTCTTATATTTCTCGTACAGCGTCATGGTAAGTTCCTCCTGTGGTCGATTGCTGATATTATAGCACCATTGATATTGGGATACAATGCGATTATTTTGAATATTTTTCAAACTGTGAAAAATGTTCAAATTGACATCTTGATTGGTGATACGCTACTTCGCAAGCAGTGTCTTTGTTCCCACAAAGACTCAAAACAGCTTTCCGGCGGTCACGCCGGAAAGCTGTTTTTGCTTGTTGGTGGCACCGCCCCCAAACCCCTTTTCGCAGAATTTCATTCTGTGGCTACGCACCGTTCCGGCGCTTTTTCTCCCGCTCCCGGCGGAGATTTTTAGAAAACGGCGAGGCTGGCTTACCAGCATGATCGCAAACTGCCCCATAAAGGGGAACGGCATTTTTTCAAAATCCGTCAGACTCGCAGAGCCGCAGCCAGCGTGAAACGCTGTTCAAAGGGTTTGGGATGCTTCCCAACAAGCAAAACCTGCGGTTTCCGGCATCGACGGGAACCGCAGGTTTTGAGCGTTTGTATATACAAACGCCCTGCTTGCCACAACTGCCAAAGCCTATCAAAAGTGGTTGAATACCATTCGGTTCAGTGGTATACTTGGCTTAGTCTTCTCGAGACAAATCGGCAAGTCTTCATTTTTGGAGGTGGCACTTTGCTGTTTCACACATTTTCCTCCCAGGAGGAACGGCGAAAATTTGGCGGTTCAGATTTCTTTGAAATACAATTCTGTAGAATGCCGCCAAAAACGGAAGTGGGAATAATTACCGCAGTAGATAGCGTTAACCATTGGTTTGATGATTCCCTCTATGTAAGTGGAGATGATGACAGTGCATTTCTGCAAGAGTATGATGGCATATTTGACTGTGGAATTTATAATAATTTAGAAACCGGTACAATAGACCCGTATGGAATCAATTATTATGAGCCTGACCTAATTGATACTATAATTGCGAAACTTCTGAACATAAGACCGACAGATTACGAAAAGCTTGTTGAATGGTTAAATACAGCAAAAAAATATAATGGCTTTTACATATTGGGTGTATAAACAACTTTCAGTTTATCGGGGAAATTTCATCTTTTAGGTGAAGTTCTCCTTGATAAATGCTCTTTTGTAAAACGCCCAGCTTGTCACATAGCGCATCGCCACAACTTGCGCCAGCCCTCAACAAAATTTCCCCAAAGGCATTGACAGGAACATCTGTTTGTGCTATCATAATAACGAACTGAATACTGCACATATTTTTCACGCAGATACATAGACCGAACCACAGCGTTTTTGCTGGGGGCGGTCTTGTTGTATCTGCGTTTTTTGTTTTTGAAGGGAGGCCAGACAATGGGAAACGTCAAAACGGAAGAAGTCAGGCGCAAGCGGGGCAGGCCGAGGCTGGACACTCACATCACGGAGGAATACGCTCCCAGCAGACGGCAGGCGCTGAACAAGATGTATATGTACGAGGGCGTCCACCTGTTATCGGTAGCGGCTACCGAAATTCAAAACAGCGAGGTCTTATGGCGGGAGGACAGAACAGCCGTCACCTTAAAATCTCGTGACGGCATTCTGGAGCAGCTCGGCAGAATGGCGGTGCAGGACAAGCTGGGCCGTACCGATTGCGTCTATCTCGCCAACCTCGCCATCGCCGCCGTTCAAAATGGGTACACCACACGAGCGGTGGAGGTTGCCCTGCGGGAAATCCGAATGGCGGCGAAGTCCAGCATGAGAAATCCAGACGATGAGGCGCTTTATTGTGCGCTGGGCAACACCGTGGACATTCTGCGGAGAATGGGAGGTGTCGCATGAAAACGGAAAATCGGCCAGTGGAAATCACAGTGGCGGGGGAACTCCCCGGCTTTGAATATGGCGGGTGCCGGGGCGTGTTTTTGAACCTGGGGCTTGATGTGGAAATGGACGGAGTGACCTATCACCTGTCCAGCAGCTTTGCGGAAAAAGCGGAAATGGGCGAGGTCATTGACACAGCGGAACTGGAGCGGAACGGACGGCGGACAGCGTAAAACTTTCGATGTCCGGCAGAAAGCTATTGCTTTACAGTGCTAAAGCGGCTATAATGGGAGCAGGTAACAGATGCTATGTTCCTGCGTCCAGGGAGGTAAAAAAACAAGATGCAGGAAAAATACAATGTTGGAATTTATTGCAGGCTCAGCCGGGACGATGAGAGAACCGGGGAGTCCGTGTCCATCGAAAATCAGAAAATCATGCTCAGCCGCTATGTGCAGGAGCAGGGCTGGAACCTCTACGCCGCCTACTGCGATGACGGGGTCTCCGGTACAACCTTCGACCGTCCTATGTTCAATCAGATGATTGCCGATGCCAAAGCCGGGAAAATCAATCTGATTTTATGCAAAGACCTCAGTCGCCTCGGCAGAGACTACATCGAGGCCGGACGGTTTACGGACATCGTGTTCCCCAGCATGGGTTGCCGCTTCATCGCCCTCAATGACGGTGTGGACACCATTCACAAGAACAACGAGATGCTGGTGATTTTGAAAAATGTCATGAACGACCTCTACGCACGCGATACCAGCAGCAAAATCCGCGCCGTCAAGCAGTCCACATTTCGGACAGGAAAGTATGTCGGCTGCTACGCTCCTATCGGCTACCGAAAATCTCCGGCGGACAAGCACATCCTTGAAATCGACCCTGTGACCGCCCCTGTCGTTCTCCGCATTTTTGATATGCGCTTGCAGGGGGACAGCTTTCGGAAAATCGCCCGGACGCTGAATGAGGAGGGCGTACCCTCGCCCCGCGGCTTCTACTACATGGCGGAGGGCAGGCCGAACCTGCGGGGCGAGACGCCCTACTGGAACGATGTGACGGTCAAGACCATTCTGCGGAATGAGGTCTACTTGGGCCACATGGTGCAGAACAAGACCGGCACTGTCTCCTACAAAGTTCACAAGCAGGTGAGCAAGCCGAAAGAGGACTGGATCAAGGTGGAGCATACCCATGAGCCGTTGGTCTCTCAGGAGGCCTGGGATGCCGTTCAAAGGCTGGACAACCATCCCTCCAAGGGGCGCTCCGGCAGCGATGGGGTGATCTCCCTGTTCGCCGGCGTCCTCTACTGTGCGGACTGTGGAGGTTCCATGCGGTATCAAAGGGATTACCGCAGCCGGAAGCGCCACGCCGATGGACACTTTGGCGGGTTTCAAGCATACTCTTGTAACCGGTATATGAATGGCGGCAAGGCGGCTTGTACCTCACACTACATCAACTGCAAGGTGCTGACGAAACTGCTCCTGCTGGACATCCATGCCAAGGCGATGCTGGCGCAGAACAGCCCCGCCGCCCTCAAGGAGAAAATCCTTGCCCAGAAGAACGCCGCCAGCATGGAGCAGACAAAGGCGCTCCGGGCAACGCTGGCGGCGGTGGACAAGCGGCTGGCTGAGTTGGAAAAGCTGGTGGTGTCGGCCTATGAGGACAAGGTGAAAGGCGTCATGCCGGAGGCGCTGTGCGTCCAGCTGATGAACCGCTACGAGGACGAACGCCGGAGCAAGCTGGAACAGCGGACGCAGCTCACCGCCCAGCTGGAGGCCACCCAGGAGGACGAGCAGGCCACCGACGAATGGCTGGCCGTCATCCGCGATTATGCCCAGCTTGAGGAACTCGACCGCCCCACCCTCCTGCGGCTGGTGAAGCGCATCGAGGTTGGCGAGAAGTACGAAATTGCCGGGGAGACCCACCGGGACATCAAAATCTACTACAACTTTGTCGGGTATGTGGAACTCTGAAATCTATCCTTCTTTATGCGAGGTTATCTAACGAATGGCTGGTGAGGGATACGAGCAAGAAAATCAGAGCCGTGAAGCGGTCAAAAGGCATGAGTGGGAAACCTGTCACAAGCAAGCCCGTGTATGGCTACCTCATGGACGAGGACGAAAATTTTATCATTGACGAGGAAGCCGCCCCCGTGGTAAAGCAGATATACAGCCTTTGCCTTGCCGGGAACGGTCCGACCAAGATAGCCCGTATGCTTACGGAACAGCAAATCCCCACGCCGGGAACGCTGGAATACCGCCGGACAGGGAGAACCCGCCGCTACCACCCCGGCTATGAGTGCAAGTGGGCGGCGAACACCGTGGTGCATATCCTTGAAAACCGGGAATACACGGGCTGCCTTGTGAACTTCAAGACCACCACACAATCCTACAAGTGCAGCAAGATTATCTACAACAGTGAGGACAAACAGGCGGTTTTCGAGAACCACCACGAAATCATCATAGACCGTGACACATGGGAGCGTGTGCAGGAGCTACGCAAGCAGCGCAAACGCCCTAACCGCTATGATGAAGTGGGCTTGTTCTCCGGCATACTGTTTTGTGCGGATTGCGGCAGCGTCATGTACCAGCAGAGGTATCAGACGGATAAACGGCGGCAGGACTGCTACATATGCGGCAGCTACAAGAAGCGCACGGCAGACT
>ERZ779626.727-NODE-727-length-18034-cov-25.113243_pt1 | contig 18034 bp, 17 predicted proteins | sample MGYA00514209_ERZ779626 | MGnify/ENA primary metagenome ERZ779626 (study PRJEB29562, sample SAMEA4376713) | mouse gut metagenome | isolation source: Cecum | study: EMG produced TPA metagenomics assembly of the A DSS colitis mouse model was used to assess the...
CCCTGTACATAAGCAACCTCTATATCACGCATCTGGGTTCCGAACTGGTCTTCTAACAGCAGTGCTTCCACATCTTGAAAATCACCTAGCCGTTTGAAACTAAGCAATGCGGGATTTTTCCGCAGAATATCGAGAGGTGACTTGCCGGATTCCAACGCTTCCATAATCTCTTTGGAAGTCATGCGCTTCATGGCATCGTCCGGCGGCTTCGGCGCGGACGCTACCAGACTGTCCTTTACATAGGTGTCCTTATCCTTGTGTGGGCCGGAATTGACGATATAGTCAATATTCTGCTCTGCGTTTCCTTTTGCCGCTTCGATGTGCGTACCCTCCGGCAGCAATTTTTTCACGCGGGAGAATGTCGTTGAATTTTTGAACCAGATAAACAGGTGAAAGTGTTTCGTCCCTGTGGTCGGGGCGATGTGTAATCCAAATGCGAAATAAACAAGGGTTGCGATGCCACGCAAAAGTGCTTCCAGGCTCTTGCTTGTGATGCCCGTCTTTTCGGGATGGTTAATAACGCAATGATATTTAAGTGCTGAACGTTCTCTAGGCATAATAAAATCATCCTTTCTTTAGTTCAAAATGGTGATGTGTACGAACTGTACGGGTTTTACGAAGAATTTATACGAGCCTCAAAATCTGCCCGATTTTCGATTTTTGCTAGATTTTACGTCATATTTAAGCGTATTGTGTTGCAAAATCGAGGGAATTTGGCGTACGAGTGGGCCGGGGTAATACTTAGACCCGGCCCACTCGTGCCAATGCTTAGCATGGCAGGTAGGGACAAGGTGCTGTGGTTAGGAGGATTGCTTTAGATGGAGCAGAAACAACTTGGCCGGGGCTGTTGCTGTTGCCGGGATTTCTTGCTGGTTTCTCGCGAGACGGGGGGATACTATGCGGTCGCTCCCCAAAATATCGAAAAATTTTCAAAATTTGTCTGGAAAATTTTTTTAGATATGATATAATGAAAAATTACCTATATCTAAAACCGAAAAATCCCTGCCACGAGGGCAGGGCAAAAACACAACAAATCAAGACTTTGGGAGGTAATTGAAGGTGGATGAAATAACGGAAAGAAAATGGAAAGTCTTAAATAGAGATACGATTAAATACATAGCCATGTTCACGATGCTTTTAAATCATATCTCAACGATATTCATGGAAAGCGGTAAGTTTGTATCAGAACTTTTTCTAAATGCAGGGTACTTTACAGCTATTACCATGTGCTATTTCCTTGTTGAAGGGTATCAATATACCCATTCAAAGAAAAAATATGCTTTTAGATTGATAATATATGCTTTGATTTCTGAAATACCGTATTGCCTTGCTTTTACGAAAAATGGAGTATTGGAGTTCTGCGGGCTAAATATGCTTTTTACATTATTTATATGTTTTTGTATTCTTTTTGTAGTAGAAAGAGTCAAAAACACGCCGCTGAAAGTTGTCTCTATTTTAATTCTAATCTTACTTTCTCTTGCCTCAGATTGGCCTTTGCTGGCTCCAATATTTACGCTTTTGTTTATATGGGGCAAAGATTCAAAAAAGAAGTTAAAAGCCGCCTTTGTAATTTCAATTATAATGGAAGCACAAAGTCCAGTGTTTCCAAGGCTAAAACGGTCAAGGTGTAGGAGTAGTCAAGAAGTAAACGACTCTCCTACACCTTTTTCCGCTCTCAATTACTGCTAAATCCCTACCGGTTCGCCGACGGTCAGTTCAACAGTATGCACTTCAGCCGACTCCGTCTGTTTCACCGCAGGCCGAAGCTTCTCGATGGTCTGTCCCCTGTCGTTACACAGGTACGCCACCTCACTTAGACCGAGAACCACATCTGAATCCGCGCCTTTGAAGCGGACGGCAACACAGGACATCTGAGCGTCCTCGTCGAAGTACACGCTGGCACTCTCGATGTTGTCGTAGTAGTTCCAACAATCAGAACTTCCTCGGTCATGGGTTAATGTCTTGAGAATCATGCTAACTTCCTCACTTTCTGTTTAACTGAATTTAGTTTACTGCTTGCCCGCCTTGCCGATGGCCTCCATGAGCTTGTCATAACCGAACATGGCTGCATACGAAACCATAAAGCCCATAACGACTGCGGCGGCTACCATATACCACACCACGGCGATGGCATTGATCTGACAATAAGCGAAGAATGTCACCAGTGTAAGTATCATGGAGACAACAACTGCCAGGACATTCGTCGGCAGCCGATCCCAGGTCAACTTCTTCAGCACCTGGACCACAATGTTGGTCAGTACCACCAACACACCGATGATGCTGACGACCATGGACCAGTTCAGAGCACTTTCCATTTTGATTCCTCCTTGTGTTACTTCTCGATCGTGCCCAGCACGTTACGTTCCGCCCGATCCTCAGCCCGGCGATTCAGCCACATCAAGGCTTCCTCGATGTGAGTCAAGGCGCAGGTATTTTCCCGGCAGCTGAACGGCCCAGCCTGAAAAGCACGCAACTGGTCACGTACAATTTCCAGCAGGTCCGCATTACAGACGCCCTTCCGCGCCTCAGGGTCCTTACGGGGCCCGCACTGGAAACAAATACGGACACCTTCTCCATCACTCTCCGGCAGACTGCTGCCGAACGACACCACATAATCATGATGTGCGCCACCAGGTCCGGGCTCCCCGTCTCTGTAAACGGTGTTCAGATTGTTTCTCTTCTGAATTGTGTTCAACTTTTCCATAACTTTTTCCTCCTTGTGTTATCCAACCCCATCAGACGGGGTGGAGCCGTGTTTATCCGGCCATGAATTATTCTTACTGAGGTTTTCGACACCGGATTTGATGGCGTACACCAGAACCACGCCGATAATTTCAGTAAGTGCCACCTGAGACAAACTCTCGGCGATCTGTTCCTTACCCATCCATGCGAGGATGTAGCTGCACCACACCCAGGCGATTCCATTGATAAGACAGACCCACACGATAATTTTCATGGTGGTCGCTTTCCTTTTGTTTGGTTCAGGGAGGTCGAGGGCGGGCTCTTCAACGATGTTCTCCGGCCACTCCTCAGAAAAATCAGCAGGCTGCTCCACAATGGGCGCGACTTCCTTTGCTTTGATGTTCAGCATACGTCGACCTCCATCACGAAACAGGAAGCCGGAAAATCATTCCGACGGCGATGCCGATAATGGCGCTGATAACGCACCAAACAGCCTTACGCCATTTCTCGCCGTCCTGACTCTCCAATGTCTCCAGGCGCTTCCCTTGGTTGACCTGCTCCTTTAGCATGTTCTCCATGTTCAGAGCCAGCTTCTCCACGGATGTACTGATAGCGGCAACCTGCTTAACGGTCTCCTCCAGCGCCTCCAGCCGGTGATTCTGTCGTTTGTTTTCATCCTCCAAACGCTGATTCTCGGCCTCCATACTCCGGCGGAACTCCTCATGCTCATGGCGAGAGATATAATCTCCGTCCATATCTGTCACCTCCTGTTGCTTTTAAGCATTGTGCAGGGTTACCGCTGGGCGCTCAGCATCCCGATCAACTCAGAATACTCGGCCTCGGAGATCTTGCCGGCAGCGTAGAAGATGTCCAGCTTGGTCTCGATACCATCGGTCTGGCCGCGCTCGATCATGCGCTTCAGAGTACGATACAACATGGTCTAATCCTCCCTTCCTCAAATATCAGTCTCAGACAGGCCCAGCTCCAGCAGGGTCAGCCGATACTCGTGGTCGACGCTCATGCCATCCATGTCCTGAACAGCGATGTCCGTCTTCTGCTGTGCTTGGAACAGCGCCTCATTGCTGCGGTCGACTTCATTGTCCATTCCCTTCTTCAGGAACTCGTCGTAGTTGTCCTGCACATTTGCGGCAATGCCGTCCCAGGTCTCAATCTCGACATGGTACTCGTCGTACTGGAACCCGTCGAAATTCTCCTCATGGTAGGGCTCCACATTCTGGAAAAGCCGCACGAGACTCCTGTTTGTCCCGGGGATCTGTTCCACGGTAAAACTGCCGGGATCTACCATCCCATGTACTTTCATGGTATCACTCCTTTATGCCGCCACATAAGGCGGATATAATGCTTGAAGCCGCCTGCATTCCTTTCGGACGACCTTCTTCAAATCGAACATCGTCTTCGGTTGGTAGTACCGCTCCAGTATCTGTTGGCTGTTGCATTTGCGAAGCTGCCCAAGCCGCGAAATCAAGCCGGATGCTCTCTTGAATGAGATGACCCGGTTCCGATCTCGTCGATAGTAGTACAGATGCAGCGATTGTTTCAGCCGGAACAGATTATGTTTCCGAAGAATCGTGTACCCGCGACCAAACCGATAACCAAGAGCGGATGGCATTCTTGGCCGGCGATGCCGCTGCTTTTTCTCGGGCAGCATCTCATGGGCTTTAGCAACCAGAGGTGTGAAGCCCACCCGGAAGATCTGCCAGTTTCCCTTCAGCTTCAATCCGACTGCGGCCAGCCAGACCTTCATGTCCTCCAACAGCTTCCTCAGCTTTCGCTTGTTGGAACCGAAGATGGTAAAGTTGTCCATCTGCCGCAAATAGTGACTCACGCCATACTTCTTGTCGTGAATCATCAGGTCTAACGGCTGGATTGTAAGGTGCAGGAACCATGCGGAGAAGAATGCGCCGATCAGCACGCCGTACTCCATCATGGCGTCACACAGCCAAAGGGTTTCCCGATCCTTGAAGAGCCGCTTCAGCGCATTGATGACATACGCCGGGTCCAGTTCCTCGAAGCAGTGGTAAATGTCACACTCCAAGGCATATTTGGTACCAATGGGGTCGTCATCCATCCACTTCTTCAGCGCCTTCACGCCATAGGAGTTGCCCCGGCCTTGAACGCTTGCAATACAGTAACGGTCCATACCCCGCATGATGTGCGGAATCATGACCTGTAAGACCGCGTGATGGACGCACTGGTCCGGCCATAACAGGGGCTCGTTGATGTCTCGCCATTTCCCTCGCCCGTTGTCTCCGTTCCGGTCCCAGCGCCGTCGCTTGATAGGTTTGTTCATATGGGCGTCTCCGCTCACCAGGTCCTCGATGAACTTGTGAAGGAGCTTCACATAGTCGTCCAGGTTTGCCTCGATTTCCAGCACCTTCTTGTTCAGGCTGTGGTCGCCATTGCGCCGGTGACTGCGGCAGACCTCCTGGATGGCAAGACGCAGATTTTCCTCAGAGAGAATTTGTTGGTAAACTCGAACTCGTTTCATCAGGGATATGTTTTCCTCCTTGTAGCCTCACAACTGTTCCATCGCCGCGGGGTGTTCCGAGGCGAGACCCGGCCCGAAGTGTACTAAGCTGTGTCCTGTCGGCTCATCTTCAGCCAGTGCTGCGCGGTCAACGATGCGTAATAGAAAGGGTGAGGAACCCTGACTACCTATAGGAGGTTTAGCCTGTGGCTTATCAAGGATGCGACAGCCGATGTTGGTGTTCGTGTTCGACGTACCGTTGTAGTTGACGTAGAACGGCCCGTGATTCTGGTTCTGGTTATAGTTACCGCCGTGGTGCAGGCACGGGTTACTACCGTTGAAATTCCAGTTATCCGGGACATCGTCTGCTGCAAAGTTGACCCCGCGCTTCCCTTTATCAAAAGAAAAGCGATTTTTAAGAGCGTTTCAGCTCCATTTTGAATTGTTCAAAGGCGTAGAGTTGGGGGAAGGGACTGCGGTCCCCTCACCCCAAACCCCTTCCTCTATCAGGGGAATCACGCCGCCTTCGGCGGGCGTTCCTGGAGGCGACAGCCGATGCCGGCGCTCGCGCCCGACGCACCGCTGTAGCTGACGTAGAACGGCCCGCGATTCTGGCTCTGGACATAGCTACCGCCGTGGAACAGGCACGGGCTACTACCGCTGAAATTCCAGTAATCCGGGACATAATTTGTGGTACTTCCAGCCGCAGCGCTGGGGAACAATGCCCATTCCAATCCGCTTTGGGTCGGAATGGTAAAGTCGGAAGGATAACCAGCCACCGGTTTACCAACCAGCGTACCATTGGCGCTATCGCTGAACTGGTTGGGGTTCTTGATAACGTTCAGGCCGTTGCTGTTGTAGTAGCAGCCGTCCATCCAGTCATATACATTGTCCCACCAGCCCTCAATGTTGCGATACTGGGTATAACCGTAAGTATCCCGGTTAGCCGCCGTAGTGCCAGTGTGGTACTGCATAGCGTCCGTCTTACCGTTGTTCTCCTTAGAACCACTGGCAGAACAGCCCCGGCCAATCCGCTCACCATTCCAGTCAGCGAACTCGACCAGGAACAACATTCCAACGTACCACATTTGGGCGAAGTCCATCTGCCAAATGTTAGCCCCCAAATTATGGATACTGGTACGAGCCGCACTTCTGGTGATACTGACCTGCTGCGCCTTGTTGGTCTCCGACTTGTAGGTGCCGGAGGCGCAGTGATACCGGGCAATGTAGGAGAAGTTCAGTTCGCCGAGACCATCGCCGCGATCCATGTTCACCGGGTCCACATGGAATCCCTCAACAGGACCATCCGCAATCTGGAGCTTCAGCTTCTTGCCCGTCTTGGTCCACTTGTACCAATACTTGGGCTCCTTGACCATCACGCCGCCGGTACGGGTCTCCTTGACCATGCCGGCCCAGGGCATCAGATTGTCAAAGGGAGAGGAGCCATTACCGTTGTTCACAGCCGGATTAGGATCGCTGAACCCGGCCGCTGCGTCGGTGCGGGTGCCCTTGGTGGGGCCGCTGCTGGTCCAATCCCATTCCACGCCGTAGATGGTGACGAATTGTGCCTTGACCGGAACATCCTTATCCGCCGGGGCAAGGTAGTTGGCACTCTCGGCAACTTTGACTTTAATGGTCGCAGTGCCGGTAGTATTGCCAACGCTGTTGACAGTTACCTCACCGGTGGTCTGGTTGATGGCGCCGATGGTAGCGATCTTGGTGTCGCTGGAGGTGGCGGTGATAGTACCGTCGCCCTTCCGGCTGACAGTAAACTTTCCGCTCTTGTTAGCAGTGTTCAGCGTAATCGAAGTGGGGCTCACCGCAATGGCGTTATCGCCCTTCCCAATGGCCCAGGAAACGATCTTGGCATCCACCGTACCATCCGCCCACTGATAATTGGACGTGGGGGTGAACGAGGCCGTATAAGCCGTTCCAGCGTTGATCTGGGCCTCCACACTTAACGTCATCTTGGCGGCGTCATAGTTGGTGTCCCAGGTCGGAGTTTTGGGATTACCGTCGTACTTCGGAGTGCCGCTTTGGGCAGGGACATTGGTGATGGTAGCCCGGCCGATGACCCACTTGACGGTCTTATTGGCTGTGGTGCCATCCGACCACATACCTGCCAGCAAAGAGAACGTAGCCGTATGCTCGCCGGCATCCGTAGCAGGCGTGACCTGTACGGTACAGTTCTCCGTATCGAAGTTATCCCACTGAGGCGTCTGGGCTGCTCCCGTATAGGTGAGAGAACCCTTTTGCGTCGGGATAGGGACGATGACGCTGGAGATAGTCCAGGTAGCGGTCTTCATATCAGTAGTGCCGTCCCACCACTGATAGTTGTCGGTGGGAGTAAACTCGGCAGTGTAGTCGCCGGCCTCGGTTCCGAATCGGTCACCGCCGATAGTGAGCTGACCTACAACGTAACCGTCCCAAGTAGGAGACTTGGGCGTGCCGTCGGCGGCCAGCGCGTTGTTCTGTGTAGGCAGTGCCGGGATAACCGCTCTGCTAATTGTCCATTCCGCCTCGGCCTCATTACTCCCATCAGGGAATACATAGCCGTAGACCAGAGTGAACTTGGCGGTATAGTTGCCGGCGTTGACTCCATCAGTCGTTCCACCCAACGCCATTTTGACGGAGTCATACCCGTTCCAGATGGGCTGCTTAGTGCCGCCGTCATAACTGGGGGCGTCTTTCTGGGTGGGAATGGGCACCTCAATAGGATCGACCGTCACTGTCAGACTGGTGGATTTGGTAACCCCCTCAAAGGTGTAATCCAGATTCACAGCCTGCTGACCCAGCGTGGAGAACTCCGTGGTGGGATAACTATACCCTGTGGCGGCAGACTTGGAACCGTCCGAAAATGTGGCGGTCACAGCCATTCCATGGGGGTCGAACTTCTCCAGGTAGTTATAGGTCATCTTGGTCGGATTGGTGGTAACCTCGATGGATACCAGGACTTTCTCTACAGTCACAGGCGTACTCGCCGTCTTAGTGGTGCGGCCCTCAGTGTAGGTGATAGTGACCTCGGTAGTACCGTCGGTCAGGACGGAGGGGGTCACAATGTATCCGGTCACGTCCGAGGTGATGCCATAGCCATAGCTGGCAGTGACCACCATACCAGTGGGGTCAAAGCTCTCCCCGGACTTATAGGTTGTCTTGATAGGGGGCTTGGTGACATCCAAACTCTCCAGTTTGAGAGAGCCGTTACTGCCACCGCCGGTCAGATTGAATACCTTGCCGACATTGGGGTTTTCACTCATTCTGTCTCGACCTCCAGTCGAAGAATATTTACGGTCAGGTCTATGTCGGGTGTGACTTCACATCGGAACATAACCTCACCGTCCTTTACAACATTGTCCGCTTTGATGCCGGTGTCACTGCAATCCATGTAGCAGTCGGCGTCGCCGCAGACAAAGTAACAGTAGCCGCTGTTCGCCAAAAGGGCCTGATGTTCGATTTTCTGTGCTCTGCCGCTCCATTTGCCAGCCGGCAAAGTGACCGTGATGAGATGCCCATAACCATCGGCAACCAATGCCGCCAGGGCGGCGATACGGGCGGCAGAATCAGCCTTTGCTCTGAGGGCAAGCATCTTGAGCTGCTCAACAGTGCTGAGTTTCTTCTCTGCCATACGTTTATCTTCCTTTCAAATGCGAAAAGGGACGGAGATATTTCTCCATCCCCTCTCAGATTGTTCAGGGCTCGGTGGTCTCAGGAGGCGTCGGGTCAGTCTGAGCCGCCCCGAAGACCTCGTCCAGCATGGCGGTGATCTCAGCGTCCTCGGCCATCACGATGCCAGCCAGCTTCTCCTTGTCGGCATCTGGGTAGAGGCCAGCGCCATCCTCCTTCTGGACGTAGCCGCTCAGGTCCACCTTGGTGTTACCCACATGCTCCACCTTGCCGTCCAGAATCATGTACTCGTCGTACACGTCGTCCTCGTCAGAGTCGGTCTTGGGCACCAGGTAGATGAACTTGTCGGCGCCGTCGGCGGCAGGGTCGATGTCGGCTACGGAGGTTACCTTCTTCTTGGTCAGGTGGTCAGCGGCGGCCACGGCCTCGGCGATGGAAGGGCCGATGTCGACGCCCTTATTGGCAACAGCCAGGGCAGTGCCGTTGTTCTTGATCTCGGTGATGACATTGGGCTCGCCGCCAACGGTGGCAATATCATCCACCCGCTCAGACAGCTTGTCCACTTTGGTATCGACCTTGTCGATCTCGGTCTTGGTACGCTGAGCCAGCATCTTCAGCTGGTCGAGAGTAGTGTGCTTAGACATATTTATGTCCTCCTTAAAAATATTTGTTTGCGGTTGTCAGCCGAAAACATCGTCGAGAAGATCACTGACTTCTTTATCAGTGGCCGTATTACTGGGAAGTTCCTCAGGATGCTCAGAGGGATCGGTTTTTACGCCGAATGCGGTGTTCAAAGCATCCTTGACTTCCTCGTCGGTTGCTGTCTCGCAGACGCTGTTCTTGATCTCCTTGAAGACCTCAGCCAAAGTCTTACCCTCGAAGCCGGCGGCAGAGAGATCGCCAATAGCGGCCATAATTTCGGAATACACGTCATCCGGAGAAGGGTTCCCCGAAGAGCTGCCCATGTTCATGGTAGCATCCGGGATAATCATGCTGCCGACGCACCAGACGGTCCCCTTACGCTCTTCACCTTTTACGCCATACACACCGACTTTAAGCTTGACACTTCCATGCTTCAGGCATTCGGCCGGAATAGTGCACCGGTCTTCCGTCAGGGCAACGATGACGCTGGCGGGGCCTGCTTCAAAGATGGCCGTCTTGGAGTATCCGTCCCAGATCTCAGCGAAGTTAAACTCCACCTCATAGGTTTTAGTCGAGTTTTGCCGAAGGGTATCGTCCTCGACAATGACGGCCCATGTGTCCAAAATATCAATCTTCAAGCATCACACCTCCTTATCATGTTGTTCCATTGGCAGACAGCTCAAAGCGAATCACATTCACTGTGATATCCTCCGACGGGTCGGTATCGTTCTTGAACGTGATAAAACCAGTCGTGGTGATGTCTCTGGGCTGCACGTTGCATTCCAGATATTCCTCACGGCTGGCCTCGTCCGCACTGACAAAATACTTGTGGGTGGACAGGGCTATCAAACGGCTATCGGCAATAGTAATTTCGCCATTGGCCCATCCGGATGCGGGGATCACCAGATCGAACCAGATTCCGAGTACATCGCCGGTACCTGTACCGTTCCGTCCGTTATAAACGGAAATGTTATAGGTTGTTCCATCCGTCATAGTCACTGTGTAAATATCCGCAGTGCCAGGAGTATGGTCACCTTTAGTGAGTTGGATGTTTTCAATGCCGTTGCCGGTGGGGCCAACCAAATCACAACCAATACCGCTGTCGATATACTTCTGCTGAGCAGCGTCCCAGATCCACCAGGTTCCATCCTGCGGCTTAGGCGGCTTACCGCTATATTGCTGAGCGGAAAGAGCACTGGCAGCAGCGTCAGCGGCCGCTTGTGCGGCGGCGTCCGCATCTTCGTCAGCGGCATCCCGAGCGGCTTCGGCGGCGACCTTGGCGGCCAAAGCAGCAGTCTTTGCGGCCTCAGCATCGCCCTCAGCAAGCTCGGCAGCCGTCTTGGACACCAAAGCAGCATTTTCAGAACTTTTTGCCGCATTTTGACTTGCGAGAGCATCGTCTCGGGCAAGCTCGGCAGCAACTTTAGCCGCTTCTGCGGCCGTTTTGTCTGCTGTAGCTTGAGCGCCAAGGGTTTCCACTTCAGACCTTACCGTTTTAGCCCTTTCTTCGGCAGCCTTTGCCTCAGCTTCGCTTAATGCAGCAGCATTCTTAGAATCAGCGGCTTCTTGAGCCTTCTGGGTGGCGACAGACTCTGAGTTGGCGGCAGCCGTTTCAGAGGTTTTCGCTTCCGCAGCCGCCGTAGTGGCCTCATTGGCCTTGTTCGTGGCGGCGATCTCTGAAGTCTTCGTGTTGGTCTCGGAAATTTTAGCGTTGTTTTCGGAAGTCTTCGCAGCTTGAGCTGAGGCGGAGGCTGCTGTGGCTTTGATTGATGCAGTAGACGCTGATGCGGCCGCTGAATCCTTAGCCGTTTTGGCATACTCCATGGCGCTGGATGACTCCACGTTCATAGCGGAGAGAGCGTCATGAATAGAACCACGCACCTCTTCGCCATAGATAGCGGATAAGATTTTTTGCAGATAGGTGCTGATGTTTGCCAATTAGCTCACCCCTTCCTAATCCTCAAACATCCAATCGACAGCCAGAATCTCCTCGCCGGTGAGACAGCCGATAGCATCCTCATACTTGGCGATCATGAGTTCGACCTCGTGTTCCATCTCGTTGAACGGGGCCAGCTCGTCGCAAAAGTCCTTGAACTTCGGGGAGTCGATCTTTACGCCAATGGTGGTCTGTCCATGCCCATCGGTGATCTCTTCACCGTATTTCTCAATAAGGCTGTTGCGGAACGTCTCATATTCAGTAAGGGCCTCGCCTAATACACGGTAGTTTCGGGCGGCGATATACCCGATTTTATCCCGATGAGACAGAAGTGGCCGTAGATTAACCATCATCTCTGCCATCCGGGAGTTTTTCAATCGCTTTTTCATGATGATTCTCCTTTTTAATCCAAACCTGTAACGGTAGCTCCACTGAAGTCTACACGTCCCGAAAAATAAACAACACCGCTACGTCTACCGATGGTGATGTAGCCGCCACAAGGACTGTAAATGTCGATGTAGGGAGCATCGCCCTCGTAGTAGCTGATGGTGAGCATATGATACCGGCTGTTGCCATAGGGACCATACAGGTTGAAACTTCCATAGCTGCTCCCAGCGATGACGTTAAACTCGCCTCCGTAGAATTCCCCACCTTCGATAACTGGGGATTTGATGGTGGTAGCATCAATGTAAGTGGATTTGATATACCAAGGCATTTCAATGGAATTAGCCATTTTATAAGCCTGGTTCGCTCGGTTATAGGCGGCCTGAGCCTCGTAGTAGGCATCGTCAGCAAGTGAGTACGCCTGATTCGCGGTTGTCCTGGCGCTATCGGCCAGCGAGTATGCGGGGTTGTAGGCCAGATTTTGATTGGTCACCTGCGCCCAGTTGATGGAACTTCCGGCGCCCATAGTGACGTTGCCGTTGATGGTGATGACACCGGTGGAGCTCACCGCAAATGTGATAGCTCCAGTGTTCTTATTCCGGATTGTCAGTCCATACAGGTCCAGATAATCGGAGGCAAACTTATCCCCACTCATCATGCTCCGGCCATACCGGTCGAGGAAGTCGGATGCTTGCACAACACCCTTGAAGTCACCGCTTGCTGCGACCAACTGACCGCCAAATGTACCCTTGGCTCCGGAGAGTGTTCCTGCGAAGGTTCCTCGACGTGCAAAAAGGTTTCCGTCCTCATCAACGGTAAAATTACCGTTTCCGATATTGATAGAGCCCTTTTTCATGGTCAGCTTTCCGGTCTCGAAATCGAGACTAAAGTTTCCACCGTAGTCTTTGAGAACTCCAGCCCGGATAACATCTGCATTAAGTACGCCGGTGGTAATGTAGTCAGCCACAATAGAACCGTCCATCGTAATAGCCAAACCGAAAGTCTTCCCGCCATCGTTGGAGTAGCCGAGACCATTCATATTCCATTTCCACAACTTATCGGCCTTTGTATAGTCACGGACATTGGAAATATAAAGAGTTTCCGAGCCGTACTGGTCCTTGGTGATAGTGATATAGCCAGTGGTGGCCATATTCATGATCTGAGTGGCATTCTCCTTCGCCTCTTTGAGAATGGAGTGGGCTTTGGGCAGGGCCTCAATCTTTTGCAGAATGGCGGCGCTGGTCTGATTATTCACGCTGGTCAGACTCGTTTTCACTACGTCACCGAGGGTGAATTGTGTCTGCTCTGGATTGTCCAACGGAATGTCCAGTTTCTTAACCGGGAACATCCGATCTAATCCATGAGGGCGGGATATGACCCGAATCTCGTCCAAGAGTTTTACCGCTTCGGTTTTGACATCCAGATAATGCAGATCCAGTGCGCTTAGCTCCAGTTCCAAGTTATCGAACTGAATGTCAGTTAAATAGGTCTTCGCCTTCTCCAGCAGAACTGCCGGATCACTGACATCGTCCCATGTGACAGTCTTCTCAATCCAGCCATATGCAGCCACAGCTTCATTGGACTGGACGTACATACTGCCCCGGTTTACACTTTCCACAGTCAGATAAGCGTCCAAAGCTTCAATGGGGCTGTCCTCAAGCCGGTTACCAAGAGGAACAATGACAGTTGCAAACTCAGTCGAGTCCCACTTTCGAGTGAAATCAATAAGGTTTGACCCAAACTGAATCACTTGGCTGCATGTATCGGGGTATTCTGCCAAGTAGTCCAAATATCGGACACCATTTACCTTTCTCACTCTGAGATGGCCGCCATACTGCTCGACCAAGGTGTTGAGAATTTCCATGGTCTTCTCATAGTTCGTGTAATAGATTGGAAAGTTCTTGTCGACTACTGTCACAGCCCCAAGGGAGAACTGCCGGTTTGCAGCTACCTTGGAGTTGTGGACAGCAATCAGACGTTCCAAATATGCACGAACAGAGAGGCCGCGATACTCTGCCGGGGGCTGAGAGCTATCATTAAAGAATGCCATTTCCCCCTCGCAGTAAAGATCCCGATTATTCCAGAAATCCTTACTTTCCGATAGGACTCGTCCGGCCCAAATCTCTTCTCCATCCTTTTGGACAGAAATATCCGTAATCATGCGGATGATGGATTCATAGCCAACATTCATCGGGGGTAGTTTCATGGATAACGAACCAGCGCCGTTGTCTTCCAATACCAGTTTTGGACTCAGAACCTTCATGCTTTCGAGCGCAAACACATCGCTGTAGATGCAAACGCCGTCTGCGTAAATCGAATACATTGGTTACAACCTCCCCTGTCTGAAGTCAACGGATACGGTCCCTGAACCGGAATCGCACCATAGATAAATGGTAACTCCCTGATCTCCGAAGAATACGAACTCCGGAATCTGGATAGTCCCATCATGGAGTAATTTGGTTTCATCAATCCCCAACTGTGGGTTCACAAAACGGACGTGAATTCCTCGCCTTACTGTGCTGGTCACAAGGAAATGAGGGCATACGGGGGCCCGCCCAAAGAGTTTTGCATCCAGTTGACGGGCAGTAGTCGCAGTAGTTACTGAGATGTTCTTGAAGATCGCAGCCCGAATAACTCCATTTTGAAAGTTGAAAGGATCCCAAAGCCAATCGTCAATCGATGACAGCACCGACCATTTATAGGGGCCGACGCTGTAATCAATGGTAATGCGAGACCAGTCTTTTTGGCTCTTCCAACTGTTCACGGTGAAGCGCCCTTCGTAGAAATACTCGGGATCGTCTTCTAAGATAGCTCTCAGAGATTGACCGTGAATGAGATCCATAATTTCGGAGTAAACCGAATGCCATGGAGTCTGTTCGATCTTTCCGGCTTCCCACGGTTCAAACCCATTGGGCACAATGAACTCAAAAGAACCGGCTCGGTTTTGGAAAACGGGATACCTGGTGAGAGCTTGCGACAAATCAATGACGCCGTCCCCACCGGGTATGTCTATAGTTTTTACTTTTTGTGCAGGCGGGTTAAAAACAGGCCGAGAAGTGGGGACCAGATGCCAGTCATCCCATGTGTTCTTCTTGTTCTTCTCGCCGAAGTCAAATGTGATAGAATGATACATACTAAATCCCCCTTCCCCTAAAGGCTTGTTTCTGTCCAAGAGCTGCATCCAACGGATCGGCCATTTCACCGACCAGAGTACCAGTGTCCAGGACAACCTGCATCCGCTCCAAACGAGCGGTCATCTCTGCCATCTCGCTCCTCAAAGAACGAAGTTCCTGAACAACGCCATCGTTGTCAACGGTGACTGTCATTCCATCTTTGTCCAAGGTGGAGTTAAATGCCAGACTGGTTTGCCCAGCAAGGGCAAGTGTTCTTGTGTAGCCAAACAGGTTGTTAAGTTCCCCGGCCCCTCTGGTCACATCAGTGAAGTCCAACACAGGCCGGATACTCGGCTGCATATCGAACTCGCCATTGACCAAATCGGAAACAGTGGAGATTGCGTTGGAAAGGCCATCGGTTGCATACCCCGCCATATTGGCAGCGGCATCGTAAGATTTATCGGCGTAGTCCGTCAGCCCCTTCACAAAACCAAGACCGGTAAAGTTACCAAGTTCCTGGAATACCCGAGAAGGAGAGTTGATGTCAAGTGTGTCTTTCACAGCCTGAACACCGTCCAACGCCATCTGAGTCAAAGCATCCAGGAAATTGGGCTTTTCCTCTTCGACGCCAGCCTTAATGCCTGTTACGATCTGCTTGCCAGTCTCATCCCATCCGGCTTCCTTAAGGATCGCTTGAGCGGCATCGGCCATCTCTTGCGTTTCCTTTTCGGTATCCTTCTTGATAAGACCGACTTTCTCGCCAAAGGCCTGACGAAGTTCTTCCAATTCCCTGTTGGCATCGATGGTGACCTGGTTCATCTTGGTCTGCCAGGTGGCACGATAGTCATCCAGTTCCCGTTCAGCATCGACCCGAAGCTGAGCAATGTTGTTCTGGGTTTCGATTCGGAGCCCTTCCAGCTCACCAACAGCCTGCTCACGAGCTTGGGCGTGCTTGATAGACCAAAGTGCAGCATACTTCTCCAACTCGGAATCGCTCATGGAGTTGAGAGCTTTAATCTGCGCGATTGCGGACGGGCCCATCTCTTGGAGCTCTCCGACAAGCTCGGAATCCAGACCTCTTGCAGAAAGGCTATCCAAAATATCCTGCCACTCACCAAACTCCTTCACCTGATCGGTCAGGTTCTTCATCAGCGTTTCACCACTGACTTCTTCCCGCTCCTTAACCTCATCAAAGAGGCCATAGGACTGGTAAAGACTATTGGTGCGAGATTCCAATGCGCTTTGATACTTATCATTCAGCGATTGGATATCAGACGCTAATTTCTCGTTGATGGACTTGACCTTATTGGCATACTCCTCTTCGAGATCCAAACGTTTCTGATTTGCTTCGCTCTGGACACTCTGAACGTCGCTAATGTACTGCTTCTGGGCCTCATAGATTTCTTGTTCAAGCCGGTAGACCTCACGATCCATCTTCTTGCGCTCATCGGTGCCCTTCGCATATCGGCTTTGCACCCGCTTGTAAGCGGCGAGCTCATCGGAAAGGCTCATTCGGTTGTAATACTTCTCCTCTTCGATCCAGTCCATGGAGTGCTGATAAGATTCATCCATGAGCTGATTACGAAGAGCGTAGACCTCGCGGTCAATTTTCTTACGTTCCTCGCTGCCCTCCAAGTATCGCTTCTGCATCCGCTCATACGCTTCGAGTTCTTCCTGCGTACTGAGCCGGTTGTAATACTTCTCCTCCTCGATCCAGTTAATAGACGCTTGATAAGTGGACGCAACGAGCTCATTTTGAATTCGGTAGACCTCTCGGTCAATCTTGATGCGCTCTTCGCTTCCGGCCCTGTACATCTGCTGTAGGCGCTCATAGCCTGCCAGTTCGTCTTTTAGGCTGAGTTCACCATAATACTTCTTTTCCTCTGCCCACTTCTGGAATGCGTCAATCCCCTTGGAACTGACCTTAAGAACCTCGTCGATCATTGTAGAGGTTGCCTGAGAAGCTGGGACAATACTGTTCTTAGCGCCAATAGCCAACCCCTCGCCCATATTTTCACCCAGATGGATGAACTCACGAGAAGGTGAATGACTATCCAATGCCTTCTTAGCAGCATTTAATGCGGCCAATGCCAAACTTCGGCCTGCCGCGCTTGAGCTATCAAGCATCGAACGAATACCATTGACAAAGCCTTGGCCTGCATTCTCACCAGCAGTCTCGAATTGCGGCTTCAGACTGTTCACAGTGGTAACTGCTCCAGAGAGTGCGGTCTGCATCGCGCTCTTGATAGATGAGTCACTACTACGAATAGTAGTTGCAACGCCCTTCATCATTGTCGTTACAGAGTTGTTGATCTCCGTGGCCTTCTTCGTAACGACGTCGGCCAGCGACTTCATCACAGATTCCATACCAGGGGTAGTGAGAGTTTTGCCATTTGTGATTGAGACGCTTACGGAACTCAGCATACCCTGAACGGCTTTGCTGACTTCAGCGGTTGAATTTGAGAACGCCGAGGTGAACTCAGAAATCCCAGTATTCGCCATGATTTTCAACGAATTTCCAAACGAACTGAGACCACTTGCGTCAACGCCCTGAATTCCTTTAGCCAGATCAACAAGAGACCAAACTTGAGCAACAACCCCGGATAGCTTCGTCAAATCAATACTGGCTACCTTGGAATAGTAATTACCCATGTCGGTTCCAAACGAGGCAATATCTTTGCCAAAGGAAGCAAGGGTTTGGTCGCCGCCGAACCATTTGTCAAAGAGACTGCTATCCGGAAGACCGGTTGCCAAATTAGACAGAGCTTGTGCGGCATTCGCGGAGGCTGTTACGATTTCCGGTTTAACATCTTTGATGGCGTTGGCGTAGGCAGAGAGGTCTTCGCCAAACTGAATAATATCATCGCCGAAAGCGGCCAAGCTATTGCTTCCGGTAAATACCTCTGCCAATCCTCCACATTTCGGAAGGGTGTTGGCCAACTCCACAAGGGCCTGTCCGGCAGTCGCCGAATTTGTCACAGCTCCAGCATCAATACCAGCGACAGCGGCTCCATAGGAGCTCATAGCTTCGCCAAATGGAATGAGGGATTCACCAAAGGCCGCAAGATCGTAGCTGCCTGTGAAGAATTCCATAACTCCGCCGATTTGCGGCAGTGTGGTCTGAAGCTGTGCAAGGGATTGTGCCGCGATTGCGGATGCGGTGAT
>ERZ779626.728-NODE-728-length-18032-cov-7.517940_pt1 | contig 18032 bp, 16 predicted proteins | sample MGYA00514209_ERZ779626 | MGnify/ENA primary metagenome ERZ779626 (study PRJEB29562, sample SAMEA4376713) | mouse gut metagenome | isolation source: Cecum | study: EMG produced TPA metagenomics assembly of the A DSS colitis mouse model was used to assess the...
TGGCAGGTCTTTCGAGAAATACTTTTCCCACAGATACATTGACACATATTCCGTGTTTAAGACTTTAGTTTTAGCTGGAGTATTAGATAGGGATTTAAATAGTTCCGCAGACGCATTTAAATATTTTAATATTGATGTCGAGAAAAGACATGATGCGTTAGATGACTGCATAGCTACTGTTGAGTTATATGAAAAAATGATGCACTTAATTTCTAATAATTATTGCTAGTAGTATTTAAGTTTGGATAACAGATGTCATGTCGCTGTTCTGAAATAGTGCAGCGACGAATTATTAACCCGACAAAGTTTGGTGAATCAAGCGTGCGCGTTAAAAGAGGTATCTAAAATTTATGGAGAGATATTATTATGCATCAACAATTAAAGAATTTTTACAATCAAACACTGTCTTGCAGGCTTTGTGTCAAGGCAGCGAGTTTGACATAAACCTTGCGCAACGTGATGCTTGGCAAAAAGAAATTGCAATATTAAAAGATCTCCTTTGCTCTTATGAGCACGGACAAGTTGTTATGGAATATGACATTCCGCGACTTGGTAAGCGTGCAGATGTAATCATATTGTTAAATCGCGTAGTATTTGTTCTGGAATTCAAAGTTGGTTCTAGCGAGTTTTTGCGCCACGATATAGAGCAAGTTTGGGACTATGCGCTTGACCTTAAGAACTTTCAAGAGGCAAGTCACGATAGAACAATAGCCCCCATATTAGTTGCAACAGAAGCAAAATCAGCTTCAATTGGGTGGCAAAAGAGTGTATATGACGATGACGTATACGAACCGCTTTGCACTAATTCAGCCTTACTGCCCGATTTAGTTAAAAACATATTAGCTGATAATAAGCACGATGTAGACTTAACCGATTTGGACGATAGTCAATGGATATGTTCACGCTATTCGCCCACGCCAACAATAATTCAGGCGGCGAGTTATATGTATACTCACCATAGTGTGGAAGCTATAACAAAGACTGAAGCGACGGGCGAAATGCTTAAGAACACTACGGATAGCATTATTGAAATAATCAAGAAAACGCGAGAGCGTGGAGAAAAAGCTATTTGTTTTGTGACAGGTGTCCCCGGTGCAGGTAAGACATTAGTTGGTCTGAATGTCGCCATACAGCAGTTTGAAAAGACTGAAAATGGTGACAACGAAATGGCAGTTTACCTTTCCGGTAACGGTCCTCTTGTTGACGTGCTCACAGAATCCTTAGCTCGCGATAAAAAGAGGCAAGCGGAGGAGAAGAGCGAGAAGTGCAACATCACCGACGCGCGCAGGCAGGTGAGATCGTTTATCCAAATAATTCATCACTACCGTAATGACTATATTGCGGTTTTAAAAGACGATGGCTCAAAGCTTGCGCTCGTAGATGGAAAGTTGCAAGTAGATGAAACAAAATACAAGAAACTGAACGGCGAGAAGTTTGAAGGTGTAGAGAACGTCGCAATATTCGACGAGGCGCAGCGTGCCTGGACGAAAGAACAGTTGGCAAGTTGGCTGAGCAGAAAGAAAGGGATCCCTAACTTCCCGTATTCAGAGCCCGAATTTTTGATTTGGTCGCTTGACCTTCGCCACGATTGGGCAGTTATCGTTTGCCTTGTCGGAGGCGGTCAGGAGATAAATACCGGAGAAGCGGGCATTAGTGAATGGATAAATGCGCTCAATGATAAATTCAAAGATTGGAAGATTTATATGTCTCCTAATCTAACAGATAAAGAATATGATGAAGGAAAAGTTGCGGAACGTTTGAAGGACAATCCCAACGTATGCTTTGACAATTCGCTTCATCTGGCTGTATCAATGCGTTCATTCCGTGCGGAGAGTTTGTCAAAGATAGTGCACGATATTCTTGAATTGGACGCCGATTCTGCAAGGGCTGAATATGCGCAAATAAAAGAACGTTACCCCTTAATTCTTACCCGCAGTTTGGAAAAAGCAAAGGCGTGGTTAAAGGAAAAGGCAAGGGGAAGCGAGCGTTATGGAATTGTCTGTTCTTCTCAGGCGTATCGACTTAAACCGCTTGCTATAGATGTGAGAGTAAATCCAGACCACGTTCATTGGTTCTTAGATGACGAAAATGATGTGCGGTCCTCACTATTTTTAGAGGACGCGTGCACGGAGTTTCAGGTGCAAGGCCTTGAGCTTGATTGGACATGCGTGGTGTGGGACGGAGATTTCCGCTATACGCCAACCGGCTGGATACATAAAGAGTTTTTAAGTTCGAAGTGGACCAATATAAATAAACCCGAACGTCAACTTTATCAGACTAATGCCTATCGTGTTTTATTAACTCGTGCTCGTCAAGGTATGGTATTGTGCGTTCCTGAGGGTAACCCCGACGATGCAACTCGCTTACCAGAATTTTACGATAAAACTTTCGAATTTTTAAAAAATATAGGGTTTGAAGTTATTTGATATGGAAAAAGTTGTTGAAGTAGTCGCTGCGTTAATATGGGATAATGATAAGTTTTTAATTTGTCAAAGACCTGCGAATAAGGCGAGAGGCTTGTTGTGGGAATTTGTCGGCGGAAAGGTAGAGGCAGGCGAGACGAAAGAGCAAGCGCTTATACGGGAGTGCCGGGAAGAGCTTGCCATTACCGTTGAGCCGCACGAAGTCTTTATGGAAGTCACACACGAATATCCTGATATAACCGTGCATTTAACTTTGTTTAATTGTATTATATCAAAAGGGCAACCGCAACTTTTAGAGCACAATGATATGAAGTGGATAACCTCTGCGGAGATCACGAACTATGAGTTCTGCCCCGCAGATGTGGAAATTTTAAAAAAGATTAAAACAGTTTAAAGGAAATTATTTTGACTGAACAAGAGTATAGTGAGTTTATAATTAAATAATGTCAGTTGATGACAAATGAGATAAAGAATGCAATAAGCGAACAACGCAGATTGCATCATACTATTGCCGTACAAAAAAGAGAGGAATTTGATGCTTTGTATGGAAAATCTGTCGATCTTCTTAAAACAGGTAGCGAGAAGTTCTTTGAAAAATATCCCGAATATAGGCAAGAGATGGAATTAGGGGATACTAAAATTGAGGTTGCAGATCGAACTTTAATGCTAGCTATTAACACTCCTGATAAACTTAAAGAAATTACAGCAAAAATGAAGGAGATTCCAGAGCTTGAAGAAAATGATAAGTTAAATAGTGCAATCAAGTTATGATTATTTTGTAGCGTTTACTAATTTGAACGATAAGATAAATAAAGATAGAGAGGAGTTATTTTCTGCCGAGTATAAAGAAAAACTTGCTGTTTTGGCGGACGAAGGTGTAGTTTTATATTTTTTAGAAACTCCGGATTTACCATTATTAGAAGATAAGTACGACGGAAAGTTTTTGCTTGACACGTTTTATTGTAATGATTGCTTAGCCATAAAAACCTCGCTGCAGGGATTTTTCATGGATAATCCCAGCCCATCTATGAAGAGAAAAATTGATGACTTATTTATAACAGTGGAGCTTTTAATTAGTGGGTATTATAGAAGTGCGGCGCGTAACTTGTTTGCATTGTTAGATAGCGAACATAAAAAGGCAGCTGATGCTTTTGAAGGCTATTTTGATAAAAGGAAAAAATATGGTAAAGGACATTTAAGAGCTGAAAAAATAAGAGGATTAGTTGATAAACTAAATGTTGATTGGGAAACGGCTGCTTAAGGAAAAATTAATAAATACTATCAAAAAGCTACAAGTACAAATCCGGTGGACGGAGTTATCCATCGCAATTCGATAGTGCATGGTGACTATTACAATTCATTATTTGATATAAATAAGTATGATGTTATTAAACTCTTTTTATTGTGGTTAAATATGCGGCTGATTGCGGATTTAATATGCAATATTGACGAAATGTAGGATTTGTTTTTACAATGCTTGCCTGGCTATATTCTTAATAAATTGTAAAACGATTAACTAAAATATTAGCTTTTTGTACAAATGAGGGGGGATATAGGGTGTTTAATGAATATATAGAAACTGATGGGAATAATAAAGAATTTATATTTGCAAATATTGCATTAAAAAACATAGACTTTGCCTTAATCTCGTTAGATTACATTTTCAATAACAATAATTTTGATCGTGAGATATATTTTGATGAGCATACATTTTATTTCTTTCACATTCAAAGCATATTGAATGCTTGTGGAAACTTGTATGACATATTTTACAATGTACGCCCTCAAATTTGGGGTGTGCAAAATGCAAATCCTAGTATGCGAAGCAGTCAGTTAAGACATACTTTCGGTGTTAATAAATGTGATTTCCCTACAATATTTAATAAAGAGGCAAGGAACACTAATTCGCATTTTGATGAAAGGTATGATGCCGCAGGGTATGTTGTGGGAGACTACAATTTGCTTGATGAAAATACCGACCCTTGTGTTAGAGAGGCAATAATAGACAATTATCATTTAAGAACATATGATAAAACTAATTCTATTTATTATACATTTAATAGTAGATGGACAAAAATTAGTTTTGACTTAAATGTTCTTAAAACTGAATTGGTAAGATTGAGAGCGCTTATTGCTAATAATACTATAACAAATTCAGGTTGGGGTAAATAAAGTTTCGTGCGGCAGCTAGCTCGCCATTTTCGACAAGATAGTAATGGTTTGCTTTTTGCTGATTGTTACAAGCAATATTCAGCTTTAAAGTAGCAAAATAAATTATCAGAATTAAAACCAATACACAATAGCAAATTTGAATAACTCTGTTTTTTCTGAAAATTTTATTAGGTTTTAAACAAAGAATGGAAAGTGTTTAGAAGATACAAGGAATAATCGAAACCGATATTTGAGGTACATATTAAATGGCAGAAAAGCGCGAACCAATTAAATATCATACAATTACGCATCGATGGGGTAATGATGCTTTCTGCAAAGATTTTTCTGAACAATTAGAAAAGTGGTTGCAGCAGTTTTCTGATGAAGAAAAACCGTTAATGTTAATCCTTCTAAAAAACTTTTACTATTACACCACAGAACGCATTAATGCAAAAGTAAAAGAATTGAATACACAATTTAAAATAAAATATAATGAAGATTATAATAGAACAGTTTTTGCTGGAGTTGAAAAAGATTTTGGCGTAGGGTTTTCAAATCTTATATGTAATTCATTTTGGGTTAAAAATGGGCTTTACGATAGGTTTGAATCTAATCTTGTGGAATTATTAAGATGTGAGCAAGTGCCAAGTGTTATTTCGATAATAGATGATTATAGTGGTACAGGGAGTACTTTTATTAAATATTTGTGCAAGCTTATAAAAATCAATTCTCAAATTAAAATTTCTCGTATTTATTTTTTAGTGTTGCATATATCAGAAGATGCTTTAATCAACATTAATAATTTTGCGAAAGAAGCTGAACTACAGGTTAATTGTGTATATTTGCATAGATCTGATAGGGCTTTTGAACAGGGGTATATATTTTCAAAAATTGATGTTGAACTTCAGAAAGAAAAATACTTAGGCATTTGTACAAATCATAAAATTGAGTTTTCTATGGCTTTGGGGTATCGAGAAATTGCCGCGCTGGTCTCTTTTGAGTATAATACCCCAAACAACACGTTAGGTGTCTTTTGGAATGAGTTGGATGACTTTTTCAGTTTGTTCAGCAGGCACAAAAAACGTAGTACTAATTTGTATGAATTGAGAAAAAAAGCCAGACAGAATAAAAATTTTCGAGGAAAGAAAATTTTTATACAAGACGTTGAGGATCCAAAGTTAAATTCTTTCATGGTATATTGTGTTGCTTGGGGTAAATCGTTTTCTGTGTCTCGCGCATGCTATGATTTTGGCCTTACACAAAAACAGTTTTATGATATAATGGCGGAGTTAATAGAGGAAGGATATTTAGAATATGAACAGGGGCGAATGATTGCTACTGATAAAATGAAATCATATATTTTCTCAAGTAGATTTAAAGATTATAAAAAAATTTATTATGAGTTAAGTGAAGAGAAAAAAATTCCAATTAATTTAGATGGGCAGGTTAAATATATACCTACGGATTTTTCAAAAAGATTTAAAGGATATAATTAAGGAGGTGAATACATAGGAATTAACACTTAGAAATCGAAAGACAATTAGTTTTTCTATTAATTCAGGCTACTTTCAGCCATATGCATACTGCGGGAGGGAGGTTGGTTGGGTGGCGTGCCCGCTCACTTCCAACCCAACCATCCCTTCCCCTACCCGCATGCATAAGCATATGGCTTCGCCAGAATGCATTAACCAATAATGATATTCGCCACTATGTGCCGAATATCAGCACTTTCATTTAACATGAAAGATGCTGCGATATTTTGTCTTCAACAAATTATCGCATAATAACAGAAAAGGTAAGTGTTAATTCCTATGGTTCATATATGGCAACTAAAGAAGAAATCGATGTCGCATTAGGCTATAATGTTATTGATAAAGAAACTGCGTTGTTATTGAAAGAATATAACGAAAGATTACAAAGTAATGACGTGCCTATTATCTATAATTTAAGACATCTAAGAAAGATTTTAAAGATTAGGAAGAGAGATCAAAATAAATATTTCGGAAGCGAACGCAATGAGTATCATTGCTTTAATATTCCAAAGAAGTCGGGTGGAGTGCGTAAAATCGAAGCGCCTTCCGACAAATTAAAAAGTTATCAATTGTGGATAAAAGAAAGCATACTGGACAAAATTAAGATTTCTGAAAATGCAAAGGGTTTTAAAAAAGCATGCTCTATTTTAAATAATGCAGAAAAGCATGTTGGGAAAGAGTTGGTAATTAATTTAGATTTGAAAGATTTTTTTCCATCGATTCAGTATCATCAGGTTTATAAGATTTTTGCGTATTTGGGATATACGAAAGAAGTTGCGCATCTTTTGACTCAATTGTGTATAAATAAAGATAATGTTTTGCCTCAAGGATCACCTGCGAGTCCAATTATATCAAACATAGTTTCATTAAAATTAGATAAACGTCTTAGTGGTTTGGCGGCTTCATATGAATGCAATTATTCTAGGTATGCAGACGATATAACCTTTTCAGGGAATAAAGGAATTAAAAAAATGCTTCCTATAGTAATGTCGATTATAACAGAAGAAGGTTTTGAGGTTAATGAAAACAAATTGAGACTTCAATATTGCTTTCAACGACAAGAGGTTACTGGCTTAGTAGTAAACAAGTGCGTAAAGGTTTCACCGAAATTGCAACACGAACTTGACTATGCCATCTATTATTGTAAGAAATTCGGGGTTGAAAATCATATGAAAAAGATAGGTTGTACGCGTTCATTTTACAAAGAACACTTATATGGTATAGCCTATTTTGTTAAGATGATTAATGATGAGCAAGGTAATTGCTATTTGAATCAATTAGATTTAATTAAATGGCCATATTAATTTTCAGTGTCCAATTGAATTGATTGTTTGGAATTACTAACAAGGTAGGGACTTATTGATAGAAATAATAAGAAATACGGTTAAGTGTAACCACTGCAGTGAGGTAATTGAATCAGCTCATCGGAATAACTTTGGAACTTGCTCTTGTGGGTGTTGTAGTGTTGATGGTGGGCTTGATTATTTAAAACGTTGTTTCAAAAACTCACAGAAAGAAGATTATACAGATCTAAGTGAAACTATCAAAACAGAAATAATTTAGAAAGCTGGAAATAATGATTCAGGTTTTACTGAATTTAATTTCAGTGAAAATTAATTCAGTATAAATTTGTAATGTTTGTTACGATTATTTTTATATGCAAAATGAGCCGTAGTTGACGGCTCATTTTTTGTGAAAAGAATTGGGAAGTTTTGGGAAGGGGCTGATTTTAGGGAATTTGTAACAAACGGATAATTTAATGAAATTATTGATTTTGGGGCATTTTTAGGCGGTTTTCGGCTGAAAATGCCCTGTTTTTTTATGCTTTTGTTAAGGTCAATTTTTGACGCATATGCCTTAAAATCCTTTGGGGCCGACGTATCCGTTTAAGGAGAGGCAATTTTAAAAAGGTGGACAATAAATTATATTGCCCGCCTGTTTTTTTGCATTGTTATTTACAAACACAAAAATATGAGAGCTGGATTTTTGTAGCGGTTGTGTTTTTGCTATAATAATGTCTCTTGCCACATATTACGGACATTTTCTATAATAATTTTAGAAAACCTTTAACCGGGGTTATGGGCTTTGTGTGCGAGGCATGGGTACATGAAGCACCGGATAAAGAAGATGATTCAAGCGGGTACAGGCAATCGTCAAACACATTTGGCGCAAGTATAAAAAATGATACGAAAGCAAGAAACTTCCGTATCGTTTTTTAAGCACAATCAAAAGCATGATTTCAAAACGGCGCGTTTGTCTTTTCCGTCAAATACTTTATAGCCGCCGTCCATAAGCCGAAAAGAATACGTTTACTTATTAAATGTTTGACGTTCGCCCGCTTTTATATTATCTGTTGTCGATTTTTTCGGGATACATATCGTGGTGCGAAAGCCTGTCCCATGCCACCTGTTCCCACTTGGTCCCCTTTTTGCCGTAGTTGCAATAAGGGTCTATTGAAATTCCGCCGCGGGGCAGAAACTTGCCCCATACCTCGATATATGCTGGATCCATCAGCTCGATAAGGTCGTTCATAATTATTTCCACGCAGTCCTCGTGGAAGTCGCCGCGGTTTCTGAACCCGAAAAGATACAGCTTCAAAGACTTGCTTTCAACCATCTTTTCGCGCGGTACGTACGAGATGTAGAGAGTTGCAAAATCCGGCTGACCCGTAATGGGGCATAGGCTTGTGAATTCGGGGCAGTTGAACTTTACGAAATAGTCCCTTCCGGTGTGTTTGTTTGCAAACGTTTCCAAAACGGACGGGTCGTAAGTCTGCGGATAGTTCGTGTTGTTGTTCCCGAGCAGGGTAATACCTTCTTTTTGTTTTTCTCTCGGCATATTATTCTCCTTTTAATGCAGGGTCGTCTATTCCGTTGGCCTTAAATGCGGCGGCGCGGTCGCGGCAGGTTGCGCATACGCCGCAAGGTTTTCCGCCGCCCGAATAACAGCTCCAAGTATATTTATACGGAACCCCGAGTTCGAGCCCCTTTTTTACAACCTGAGATTTGTTTGAGTTTACAAACGGCGCAAGAATTTTAAGCTGACCGCCGCTGCCCGTATAAACGGCTTCGCTCATAGCGGAATTGAACTTTTCGCTGCAATCGGGATAGGCGTTGCCCGCCGCGTCGTCACTGTGCGCGCCGTAATATATCACCTCGCACCCGTGCGACAGCGCCACGCTTGCCGCCGCCGAAAGAAAAAGTCCGTTTCTGAAAGGGACGTAGGTCGAAACGGGTTTGCCGCCCGTTTCCGAAAGCTGTTCGGCATAGCTTTGCAGGGGTATATCATTGGACGAATCCGCCAACAGCGAACAGTCCGAACCTTCGAATATGACCGAAAGGTCAAGCCGCTTTAAAGCAACGCCGTAAAAGTCTGCGACTTTTTGCGCTGCCGTAAGTTCTTTACTGTGGGTCTGACCGTAATAAACGGAAAGGGCGGAAACTTCCGCCGCGCCGTATTTTTCAACCGCCAGTCCGAGACAGGTTGCGCTGTCCACGCCGCCGCTTAATAAAACAAGTGCTTTCATTCCCTGTCTCCCAAAAGATTTTGCAGGGAAACGTCGTCTTTGAACGCGCCCAAGTAATTTTTGGTAACAGTTTTCGACGACACGTTTTTTATCCCGCGCGAAGTCATACAGCTGTGGCAGCCTTCTATCCTTACGCCGACGTCGGGCGACATAGCCGCAATTGAAATTATCTCGGCAATGTCCCGACCAAGCCGCTCCTGCAATTGCAGCCGCTTTGCCGCCATATCGCAGATGCGCGCTATTTTGCTAAGTCCCAGAACTCTTCCGCACGGAACGTACGCCACGTCTACTTTCATATCGTACATAAGCGCCATATGATGCTCGCAATAGCTGAACACGCTTATGTCCTTTATAACCACTGCGCCGCCCGAATTCGGGTCGGACGGAACTTCGAAGGTTTTTCCGAACATTTCCGCAATTTCGCGGTTGGTGTATTTTATACCTTCAAAAGCCTCTTCGTACATTCGCGCTACGCGGGCGGGCGTTTCGCGCAGACCTTCCCTGTCGGGGTCTTCGCCTATGGCGACCAATAACCCGCGGATATGTTTTTCTATTTCTTTGATATCCATACTTTCTCCTATACCCCGCGCATATCGGGTTTCCAGATAATTTTATGCAACTGTAATTGAAGGCGTACGCCGTTAAGTTTACGCACTTTCATAAACTCCGCTATTTCTTCCGGCTCGATTTTTCCGAACACGGGACTGAAATAGACGCGGCACCTGTCCGTAAGCCCGTACCCGTTTATAATTTCTTCCGCCCGCTCTAAATCGTGCATATCACCGACCACAAACTTTACCGCGTCGCGTAACGTAAGGTAAGAAAAATTTTCGGTCAGCATATGTTTTTCCATTCCGCTCGAAGGAAGTTTATAATCGGCGGTAACGGCGGGACGGAGTGCAAGTGAAAGGATATTTTTCAACGGCACGCTTCCGTTTGTTTCTATTTCCACTTCCGCGCCGGACGCGCCCAGCAATTCTGTAAGATGCGCAATATCCGCTTGCAAAAGCGGCTCGCCGCCCGTCAGGGTAACGTTTTTTACACCGGTCGATTTAACGTACGCAACAAGCTCTTCCGCAGAAGCAAGTTCGTATTTCACGTCTGCTGTATTTGCCCAGCGCGTGTCGCAGTAGCCGCAATTAAGATTGCAGCCGCAAAACCGCAGAAACACGGCAAGCTCGCCCGCGCGCGGACCTTCGCCGTTTATGCTTACAAACTTTTCGGCAACTTTAAAACGGGACATTTCACTCACCGTACACCGCGCAGTTTTCGGGCGACTCGTACACGGTCACGCAGGAAACGGGCAAACCCTTTCTGCAAAGGTCGGCGTATATGTGCGAGGCAAAGTTTTCGGCAGTGGGTCTGAAATCCGTTTCGATCAACGAAAAACCTTCTTCTTTAAGCGCGGCAAGAGTCGCAGGTTTAAGTGTGTTTTTTTCGTAAATAAGCGTATGGTCAAAGCCTTCCGCAAGCTCCTTTACCGCCTGTTTGAAATCGCCGAAGTCAAGAAGCATACCGCGCTTTTCGCCGCTTGTCTGCAATTTATCGCCGCTTATCTTCACTTCCACAATCCAGTGGTGACCGTGGATATTTGCACACTTGCCGTTGTATCCGTGAAGAAAGTGCGCGCTGTCGAAACAAGCCGAAGTTTTCAAATAATACATATCTCTCCCTTTGCGCAAAAAAATACAGCCGCAACAAAACGACTGCATCCAAAAAAGACTGTTCCCATTCAGATGCCCTGGTTTTGTTTAAAGACAGGATGGCGCAAACGAACTGTCCGTTTAATCGGCTATATAATACCACGCCGCACCGCGTATGTCAACTCAACCGAAGGCATACCAGCCGCATATTTCAAAATAGCGGCAAAAAGCCCGCGGATATGCCGCGGGCAAATTTGATACCTTTATTTTCAATGAAAATTATTATGCCGTATATAGCGGAGCAAACGGCAAGTGCGCCGTCGTAATTTTTCCAAAATACTACTGACAAGAAAAGCATATCGCCGACTTACTTTATCGAGTTTTATGATAAATACGTTCAGCCTTGGTTTAATTTTCTATTTTCAGCTGCATTTTGCAATACGAATACGTTATGTTCTCTGTCGATTACGCTTATTTTCGGGGCAAATAAAATATATATTGCACACAATGCGATGAACGTGCCGACGCCTATTCCCGTAAAAGCGTTGGCTATATCTACTATGCCGGTTACCGACAGCATATTAAGAATTGACATTTGCGTCGTCAGAATGGCAATTACAGCAACGCAGAAGTTTATTATTTTTATATTTCGGTAACGTATATCAATCGTACTTATATGCCGGAATGCTATTTAACGTATCTATGGCTTGTATCGATAACGATTGCAAGGAAGATATAGATACCCTTTCCGAAATGATTGTAAGCGCTATCTATTTTGAAAAGTAAATTATATTTTTATAAACAATAAAAAGCCTTCGAACAAGTTGTTCGAGGGCTTTTGACTACACATAATGTCGCCGCAACCGCGTATCTTTATTGCCGAACAGGCTACGCGGATTTTATCTTTGTAACCAAAATAATCTTGCATTTTTCTTTCCTTCCTTGTATAATCCAATAGGACAAACGTCTCATTGAAATTATAGCCGACCGCCGATAATTTAACAATGCGGTGTACAAAATGAAAATTAAAAAAACCGTTGATTTGACCGAAGGCTCAATCCCTAAAAAACTTTTGCTGTTCGCCCTGCCCCTTATGGCGGGGAATATCTTGCAACAGCTTTACAATATCGTCGATACCGTCGTGGTGGGAAAATACCTCGGCGAGGACGCCCTTGCCGCCGTAGGCTCGGCATATACGATAATGATTTTAATTACTTCGGTAATTATCGGGCTTTGTATGGGAAGCAGCGTTTACTTTTCGGTAAAATTCGGACAAAAGGACGAAACCGGCATACGGCAGTCTTTTTTTATTTCTTTCATCGGCATTTTTGTCGTTACCGCAGTTTTGATTGCGCTTGCCTATGCGCTGTTATACCCTTTGATTTATCTTCTTAATATCCCTGCCGAAATACAGACGATGTTCCGCAACTATATGCTTGCGGTGTTTGCGGGGATATTCGCAATATTTCTTTACAACATCTTCGCAAATCTTCTGAGAGCCGTGGGTAATTCCGTAATACCCCTCGTTTTTCTCGCAGTGTCCGCAGTAACGAATATCGCGCTCGACCTTCTGTTTATTCTGCAATTTAAATGGGGCGTTGTCGGCGCGGCGGCGGCAACGGTAATTGCGCAGTATCTTTCGGGCATAGGTATAATGATTTATTATTTCGTTTCCGGCGGAAATCTGCGGGTTAAAAAAGCCGATATGAAATGGGATAAAAAAATCTTCAAAGAGCTTGCCAGCCTGTCCTCTTTGACCTGTATTCAGCAATCGATTATGAACTTCGGTATACTTATGGTGCAGGGGCTTGTAAACAGCTTCGGAACGGCGGTTATGGCGGCGTTTGCCGCAGGCGTAAAGATAGATACGCTTGCCTACTCTCCCGTTCAGGATTTCGGAAATGCGTTTTCTTCATTCGTCGCACAGAACTACGGCGCGCAAAAGAAAGACAGGGTTAAAAAAGGCGTAAAAAGCGCAGGTATTATGGTTATTTGTTTTTGCGCCGTGATAAGTTTGCTGGTCTGTCTTTTGGGCAGTCAGCTTATGGCTGTTTTTATCGATAAGGGAAACGTTGAAGTAATCGCTATCGGCGTCAAATACCTGCGGATTGAAGGCGCATGCTATATCGGGATAGGTATACTGTTTATGCTGTACGGATATTTCCGCGCCGTCGACAAGCCCGTTATGTCAATAATTCTGACGGTTATCTCCCTCGGTGTACGTGTTGCTCTTGCATATCTTCTGGTGTATTTTACCGCCCTCGGCGAAACCGGTATTTGGATGTCAATTCCCATAGGCTGGGCTTTGGCTGATATAGTAGGTATTGTAGCAATTCGTATTTTAAGGTTCTGAAGGTTTTATCTTTTCCCTTTCAACTTGAAGCAGTTTAACTGAATACGTGTCGCCGTATTTTTTACAAAAGGCAATTTCGCCGTCAATCATTTCGGACGTTTCAATGTAATCAGTGTATAACTCTCCCGCTTGATGTCCTACAATAAAATGAATTTCTCGGCAGTATTATCCGCCTTTTAGTTTATACGATATTCGGGCTTCAAGCGGACCAAACAGTAATTTTTGATCAGGGTATTTACAATTAAATATTTTTATGATATATTTTATATTGTTACGTAACTTAATCTATGTTTCGGTATATCCGATAAGTACTTCTTACAGATTTTGAGCGAGCTGCGGCACACTTGCTCGCAGATAATAAGGAGATTGAATGAGAAAAAAACTATTGGTTGTTTTAATCTGTATAGCGGCGGTTTCAGGTATAGCCGGTATTGTCGGGTGTCAAAAGCAACCTAAAACGACAGGGCAGGCGGTTAATCCGGAAATTGTTTCCGCGCCGACGGCGGGCAATATCGCCGTCGGCGAATCCACCGACGCAAGCGTATTGAGCGGTGAATTTTCTGTGGAAGGAGAGCTGAAATTTTCCGATGAAGCCGTGTATCCCGACAGCGCGGGTACCGTGGAGCGGGAGTGGACGTTTACGCCGTTTAATACCGAAAGATATAACAGTATCAGCGGCAAAGTCACCGTAAACGTTTACCACTATAAGCTCACATTCGAGGAAAACGGCGGGTTCGATATTGCTGACGAATATTTTAACGAAAGCTTCACACTTAAAAATAAACCCTTAACTGCAAAAAACGATTACCGTTTCGATGGTTGGCTTGTCGACGGAGAATTCATAACATATCCCAAAACTTTTACACAGTCGGCAAATCTTTACGCCGCATATCGCTATCATACTGCGGATAAACTGTTTTATATGGTTTCCGAAGGCGAATGTATAGCGGAAGCAAGCTGGAAAACATATTGGGAAAATGAAGGTGATTATGAGGCGGCAGAAGGCAATCACTGGCCGATCGGCGAACGTAATCCATATGTAAACGGCGAAGTTATTATTGCGGATATGCATGACGACTATTTTGTCACTACAACAATGGGTTTATGTAATACAGATATAACTTCTATTGTTTTTAATAATTATACTAATATTATTCAGTTTATGGGCGACACAAAGCTTAAATCGCTGGTAATACCCAATACTGTAAGCTTAATCCCAAAAGGAACTTTTTCCGATAATCCCGAGTTGGAGTCGATAATATACGAGGACGGAGAAAGCGCGTTTGAAATTGTAGACGGCGAAATACAATTCGGGTATAAAAAGCGCACCGTTCCCGCGCTGACAATAGCAAATTGCCCTAAGCTTAAAACGGTAGAGTGCCGCAACGTTAAGGAAATAGGCGTCTTTATCAACTGCGGCATAGAAAAAATAACTATTCCCGCCGAAGTGGAAACGGTGGGGACCGACGCTTTTTACGGCTGCACGCAATTGAAAGAAGTAAAATTCGAAGAAGGCAGCAATTTAAAGGAAGTAAAAAGCAGAGCCTTCGGCGCGTGCACGGCGCTTGAAAAAATTTGTATTCCCGAAGGCGCGCAGATATATGCGTCTGCGTTTGACGGTTGCTCCGCCTTGGCGGAAATAGACATAAGCGACTATCAGATTACTCAAATAGCAAGGCACCTTCACGCCGCATATATAGACGGAGAAGTCATAGGTCAAGAGGTGGGGGAAGCCTACAAATTTGTTGAAAATAACGATTTCAAGGTAAACGTAATCCGCGGGGAACAGTTTGGCGGCGACAGGGCGGAGGGTGAATGCGTCGCCGGCAAGGAAGAAATAAATCTTTATATAGATAAATTTTCAATATATTCCCTGACGGTGTTATGTCACGAGTTCTTCCATCATTATCAACAAGTTTTGTGTTACGGTATCGGCGACGAAACATGGGAAAGCGTTCCGCTGTTCAACGACGAGTATTTTTACGAAACCTATCTGACGTTCACCGCGCCTACTGTTTTTCTTAAAAAAGACAACTGGGAGCAAATCACCCATAATTACAATTACGGCGGCAATTATACGGGTACATTCTTTTATGTGGAACGCCCTATGGTTCTGATAGACGAAGATACGCTGAACGACTGGAGACAGCCGTATATAGAGCTGGAAGAAGACAAAAGCAACTTCGACGAATATTGGAACCAATTACTCGAAGTTGATGCAAGAGGGTTTGCTTCCTGGTTTACCGGAGTAGTTTATGAAGAGAGTTTCGGCTGATAAATTTGTCGGCTGCAAAGGCACGGTAAAGGGAAGGACGCATCCTTTTTATCTTGTGTTTGTGACCGTATTGTTTGTTATTTTGACTATATTTGCGTTGACGCTTTATATGCAGTTCAGAAAAAATATTAACATGACCGCCGTCTGGATAGCCTACGGTGCAAGCTCTGCGGTTTTGGCGGCGGTATATCTTTACGGTAAGATAGTGCAAATAACCGTAAGAAATAAAGTTTGCTTTGCCGTATACGAAGATTATCTTGTAGTATATGCGAATCCCAAATTTTTGATTTGGGGATATTACAATATAGATTTTTCCGAAATCAAAGGTTTTACTTTCATTCCCAAAATTATGGACGGAGCAAAAGCGCCCTATACGCCGAGTGACTTATTAAACTATGGCAAGCTCGAGCTTATAATCGAAGGCGGCAAAATCTTAAAAGTACCCATAGCGGATATTGCGGCGGCGCGCAAGCTTTTGGACGAGGCATTTGCGCTTAATGAAACGCCGTTCGCACGGTGTATTTAATCAATAAAAACGAGCAGTACGTTTTTGCGGCGAAAAGCGTACTGTTTATTTTTTATGCGGCGGTCCGACTGTTGACATAAAGCGTTCGTAACTGTTATAATTTAAACGTTGCATGCAACGTTACTCCGCATAAGGCGGTTGAAAAGAAGGAGACGTATGAAGGTAATAAGCAAACAGAGAAACAGCAAAATGTGCATAATATGCGGCATGGACAACGACTACGGACTGCGCGCGCCGTTTTACAACATGGAGGACGGAAGCGTCGTTTCAATATTCCGTTACGGGGAAAAACATCAAAGCTATCCCGGGCGGGTTCACGGCGGTATGATAACCGCCATGTTGGACGAAACAGGACTTCGCGCAATGTGGGCGAAGGAGCTGTCTGAAAATACTTTCGGCGTAACGCTTTCCATCGAAACGAAATTCCGCAAACCCGTGCCTTACGACAGCGAGCTTATCTGCAGGGGCGTTGTGGTAAAAAATTCAGGCAGTTTTTTCACTTCGGAGTGTACTATAAAGGATACAAGCGGCGCCGTGCTTGCCAATGCGGAAGTTAAATATATAAAGCTTGACGTTTCGAAAATAGCGCCCGACGCAAACGAGCACGAGGAAATGTGTTATGCTATCGACGACGGCGTTAAAGAAATTAATTTGAATTAAAACTAACGGGAAATAAAAAATGTATCAGGAAACGTTTTTCGAAAACGAAATAAGCCGGCCGCTTGCGGCAAGGCTCCGCCCGCGAACGCTTGAAGAATACTGCGGGCAAAAGCACCTTTTGGGCGAGGGAAAGGTTTTGCGCCGCCTGATAGAAAGCGATAACGTAAGCTCTATGATATTTTGGGGGCCTCCCGGCGTTGGCAAAACTACGCTTGCCAGAATTATCGCAAACCGCACCGAAGCGGACTTTGTGGATTTTTCCGCAGTAACCAGCGGCATAAAAGAGATTAAATCCGTTATGGAGCAAGCCGAAAAAAGCAGGCGCTTCGGCAAAAAGACGATACTGTTCGTCGACGAGATTCACCGCTTCAACAAAGCTCAGCAGGACGCGTTTTTGCCGTTTGTGGAAAAGGGCAGTATTATTCTTATCGGCGCTACTACCGAAAACCCGTCGTTCGAGGTAAACGGCGCTCTTTTGTCGCGCTGTAAGGTTTTCGTTTTGCAAGAGCTTAAAACGGAGGAGCTGTGCGCTCTTTTAAAACACGCCTTGACCGACCCGCGCGGCTTCGGCGGTCAGACGGTGGAAATTTCCGACGGACTTATCGCAAGTATTGCGGCCTTTGCAAACGGCGACGCGAGAAGCGCGCTTTCCACCCTTGAAATGGCGGTCCTCAACGGCAATTTCGACGGCGGCAAAACGGTGGTCACCGCGGAAACGTTAGAGCAGTGCATTTCAAAAAAATCTCTGTTGTACGACAAGAACGGGGAGGAGCATTACAATATAATTTCCGCCCTGCATAAGTCGATGCGCAACTCCGACCCGGACGCGGCGGTCTATTGGCTTGCGCGCATGCTGGAAGCGGGTGAGGACCCTATGTATATTGCGCGGCGCGTTACCCGTTTCGCCGCCGAGGATATAGGGCTTGCCGACCCGCGCGCGCTG
>ERZ779626.730-NODE-730-length-17993-cov-11.130003_pt1 | contig 17993 bp, 21 predicted proteins | sample MGYA00514209_ERZ779626 | MGnify/ENA primary metagenome ERZ779626 (study PRJEB29562, sample SAMEA4376713) | mouse gut metagenome | isolation source: Cecum | study: EMG produced TPA metagenomics assembly of the A DSS colitis mouse model was used to assess the...
CTATTTTACCACTTTCTGCATCTTTTTTCTAGATTGTTTTTCAGAAGTAATATCAACCTCAATCAAATGGTCATTCAACTTGCCACTGAGAAGCAGAGCGTTGTAGAGTGGCCCCCGCTGTGTTTTCAGGTAGTGCTTCCTACGCTGCCCCCAGATACCAACAGGAGCGGTTTCAGGCAGAAACAAATCGGGCAGGAAATAATCGCCTTTCTTATGATAGGTACCGCCCAGTTTTTCAAATAATGACTTCATTGCAGATTCCTCCGTTTGTTCAGATTTTCTGCAATACACCGCATCGACTGTCTCTACTACATTTTTTGAAACCATCGTTACGGAACTTCATTATGACGTCCGCCGCCCTTTTTCTCTTTTGAAGCCCTCCTACAGGTTCGCGAATACGTCCACCTGCTTTTGCAGCTCGCCTACAATCTCCTGGTTCGTGTCCATGCCGGAGGTAATGCCCGCCATATCGCTTGCCAGGGCCTGGGAGCTGTCCGCCACGCCGGTGACGCCGGCAACCGCTTCTTCCACCGCGCTGGAAATGCTGGAAATGGAAGAGGCCACGTCCTCCATGGATTCCCGGAGCCGGCCCGCCTGATCATTGAACGTGGCCATGGCCCCTTCTATATAGGCGGCGTCGTCCCGGTACTGCCGCCCGGACTGGACGGACTGCTCCAGCTGGACCTGAAGGGCCCGGCCCAGGTATTCCGCCAGCTCCCGGGCGCTGCCGGAGAGATAGTCCACCGCGCCGGTGACCACGCCGCTGACCTCCTGGATATGGCTGGCGGTCTCCGCGCAGGAGTCCGCCAGGCGGCGGATCTCCCGGGCCACTACGGCGAAGCCCTTCCCCGCCTCCCCGGCCCGGGTCGCCTCCACGGAGGCGTTGATAGCAATGAGGTCCGTCGAGGAGGAGATGGACAGGATGTCCTTGGTCAGGGCGCCGATGCGGTCCACGCTCCGGCTCTTTTCGATGGCCCGGTCCAGGACGGCCATGATCTCCTCCGTCCGGGTCCGGACGTCCTCCATCTCCGCCTGGGCGGAGCGCTCCATCTCCTCCGCCCGCTCCCGCATCGCCACAGAGTAGGCCGTGATGGACGCGCAGTCCTCCGCCATGCGCACCGCGTCCTCCTGGGTGCCGGAGGCGCTGGCCGTGATGGAGGCGGTGCTCCCGGCAATCTCCTCCAGGGCGGCGGAGAGCTGCTCCGTCAGGCCCGAGAGGTCCCGGGCGCTGCCGCTGGAGGTCCGGGTCCGCTTCCGGACCTCTCCCACCACGCCGCTGATGCGCTGAGAGCTGTCCTGGAGCGTGCCCATGGCTCCCCGGATAGGGGCCATGACGTATTTCTGGATGATCCGCAGGGCCGCCCATACCAGGAGCACCCCCGCAATCAGGGTCCCGGCGCTGACCGCCAGGGAGATGACATACACCCAGAAGAGCCGGCCCCGGGCCGCCTCCGCCCGGGCGGACACGGAGTCGGAGAGGGTGTTGATGCCCGCCTCCGCCGCCTCGCTGCGGGCGGCCACGTCCCCGTTGGCCATGGTATAGGCCTCCTGGGTCTTGCTGTCGGCGCTGGCACAGACCAGGTAGACCAGGGCGTGCTTGAAGGCATCGTAATCCTCCAGCAGTGCCCGGTACACCGCCGCCTCGTCCTCCGGGACAAAGGGCTCGTAGTCCGCCAGCTTCCCGTCCAGCTCCGCCTCCTCCGCCTTAATCTCCTGCACCAGGCGGATCATGGTGGCGTGGTCCGCCGCCACAATGTGGCTGAGGGCCAGGCGGTGGACGTCCATGATGGACCGCCGGATGTCCTCCAGCTTCGCCTCGCTGACCATGTACTCGTCCACAATGATCCCGGCGTTGGCGTGGACATTGTGGATGCTGAATACCGCCAGGACATTGGATAACAGCGTCACCAGTCCCAGCAGGACAATGGGCAGGATCAGGCGCTGCTGCAGCTTTCCTTTCATAGGTCTTCCCTCCGAAACGTAATTGGAATCCCGTCGCCTACCGGGCCGTCACGCTCTCCACCAAGTGGTCCAGCTGGGCCTGGAGGTCCGCGCCGGAGGGGTTCCCCCGGGCCATATTCCCGGCGAATTCCGCCACCGGGTCCCAGAACTTGCCTCCCACCCGCTGGAGCTGGGAGAACTCCGACTGAGCCAGCAGCGCCGCGATGGCGGGAGCCGCCTGGACCTCCGGGGATTCTGCGGCGCCGGCGTTGGCGGGGCCCTGGCCCCGGAGCTCGAAGCGGAGACGCTGGTTGTCCTCGCTGGTAATCCACTCCGCCAGGCGGGCCGCCCACTCCGGATGCCGGGAATAGGCGTTTACGCCGATGAGCTTGCAGCCGGAAAAGGAGGCCATCTGGACCTGCCGGCCCTTGCAGGTGTATGTAGGCAGCTTGGCGGCCCCGGCGTTTTCGCCCCATGCCTCCTGAACCGCCACGGCGTTCCACACGCCGCTGATCCCGGCGATGACGGAGCCGTCCCGGACACCCGCCAGGAATTCCTCGTCCGTCCGGCTTGCAAAGCCGGGGCTGGCGGCAACATTCAGCATGGCCCGGGCCACGTCCACCCCGGCGATGGGGCCCTCGGTGCTGTTCCAGGTGCAGTGGTTGGTAAGGCCGTCCTCGTTCAGCCCCACCTCCAGTCCGGTGTTTCCAAAGAAGGCGTAGACGTACCAGGCGGAGGACCAGTCCATCACCACCAGCCGCCCGCTCTCCGCCGCAGCCTCCAGCATCCGGTCCAGGGTCCGGACGTCCTCTTCTGAGAAGTAAGCCTTATTATAATAGAGGAAATAGCCATTGTCCGCCGTCAGGGGGTAGGCGTAGGGCACGCCGTCCACGCTGGCCGCCTCCACGGCGGCGGAGAGGTTCGCGGCCCGGATGGAGCCGGGGTCCTCAATGGGGTCCAGCCCCCCGGCGGCGGCCAGGGCGGCCACCTGGTCATCGGCAAAGGCGAAGACGTCCGCTCCGCCCTCCAGGTCTCCCAGCAGCGCGTCCTTGCAGTGGGACTCGCTCTCGGGCTGGAAGGTGATGCGGAAGTCCGCCTCTCCGGCGTAGCGGGACTGGAAGGAGGCAAAGACCTCCTGAAGCAGGGCCTCGTCCTCCTCCGCGCCCCAGACGGTCAGCTCCACGGTCTCCCTCTCCGGGACGGCGCTCTCCGGCGGCGCCTGGTCCTTGCAGGCGGGGAGGAGCAGCAACGCTCCCAGGCACAGGAGCAGAAACACATACTTCTTCATAGCGTCAGGCCCTTCCGGTGGATTTCAGCGGCCATGCGCCCGGGAGGCGCGGCCGGTTTCAGGGGGTTGGTTTGCGTCTTTAATGTACACGGCAATAGTATAGCATTTTTTTCTTACGCTGGCAAGATATTCTCTTCCCTCAAGGCCCTGTATTTTCTGGGGGGGAAACGCCGCGCCAAAGGGAAACCGAAAAGCCGGCAAGCTCTTGACCTGGGCGCTTTTCCGCCCTGAGCTTGCCGGCTTTTCCGTGGTATGAAATTTCCGCAAGGGCCTGGTTCTCTTCCGTTTCCGGCACGCCGGAATCCATCAGAGCTCCGTAAACACCGTGTGCTGGCGGCGGTAGGCGTCGTTGTCCTTCTGCCTCAGCTCATTCTCCACCTGGGCCAGCTGACGTTCCAGGCTCTCCCGCTTCGTTTCATCGGTCTCCTGGTCGAGCTTGGCCTCCAGCTTTTCCTTTTTTTCCTTCAGCTTCCTGATCTCCCGGTCCACCGCGTCGGTATTGCCGGCGCATTTCTCCTCCTTACGGTCTTTGCCCGGCGGGGCGGCTTTCTCCGGAACCGTCGGCTCCTCGTCTTTCTCTGGGTCCTCCGCTTCGGGAACTCCCGCCGTCTTGGGGGCCGCGGGGGCGTCCTCCGCCGCCTCGGGGTTGTCGAAGTAAATTTTCGGTCCGCCGTCCTCGTCCTTCCCCAGCCAATAGCGGCCATAGGACTCCCGCTTCTTCTCTCCCTCCGGGACGTACTCGTCCTGGACGGGCTTCAGCGGACGCTGGGACGCGGGCGCGGATCCGGAACGGACCCCGGCGGGCCGCTCCGCCTCCCGGACGGCGGGAGGCGCGGCGGTTCGGGGCGCGCTGCTGGAAATTGGGATCATGGAGACCCCTCCCTTCTGGTTTCGTTAGGTCCAGTTTATAGCCAGCGCAGTTGAAAAGAATCCAATTGGATTCTTTTCAACGACCCGACGCTAAGCGGCGGGTCGGGCCGCAAGGCGGCTTTCTGCGCACGGCTTCATAGGAAACGCAAACGCGCGCTGCGCGCCGGCGGACCAGCGGCCCGCCGGTTGAAAAGAGACGTCAGCTCCTTTTCAACTGCGTTAAGGAAGCGCTGATTTAATCAACGTGTGCAGATTTGCGCCAGAAATTTTCGCTGGCAAGGAAGAAAATCGCAGAAATCCTGGCGGATTTCAAGATTTTCTGACGCAGATCAGCGGAAATTTAAGGCGTAAAGATGTGTGCGGGGATTAAATCAGTGTTTCCTTAACTATACCACGCCGCCGACGGTTTTCAAGGGCTTCGCTCTGAACGGCCGCCCGGTTGTCTTGAAATGTTCAGCAGCACGTCTAGACGGAAGCGCCCGCCGGTCTTCTCATACGCCGCCGCCCCGCCGTACTTCTCCGCCGCCGCCCGGATATTGCGCAGCCCTGTCCCGGGCTCCGGCGGCGGGCCGGGGGCGCAGCTGTTCTCGAACTCCAAACGGTAGAAATCCCCCTGCCGCTCTCCCCGGACCCGGAGGAAGGGCTCCCCTTCCGCCTCCCCGCAGGCCCGGAGGGCGTTGTCCAGGGCGTTGGCGGCGATGACGCAGAGGTCGAAGCTGTCCAGGCTCCCGTCCGCCGGCAGGCGGAGGGATATTTCCGCCGGAATGCCCTTCGCCTCCGCCAGAGCCAGCTTTTCCCCCAGCAGCGCGTCCACCGCCGGGTCCCCCGTCCGGCAGGGCGGGGCCAGGGCGTCGGAAGCCGCCTCCATTTTCGCCAGATAGCTCCGGGCCTCCTCCGTCCGCCCGGCGGAGAGGAGGCCGTCCAGGACGGAGAGGTGGTTTTGGAGGTCGTGGCGGAAAGAGCGGGTCTTCTCATAGCGGGCCTGGGCCTCAGCCACATAAGTCCGCTGAGCCTGGACCGACTGGCTGAGGGAAGCCAGCTCCGCCTGGGCCCGGACCCCCCGGCACGCCCGGCGGTACGCGTACAGCGTACACAGCAGCGCCGCCAGCCCCAGGGCCTGGAGGGCCAAAAGGGCCAAATGCCGCCCCGGCGGCTCCGGGGAGAGGGACAGGCGGCTGTAGGCCGTCTCCAGAATATACAGCTCCGCTGCCAGGAAAAACAGGCCGGGCAGGGGCAGCAGCCCCAGATTGGGCTCGTCCTCCTCCAGCGGGAGGAGGCGCAGAACCAGCCCATAGCACAGGGCGCACAGGGCAATGGACGCCAGGACCGACAGGACGATCAGGGCATACACGGGCAGGCCCATGGACACATGGGGATAAAATAGGGCCTCCACGGAGTTCACCATACCCGCGGCCATCTGGAATACATACACCGCCAGCAGCGCCGCCGTGCAGGAGGGGACGGGCCGGTTCCTCAGGGCCAGGCGGCTCATGGCGTACAGGGCTGCCAGCGCCGCCGCCATGGCCGCCGGCGCGCCCCATCCGGCGGCGCTGAAGGCGGCTTCAATGCCGGACAGCAGCAGGAGGTAAAGGGCAAACTGCCACGCCCTGCCCCGCTGCCCCGTCAGGCGGCAGAGAAAGGCCATGTGCAGGAGGCCCTGGACAGCGAGGCTGAAGCCGTTCAGCCAGATCATAAACCAGTCCATTTCATCCTCCCCGTTCCCGCATGCGGTGCAGCAGCGCCTGGGTCAGGTCTCCCTCCCGGAGGCGGGAGACGGGGACTGTCCCCCCTCCGCTCAGCCTCACCTGACCGCCGCCGCAGCCCCGCACATGGTCCAGATTCACCAGGTAGCTCCGGTGACAGCGGAAGAAACCGCTTCCCAGCCGCCGCTCCAGGTCCGTCAGCTTGTCATAGTAGTCCACAACGCCGCCGTCCTTCCGGTGGAGGTAGACCTTCCGCCCCATTACCTCGCAGTAGGCAATTTCGTCCAGGGGGACCACCTCCCAGGCGGTTCCCCGCTGGATCAGCAGGCTCCGGGCCCGCCGCCGGTCCAGGTCCTCCAGGGCCCGCTCCAGCGTCCGGCGGAGCCGCCGGGGGTCCGCCGGCTTCACCAGGTAGTCGAAAGCCCGGACCTCAAAGGCGTCGAAGACCCGCTCTCGGAGCACCGTCAAAAACACCACCAGGCACCCGTCCCCCCGGCGGCGGAGGGCTTTCGCCGTCTCCAGGCCGTCAGGCGGGTCCATCTGAATGTCCAGGAACACCAGGTCAAACCGCTCCCCGGCCTCCAGCAGGGCCTGTCCGCCGGAGAAGCGGCTAAGGCGGAAATCCCGGCAGTCCAATTCCGCCAGGCACTCCGAAATTTGGGCGGAGAGCCGGTCCAGCATATAAGGTTCGTCGTCGCAGACCGCGAAGTGCAGCATTCTAAATCACCGTCCCGCATCGTAGCAAACCCCCGCCGGCATGTCAAGCCCGCCGCTCTGAAATGCCGGACCGCCGTCTTGAACGGTCAGGCCCCCGGTCCGTGAAGCGCCTTTGCGGCATGGTTTTGAAGCAAAAGGGGGTTCCCATGCGGAAACAGTATACCACCGAATCCCCGGGAAGAAAAGGGGCCTCCGTCCGGGAGTGTCCCAGCGAGCATTTATTATTTATAGTGAGAAGAAAACGCAGGAGTGGACCTGCGTGTCCGCCCGGCGAAAAAAGCGGAGGGCCATGCCCTCCGCCTTTCACACGTCAGCACCCAAAGAAAAGCCGCACAGCCAGCGCCGCCGCCGCAAAGCCCGTCAGGTCCGCCGCCAGGGCGGCGGGAACGGTGTGCCGGGTCTTTGTGATTCCGGCGGAGCCGAAATAGACGGCGATGGTGTAAAAGGTGGTCTCCGTGCTGCCCAGCATCACCGCCGCCACCCGGCCCACGTAGCTGTCCGCACCGTGGGAGGCCATCAGGTCACTGGCCACCGCCAGGGCCCCGTTCCCGGACACCGGCCGGACCAGCATCAGCGGCGCGGTCTCCGGCGGAATGCCCAGCAGGTCCAGCGCCGGGGCGCAGAGCCCGGACAGCCACTCCATGGCCCCGGAGGCCCGGAACATGCTCACCGCCGTCAGCAGCCCCACCAGGGCCGGGACGATGCGCAGCAGCACCGACAGCCCCTCCTCCGCCCCGTGGGTCAGGGCGGCGTACACGTCCACCCGCTTCCCCAGGCCGTACAACGCCACCCCCGCCAGCAGCACGGGAATCACCAGCGAGCTGAGGTTCATCGCCGTGCCCTCCCGCAGGACAGCAGCCTTTCCGCCGTCAATCCCGCCGCCACCGACAGGACGGAGGCCAGCCACACCGCCGGAAGAATATCAAAGGGCGTTTCACACCCGGCGGCGGCCCGGACCGAGGCGATGGTGGCCGGGATCAGCTGGATGGAGGCGGTGTTCAGCACCACCAGCCGGCACAGCTCGTCGCTGGCCACGCCGCCGCAGCCCTTCGCCATCCTCCTGGCGGCCCGGATGCCCAGGGGGGTCGCCGCGTTGCCCAGGCCCAGGAGGTTCGCCGACACGTTGGCGGATACCGCCGCCAGGGTCTCCGGGTCCTTGCAGGCGTTGGGTAGGAGCCTCCGCAGGACGGGCCGGAACAGCCGCGCCAGCCCCGCCGAGAGGCCGCAGGCGTTCATGATCTCCATGACCCCGCTCCAGAGGCAGAGGACTCCCGCCATGGCCAGGCTCAGCTCAATGGCGGACCGGGCCCCCTCCAGCGCCGCGTTCGCCACCGCGTCCAGGTTCCCCGAGAGGAGGCCGAAGACCAGCGAAAGTGTCACCATCCCGGTCCAAACCCATGCCATTTCCATAATTTTCCTCCATTTTTTTACTTTTTTCGCCAAATTATGAATATCTTCTTAATTTTTTCCAGGAAAGAATTGACAAACTCAATATTTGTATGATAAGGTTACACCACCTGTTGGAAGATGCTGCGGGCATAGGGAAAGGAGGAGAGCTGTGAAATCAACTGGAATCGTAAGAAAGGTGGATGAGTTGGGCAGGATTGTGCTTCCCATCGAGATGCGGCGCACCCTGGACATTGCCGAGCGCGACGCATTGGAAATCTATGTGGAAGGCTCGTCCGTTATACTCAAAAAGTACAAACCCAGCTGTATTTTCTGCGACGCCACCAAGGACGTTACTCTCTTCAAGGGCAAGAGTGTCTGTCCCAGATGTATGAAGGAGCTGTCCCATGTGAACGCCTCCTGAGGCGTCGCCCTTTTCAGCGGACTAGGGCCGGGGCGCAAGCCCGGCCCGACCCATCGGGTATGCGCCGGGGGTAAAACCAACCTAACGCATAAATAACACAACAGGGACTTTCTCCCCGCCGTGGTGGAAGACGGCGGGGGGGAGTCCTTGTTTATTTGCGCAAAAAATGACGCGGAAGCTGCCAGGCGGCAGTTCCGCGCCGTTCGTTTTTCTCAAATGTCCAAAGGCCGCTCCTCCCGGCCCGAGAGGGTCAGCAGCACCGAGTGCGCAAAGCCCGCCGCCCGGGCCAGCTCCGCCGCCTGGGCGTAGCCGTGGACAATGGCCCCGGCGCTGTGGGCGTCGGCGGTGAGGATGACGCTTCCCCCCATGGCCCGCCACTCCCGCAGGAGGAACAGGGCTGGGTAGGGGACGCTCCGGTATCCCCGAAACATGGCCCCGGTGTTGATCTCCAGCAGCGTCTCCGCCGGGTCTGCGGCGTGGAGGGCCTCTAGGGCGGCGGCGCGGTAGCGGGGGTCTTCTTCGTCAAAAAAGCCGCCGTCCTCGTTGAACTTGGCGATCAGGTCAATGTGGCCCAAAATCGTGGGCTTCCTCTCCGCCATCCGGAGGACCTCGGCGTAATAGCGCTCCGCCATGGCATAGGCGTCTCCGTGAAACGCCTCCGCCTGGCAGGCCGCCAGCCGTTCCGCGTCCCAGTCGACGGTGTAAAGCCCGCCGTCAGGACCCTTCAGGCGGTGGGCGCTCCCGATCCAGTAGTCGAAGCCCTCCGCCGTCACGTCGGCGCAGTTGTCCAGCTCGACGCCCAGCAGCACGTCCATCCGCCCGGCGTACTCCTCCCGGAGCCGCAAGACCTCCGCCCGGTAGGCCGTCATGTCCGCCGGGAGGACCCCGCCCTCGTCCTCCGGAATGGGGGTGTGGCTGTGGCCCGAGGCCCCGAAGGAGACCGCCCCGGCCGCAAAGGCCGCCCGGGCCATCTCCGCCAGGGCGTCCTCCCCGTCGCAGAGGCGCGAGTGGGTATGGACGGAACAGAAGCTGCTCATTGCATCCGCTCCTGCTTTACCTTGTGGTCCACTACGTGGCGCTTTTCCAGCTCCCGGGTGACGTCCTCCACCGAAATGCCCATCTGGACCATCAGCACCATCACGTGGTAGCAGAGGTCGGCAATCTCATAGACCGTCTCCTCCCGGTCCTCCTTCCGTCCGGCGATGACGACCTCGGTACACTCCTCCCCCACTTTCTTGAGGATCTTGTCCAAGCCCTTTTCAAACAGGTAGGTGGTATAGCTGCCCTCCTTGGGGCTGGTCTTCCGCCCGGCGATAAGCCGGTACAGGCCCTCATAGCTGAACCGCTTCAGCTCGTCGGAGAGGTACAGCTCCCGAAAAAAGCAGCTCTCCGCCCCGGTGTGGCAGGCGGGGCCGTCCTTCACCACCTCCACCACCAGGGCGTCGGCGTCGCAGTCGGCGGTGATGGACACCACATGCTGGCGGTTCCCGCTGGTCTCCCCCTTCCGCCAGAGCTCCTGGCGGCTCCGGCTCCAGAAGCAGGTCTTCCGTTCGTCAATGGTAACGGCCAGGCTCTCGGCGTTCATATAGGCCAGGGTCAGGACCTCCTTGGTGTAGTGGTCCTGGACTATGGCGGGAATCAGGCCCCGCTCGTCAAATTTCAAATCCATGTCACGCGTCCTCCCGCTCCACGATATGGAACCGGCAGTCCTGCGCCCCGTTCAGGATGGTCCCCCCCGGGTCCACCTCAAAGCTCAAATCCGGCCACAGTTCCCGGAGGATGTGCAGTACGCTCTGCCGGGAGCACTCGCACAGCAGGCTGGAGTTGATATATCCCTGCGTGTGGAGGGAACAGGTACACTGGCGGAAAATCAGCCAGAATTCCTTCCCGGACCGCACAATCTCCGTGTCCAGCCCGCCCATTTCCCCCAGGGCCCGGAAAAACGCGTCGATATCTCCGCCGCTCCGCTCCTGCACGCCCCGGTAGAAATCCAGCATTCCCATCTGGAGGCAGTTCTCCGCACACCTCCGGAGCAGGGTGCCCCGCTCCTCCGCCGGCAGGGCCGCCAGCCCCGCCTCAAAGCCCGGAAACCACCAGCGAATCTCACTGTCCATGTTGTACGCCCCTTTCGAATATCGGTTTCACAGCCGCATCTCCACGCCCTTGCCGCGAAGAAAGCGCTTTAATTCCTTGATGTCTACCTGCCTGGAATGGAAAATCGAGGCGGCCAGCCCCGCGTCCACGCCCGGGTGGGTGAACAGCTCCGCGAAATGCTCCATATTCCCCGCCCCGCCGCTGGCGATGATGGGCACCTTTACCCGCGCCGCCAGGGCGTCCAGCATTTCCAGGTCAAAGCCGCGTTTCACGCCGTCCGTGTCGATGGAGTTCAGCACAATCTCCCCCGCGCCGTCCCCCACGCCCCGGACCGCCCACTCCATGGCGTCGATGCCGGTATCCTCCCGGCCCCCTTTGGCAAAGAGGCGGAACCGCCCCTCCACCCGCTTCACGTCCATGCTGAGGACCACGCACTGGTCCCCGTAGCGCTTCGCTGCCGCGGCGATGATGGACGGGTCCGCGATGGCTCCAGAGTTGACGCTCACCTTGTCCGCGCCGCATTTCAGCACCCGGTCGAAGTCCTCCAGCGTCCGGACGCCGCCCCCCACCGTCAGGGGAATGAAGATCTCGGAGGCCACCCGGCGGAGGATATCCGTGAACAGCCCCCGGCCCTCGGCGGAGGCGGTGATGTCATAGAACACCAGCTCGTCGGCCCCGGAGGCGTTGTAGAACCGGGCCAGCTCCACCGGGTCCGCCAGGTCCCGGATTCCTTCAAAGTTGGTCCCCTTCACCACCCGGCCGTCCCGCACGTCCAGGCAGGGGATGATGCGCTTGGCTAACACGTCCCCACCTCCTGAATCACGGTCCGGAGGTCCAGCCGCCCGTCATACAGGGCCCTGCCCAGGATGGCGGCCCGGACCCCCATGCGCTCCAGCCGCCGCAGCTCTTCCAGAGAGCTCACGCCGCCGGAGGCGGTAATCTCCAGGCCCTCGATTTGGGTCAGCTCCTCGTAAAGCTCCAGGTTGGTCCCCAGGCCCGCGCCGTCCCGGCTGATGTCGGTGTAGATGACGGTCCTCACCCCCGCGTCCCGAAGGCGGCGGCAGAAGTCCACTCCCTTCTCCCGGGAGAGCTCCTTCCAGCCGTTGACGGCCACATAGCCGTCCCGGGCGTCCACGCCCACGGCGATCTGCTCTCCATACTTCCGGGCCATGCGGGCGGTAAAGTCGAAGTCCTTTACGGCAGCCGTGCCCAAAATGCACCGGCTCACCCCCAGGTCCAGATACCGGCGGATGCGCTCCTCCGTGCGGACGCCGCCGCCCACCTCGATGTACAGCCCGCCCTGGCGGGCGATGGCGGCGATGCTGTCAAAGTTCGCCGCAGTGCCGTCCCGGGCTCCGTCCAGGTCCACGACGTGGAGATACCGGGCCCCGGCGTCCAGGAACGCCCGGGCCTGGGCGCAGGGGTCCGCGCCGTAGACGGTCTCCTGGTCGTAGTCCCCCTGGTAGAGGCGGACCACCTGCCCGCCCCGGAGGTCAATGGCTGGGAAAATCTGCATAATACCGCCTCCCTTATTCGTGGACCTTGCAGGTCAGCTCTTCCACGTCCAGGCGGAAGACGCAGACGCCGTCCAGCGCGGCCTCTCCGATCTCCCATTGGTCCTTGCCGCCGACGCGGCGCAAAATGGCGTTCAGGCCCGCCCGCTTCTCCTCCGGCGTCTCCAGAAACGTCACCGGACCGCCGCCCATGACGCATTGGAAGCGGGAGGTATAGTCACAGGCCCTGGGGCCCGTGACCCACTCGTGGCCGCAGTCCATCTCAAAGGCGGCCCAGCCGCTTTCCCGGATAAGGCCGATTTTCCGCCCCTCCTTCGCGCTGTGGAAATAGAAGGCATAATGCCCGTCCTTTTCGGCAAAGCCGAAGTCCATGGGGACGACATAGGCCCGCCCCCCGCCGCACAGCCCCAGGCGGCAGCAATCACAGGCTGTTATAATCTCCCGGATTTTTACAGGGTCCGTGACCTCCCGGTCCTTTCTTCGCATCCCGGTGTTCCCTCCTTACAATTCCGCAAAGGCCCGCAGCAGCCGCAGCCCCGCGTCCCCGGACTTCTCCGGGTGGAACTGGGCGCCCCAGACGTTCCCCCGGCGCACCGCGCCGGTGACGGCGAGGGTCCCATACCGGGACGTTCCCAGTGTGCTGTCCCCGCAGTTCCGGGCGTAGAAGCTGTGGACATAGTAAACATATTCGCCATTCTTGAAATATTTGAACAGCGGGTCGTCTTTTCCAATTTCCAGGCTGTTCCAGCCCATATGGGGCACCTTCAGCGTCCCGTCCGCCAGGTCCTCTCCCAAAAAGGCCACCTCGCCGGGAATCAGGCCCAGGCCGGGATGCTCGCCGTACTCAAAGCTCCGGTCAAAAAGGAGCTGCATCCCCAGGCAGATGCCCAGGAGCGGCTTCCGCTCCGCCTCCTCCAGCAGGACGGGGACCAGGCCCGTGGCGTCCAGCTTGGCCCGGGCGTCGCCGAAGGCTCCCACGCCGGGGAGGATGATGCGCTCCGCCGCCCGGAGGCGCTCCGCCTCGCCGGTGACCTCCGTCTCCAGGCCCAGGGCGCGGAGGCTGGATTGCAGGGAAAACAGGTTCCCCACGCCGTAATCCACAATGGCGGTCATCACAGCACCCCTTTCGTGCTGGGGACCTCGTTCAAATGCTTGGGGTCCAAGGACGCCGCCTCTTTCAGCGCCCGGCCCGCGCCCTTGAAGACGGCCTCCAGAATGTGGTGGGTGTTCTCCCCCGCCATCTGGCGGATATGGAGGGACCCGGGGCAGTTCCGCACGAAGCCCAGCCAGAATTCCTTCGCCAGCTCCGTGTCGAAGTCCCCCGCCTTGGCGGCGGGCAGGTCCACCGCCCAGCCTAAATAATCCCGGCCCGAGAGGTCCACGGCGCACAGGACCAGCGTCTCGTCCATGGGCAGCAGGAACTGCCCGTAGCGGACCAGCCCCCGCTTGTCCCCCAGGGCCTCCTGAAAGGCCTTGCCCAGGCAGATGCCAATATCCTCCACGGAGTGGTGGTAATCCACCTGGGTGTCCCCGTGGCAGGTCACGGAGAGGTCGAAGTCCCCGTGCCGGGCGAAGAGCTCCAGCATGTGGTCCAGAAAGCCGCAGCCGGTGGAAACCTCCGCCCTTCCGGTTCCGTCCAGATTCAGGGAGAGCTTGATTTGGGTCTCCCGGGTGTTCCGTTGAATGCTCGCGGTGCGCATGGCGTTTCCCTCCTTACAGCTCGCTCAGCAGCCGGCCGATCTGCTCGATCAGCGCCTCCATCTGCTCCCTGGAACCAATGGTAATCCGGCAGAAGTCCCGAATCCGGTCCCTGTCGAACCAGCGGACCAGAATGCCGGCCTCCTTTAATTTCCGGTACAGCTCCCCGCCGGGCAGGCGGCCCGATTGGGCGAAAATGAAATTGGCGGAGGAGGGCAGGACCCGAAAGCCCCGGGCCTCCAGCGCCTCCGTGGTCCAGGCCCGGTTGTCCCGCACGGCCCGGCAGCAGGACTGGAAGTACTCCTCATCCTCCACGGCGGCGGCCCCCGCCAGCAGGGAGAGGCGGTTGACGTTATAGGGGTTGAAGCTGTACTTCACCCGGTTCAGGTCCGCGATCAGCTCCGCAGAGCCCAGGGCGAAGCCGACGCGCCCCCCCGCCAAGGAGCGGCTCTTGGACATGGTCTGCGTCACCAGGAGATTGTCATACTCCCGGACCAGGGGGACGCAGCTCTCCGCACCGAAGTCCACATACGCCTCGTCCACAACGACCACCCGGTCCCGGTCCTTTTCCAGCAGCCGCCGGATCTCCGAGACGGAAACCGTCATGCCCGTGGGGGCGTTGGGATTGGCGATGACCACAGTGCCGGGAAAGTCCAGATAGTCCTCCACGTTCAGGGAGAAGTCCTCCCGCAGGGGGACCCGCCGGGCCTTCAGGCCGAACAGGGCCGCCTGGGCTTCGTAGAAGCCATATGTAATGTCCGCAAAGGCCGCGCCCTTCCCCTCCCCGCAGAAGGCCCGGAAGGCAAAGGCCAGAATCTCGTCGGAGCCGTTGCCGGAAATCACGTTCTCCGGGGCCAGGCCGTACCGTTTGGCAATGGCGGCGTTCAGAGCGGCGCAGGCGGGGTCGGAGTAGAGATAGAGCTTTTCCGCCTCCGCCCGGGAGACGGCCTCCAGCACCTTCGGCGAGGGCGGGAAGGGGCTTTCGTTGGTGTTCAATTTAATGTATTGCTGGTCCCGGGGCTGCTCGCCGGGGGTGTAGGGGGCCAGGCGACGGGCCTCCGGGGATAAAAACCGGCTCATATAACCACCGCTTTCATTCAGATTCTTTCCGGCTCAGGGCCGACCGGGCGTGTCCCTCCAGCCCCTCCCGCCGGGCAAAGTCCGCGATGCGGTCCGCGCAGGCGTTCAGCGCCGCCTGGTCATAGCACAGGAAGCTGGATCGCTTCATAAAGTCGTCCACGCCCAAGGGGCTGGAAAACCGGGCGGTGCCGGAGGTAGGCAGGGTGTGGTTGGGTCCCGCGAAGTAGTCCCCCAGGGCCTCCGGGGTAAACCTGCCCAGGAAGACGCTCCCGGCGTTTTTGACGCGGGGCAGCAGGGCGAAGGGGTCGTCCACGCAGAGCTCCAGGTGCTCCGGGGCAATGCGGTTCACCGCCTCCACCGCTTTTTCCAGACTGTCCGTGACGATGATCTTCCCGTTGTCCTCGATGGATTTCCGGGCGGTCTCCCTCCGGGGCAGGGCCTCCAGCTGGGCCTCCACCGCCGCCCGGACGGCCTCCGCCAATTCCCGGCTGTCCGTCACCAGCACGGCGGAGGACAGCGGGTCGTGCTCCGCCTGGCTGAGGAGGTCCGCCGCCACCCACTCGGGGTTCGACTTTCCGTCCGCCAGGACTAAAATTTCACTGGGCCCGGCGATCATGTCGATGGCCGCCTGGCCGAAGACCTTCCGCTTGGCGGTGGCCACAAAGACCCCGCCGGGACCCACGATCTTATCCACCCGGGGCACCGTCTCCGTGCCGTAGGCCAGGGCCGCCACGGCCTGGGCCCCGCCAATCTTGAACACGTCCGTTACCTCTGCCAGCTCCGCCGCCATCAGGGCTTCCGGGCTGACGCTGCCATCCTTTCGGGGAGGCGTTACCAGGACAATATCCCGCACTCCGGCGATCTGCGCCGGAATGGCGTTCATCAAAATGGTGGAAGGGAACGCCTCCGGGCTCCGGGGCACGCAGATGCCCACCTTTTCAATGGGCGTCCACCGCTGGCCCATGACCATGCCGGGGCGGTCCGCCAGGAGAAAGCCGTTGTGCTTCTGCCGCTCATGGAAGCGCCGGATGTTCTCCGCCGCCTCCCGCAGGGTCTCCAGAAAATACGGGGCTACCGCTTCCCTGGCGGCGTCGAACTCCGCCGCGCTCACCCACAGGTCCCCCGGCTCCGCGCCGTCGAAGCGGCGGGTGTAGTCCCGGAGGGCGGCGTCGCCCCGCGCCCGGACCTCCCGGATAATCTCGTCCACGGCGGCGGAGACGTCCTCCTCCGCCTGGATGTCCCGGTTCAGGAACTCCTCCGGCGAGAGGCTGTCAAACTCCAAAATCCGCATCATGCCCCCGTCACCTCCGTCAGCCTGCCCAGCAGGGTCTCGATTTCCCGGCGCTTAAACTGGAAGCCGGCCCGGTTGGCAACAAACCGGGCGGAGATGGGCATAAACTCCGCCAGCACCTTCAAATGGTTCTCCCGCAGGGTGGTCCCCGTCTCCACAATGTCCACAATCACGTCGGAGAGCCCCAGAAGCGGGGCCAGCTCAATGGAGCCGTTCAGCTTGATAATGTCGATATCCCGGCCCTGGGCGGCGTAGTAGGCTTTCGCAATGTTCACGAACTTCGTGGCCACCCGGAGCGTCCGGCCCGGGTCGTCGGCGAAGTCCTCGGGCCCCGCCACGCACATGCGGCACTTCCCCAGGCCCGTGTCCAGCAGCTCGTACACGTCGGCGCCGGACTCCTCCAGAATATCCTTGCCCACGATGCCGATATCCGCCGCGCCGTGCTCCACATAAATGGCCACGTCGCTGGGCTTCACCAGGAAATAGCGGATGCCGGCGGCGGGGTTCTCCACCACCAGCTTCCGGCTCTCGTTGTAATCCTCCGGACAGCCGTAGCCCACGCCGGCCAGGAGGTTATACACCTTGTCCCCCAGGCGGCCCTTGGGCAGGGCCACGTTCAGCATGTTCTTCTCCTCCGCCTCGGGAACGGCGTCACTCAGGCGGTCCAGCTCGTCCAGGTACAACGCGAAGCCCACGGCCCGGGCCCCGGGGCGGAACTGCTCCGCCAGGGGGTCGTACCGCCCGCCCTTGAGCACCGCCCGGGGCAGGCCCGCCACATAGCCCTGCAATACCAGGCCGTTGTAATACTCCATGTCGTTCACCAGGGACAGGTCCAGCCGCAGGCTCTGGCCCTGGGCCTCCAGGGCCTCGCACAGGGTCCGCAGCTCCGCCAGGGCCCCGCCCATGGCGGCGTTGAGGGCGATAGGCTCCGCCTGGGCCAGCACCGTTTCCCAGTCCCCCGCCAGGGCGTCCAGGCGGCAGAGGGCGTCCGTGCCCTGCCTGGACAGCCCCGCCTCCGCCGCTGCGGCCCTCAGCTCGTGGAGATTGCGGTCCCGGATGCAGCGGAGCAGCCGGGGCCGGGCGCTCTCCGGCGCGCCCACCGCGTCCAGAAGGCCCGCCACAAAGCCCATGTGGCTGGCCTCCAGCACGAAGTCCCGGCCCGTCAGGGCCAGGCTCCGCCCGGCTAGAAGCACCGCCTGGGCGGTGATTCCGTCGTCCACCTCGCCAATGCACTCCAGGCCCATCTGGCTGATCTCCTGGAAGGTGTGGCTCTCCTGGCTGGGGCGGTAGACGTTCTCGAAATAGTAGAAGCGCCCGCAGCCGCCCTCCTCCACCTGGGCGTTCTTGGCGATGGAGAGGGTCACGTCCGGCTTCAGCGCCAGCAGCCGCCCGTCCAGGTCCGTGAAGGTGATTACCTGGTCGCTGGTTAAGAAGCGGCGGTTCTGCTGGTAGAGGCCGTACTCCTCAAAGCGCCCCATGCGGTATTGCCGGAAGCCCGCCTGCTCGTACAGCATGCGGAGCCGGAGGGACAGGTGCTCCTGGGGGCGCAGAATATTTAAATCCAATTCCATGGGGTTCCTCCTTATGGGGCAGGCGCCCCGGTGATGGACCTTAGTATACTCTGATTTTTTATCGTAGTAAAGCGTTAGTTCGGTAGTATGATAAATTTTACTGTTTGTACAAAAGGGGCTCCTTTCGGAGGGGGGAATTCAGCCATGATGATGGCTGGTGCAATGCACCCCCCATTTTCTCTTTTTCTTCCAGAAGAAAAAGAGAAAACGGGCCGTGCACGGTCCAAAAGAGAAAAAGAAGTAATTTGACCTTCTATCAGTAGAACATCCCGCAAAGTGAGACTGGTTTTTTAAGGGTGGATACTTGTGGGGTCTGACCACTTGGTCAGGCCATTTCCTGGGGCGGGGGTTTTGGTGCTTACTGAATGGACTTTCTCCTCTTTCCGCTGCCGCTGATGCGGTGCTGCGCTGTGGGC